>ENA-OPVG01002636-OPVG01002636.1-human-gut-metagenome-genome-assembly--contig:-NODE-2636-length-10475-cov-2.658637_pt1 | contig 10475 bp, 9 predicted proteins | sample MGYA00241093_ERZ501975 | MGnify/ENA primary metagenome ERZ501975 (study PRJEB25962, sample SAMEA2042993) | human gut metagenome | biome: human gut; feature: human-associated habitat; material: faeces... | reverse complement strand
GGTTCACAACTGTGTAAAAAATCTTTTTACCCCCGCTCTTGACAAAGAGCCAAAACTTCATCATTATAATGAAATTTTTATAATATAACGGTCTACTTTATTTTTAATTATTATTTCTTTAAAATTCTAACTTTTTTAGGTTTTGACCACTTTTTGCAGCCAACGGCTCTAACTCGTACAAAAAGTTTCTTTCTCTTTTCAAATGCTTTTTTAGAAATTGTTACTTTTTTATATTTCTTTACTGTCTTTGTTACAATAACTGATGTAAACTTTTTATTCTTAGAAACCTGTACCTGATATCTTTTAGCACCTTTAACTTTTCTAAATGAAAGCCTGATGTTCTTTGCATTTTTCTTCTTTGTTGCTTTCTTTACAACTGTTGTTTTTAATGCTTTGTTTGGAGTCTTTTTCTGTGTTTTCTTTGTTGTTGGAGAGGCTGTTGTTCCTTCAGGTTTTGTTTCACCTGAAGCTGTTGTTCCCTCAGGTTTTGTTTCACTTGGATTTGTTGTTTCTGGAGTAACCGGCGTTACACCTTTCCCAATCTTATAATCTCCATAAAGACCATCCTTTGCTCCATTTGTAGAAACTCCTTCATTCTTGTCTGCCTTCTCGTCTTCTCCTGCCTTAACCATACGCTGGTAAACACGAACATAATCAACTAACATTGTTCCTGATGTAAAACTGCTGTCAGGTACATAACCACTGTCAAATGTTCCACCTGCTGCAAGATTTAAAATAAGGTAAAATCTCTGGTCAAACGGTGCATATGCATTTCCTCTGTCTGAGCCTGAATACCACTCACCATATGTACATTTGAAATAGCATTTGCCATCACAGTAAATCTTAATATTTTCAGCATCCCACTGAACACTGTATACATGCCAGTCGTCAATGCCTGTCTTTTTATTACCATCTCGTGTTATGTTAAATGCATCTGATGTATTAATATTATTTGGCCACTGTGCACCATAATGTAATGTACCAAATACCATATTTGGTGTTCTTCCACGTCCTTCAAATACATCTATTTCACCTGATAATGGCCATGAACCATAACGTGAGTCATTTGGAAGCATCCACATAGCAGGCCATATGCCTGTACCTGTAGGCATTTTTGCTCTGAAATCAACTCGTCCGTATTTCACTGAGAATTTATCTTTTGTTGTAATCTTTCCTGATGAATACTGCGCAGTTGCTTTCTTAGATGGATCACCTTTTTCTGTAAATACCTTTGACTGCTTTTTCATAAGAATATTTAATGCACCATCTTTTACTGATACATTGTCTCTTGTGTAATATTCAAGTTCCTGATTTCCCCAACCGGCTGTGTTAATATCGTCTTCTTTAAGTAAGAATCCTTCATCATATGACCACTTGCTTGTGTCAAGAGATGCACCATCAAATTCATCATTGAAAATCATCTTCCAACCTGCCGGTGTATATGCATTTGAATTGTCATTTACTTTAATATCTGACATATCTGATGGAAGTGTTGGCTTATAAGATGTATTTCCTTTAATTGTATACAATACATAGTTATTGCTTGCATCTCCACCTTTTTTACCATCAATAGGATATGTGACTTTTATTTCTGTATCCTGTCTTACAGGCTGGAGCCAAAGTCCATAAACATGATCAACAAAATAACCCCACTGACTGCTTAGTGAATATTTGTTGTAACCACTTCCTTCATATACCCATCCACAGGCTGCAACATCTGTAAGTGGAATCCACTTTCCATCTACCTTAACTTCGTATTTAAATAAATCCAAATCATCTTTTATAGCTTCTGTTCCACCAATTTTTGGAAGTGGAATACCAACTGATGCTGTACCACTTGTGCTTGCATCGTATGATGTGCCATTATATGCTGTGATTTTGTAATTTGATCTGGTTGGCTTTGTATATGTAACTTTTACATCCTGATGTACATTTGGATTTGACTTTGATGCAAATCTTAACGTAAATGACCAACTGATATTTGTAAACCAATATCCACCATCACCATCTGAGTAATATCCAAAGTTCTGATCCCACAGAAATCCTGATGCTGCATTGCCTAAAAACTGAACAAATCCTTTTCCGTCATTGTTATCTACTGTAATGTTAACATCATCCTGAATCTGTTCATACTTGATACTCTTGTCTCCATTAAATGTCCATGCTCCCCAATGTGTAGCTGAACCACCTGTTGTATCTGCCTGAATATTTGTTTCTGTTGTAGAAATACTTGTAAGCTTATACTTTGAAAGTTTGTTAAGTTCCAATTTGTAATCAAGATTTATGTTATTTGTTTTTCCATGGAAACGGAAATATGTTGTTTCTGTAAGTTTCATCCAGCAAACCCAGCCACCCCATGACTGATATTCCCATGCCCAAGTGTCATTCCACTTAAAGTAACTTACATCTTCAATTTTCTTCCATTCACCATTTGTTCCGTTTTCCTGTTTAACATAAACCTGAATGTCTTTTTCCACATCTGCAATGGAAAGTTCACTACTGGCTTTTCCGTTAAACTTTGGCATTACAAATCCATAGCTGACTGTACCAACTCCTGAATGTGTAATTGTTGGTCCATCATTTGTTGAATAATAATCCATTGATGAAACAACTTCTGCCGCTGCTCCCTTTACATCACTACCTGAAAAAACTACTCCTGCTGAAGTAAGCAACAATGCCAGAGACATTACAACAGAAATTAATTTTTTCATAGTTTTTCCCATACTAAAAAATTCTTTCATAATACTTCCTTTCTTTTCCCTTACGGAAATAATCTCGCTATACCGCCTTTTAATTATATGAATATTCATTTTTTCTTTAAATGGTCTGTATTTTTATGTGGTATTCAAATTTTATAAAAACGTTTTAATTATTATAATAACTTTTTACTTCCCTTTTAGTTGCTCCAAACAAATCTTTTGGGGTATCTCTTAAACTAGCTTGCTTAGAACGATTACAATGCTTACAAATACATTGTAAATTTAATACGGAATCTCTTCCACCATATTTCTGTGGAATAATGTGGTCAATATCCATATCACCTTTTCTGAAACTACGTCCACACTTAATACATTTATACCAACCATTGTTGTTATCATATGCATCATTTTAATCAAAATAATTGCTTCTATAACCCATATTTTCTCTCCTTTCTGCTTGTTTTTACTCTGTAGCTAAACTTTTTTATAGTTTTTGGATTATTATACTACAGCTATAAAAATATTACAATTATATATCATATAATTTGAGGTGATTTCATGAAGGATATTGATTTCGATTCTATTGGTAAGAAATTAAAAGAAATACGAACACACAAAGGTTTTACTCAGAAATTTGTTGCATCTTCTGTTAAAGTGAATACCAGCCATATTAGTAACATAGAAAATGGTAAGATTAAAATCTCCCTTACCACACTTGTTAATGTATGCAATGTTTTAGGTACTACTGTTGATTATGTACTAAAGAATTAATATAACGACTCTTCTTCTGCTGTAGATAGAGCTATATTATCAGGACTTCACAAATGTAACCGTACTTGAATCCCTCCTTAATTATATAACCGAGCAAACCCCTAATTATATTATAATCTTATATAATCGTTTTTTCCACAAAAAAAACGCCCCAGCCTAAGCCAGAGCGTCATTCTTCTTCCATATCAAATTACCTTAAACATCTTCTGCGACATTGGTTTCTCTTTCTTCTGATCAACCTCCGCCTGTGCTTTCCTAAACTCTTCCATTCTCTTCAATTCTTCCTCAGCGTCATCGAATCCGATATGCGTGTACACATTCATTGTGACTGATATATCCGAATGCCCCATGAGGTATTGTAATGTCTCGGAAGACACATGCTATGCTGAGCCACTGCTTCTGTCCTCCGGGCAACTTCATCCCCCGCCCTACGATATAGATATCATATCCGTCCTTCATGTTCACAATTAACTCGTGAGCTCCCGCCTCCTTTGCCGCCTCCACGACCTCTTCTCTCGTGTTTTCTTTGCATTACATAACCATTAACAGCCAACAGCCAAAAATCTGCAGGCTACTATTATTATCCATACACTCTTTTCAAAGATATCAGTGGACAGATTCATATATTATCTCTTTCTGTAAAGCATCATTGCTTCATAAGGTTTTAAGGAAATCTTTGACTCTTCTATTTTTTGTTCAGAATAGTTGCCCAGCAATGTTTCGAAACCCTTCAGATCCATTCCACTATCCCATACAACTTCTGTTTTATAGAAGTTACAGACTACCAGCATTTTTTCCTCTCCGTAAATTCTTTCATATGCAATAACGGATGAATGTCTTACATCTAACGGCCTGATATCACCATATGCAATGATATCCAGCTCTTTACGTAAAGCTACGAGCTTTTTATAGTAGTTGAAAATGGATGTTTCATCATGCAGCTGGCTCTGTGCATTAATCTTGGTATAATTTTCATTCACACCAATCCATGGCATTCCCTTGGTAAAGCCACCGTAATTTTCACCATTCCACTGCATTGGTGTTCTTCCGTTATCCCTGGAATGAATCTGGATAATACGAAATGCATCTTCTTTAGAAAGACCTTTCTGTTGCAGGATTTCATAATGGTTCAAACTTTCTACATCACGAAATTGACTGATGTCAGTGAAATCGGTATTTGTCATACCAATCTCTTCACCCTGGTAAATATATGGAGTACCGCGAAGTCCATGAATTATGGTCGCAAGCATTTTAGCTGACTTTTTCCAGTATTTTCCTTCATCACCAAATCTGGAAACCGGACGCGGCTGATCGTGATTGCACCAGAACACTGCATTCCAGGCATGATTCTTGGCCATTCCAATTTGCCAGCTAAAGAGAATATCTTTCAATTTCTGGAAATCTGTTGGTACAAGCACCCATTTTTCATTCCCCATAAAGTCAACCTTTAAATGATGGAAGCTAAATACCATGGAAAGCTCATGGCTGTCTTCACCTGCATATTCAAAACAATTTTCCATAGATGTGCTGGACATTTCACCGACAGTAATAATTTCTGCATCCTGTCCGAATGACTCCGCATTTAATTCTTTCAGGTACTGATGGACGTTTGGTCCGTCAGTGTAAAATCTACGGCCATCCCCTTCGAAATCATCTTCGAATTTATCTTTGCTGATAAGATTCACTACATCAAATCGGAAACCCTTGACACCTTTGCTCATCCAAAAACGTACAACCTTCTGAACCTCTTTACGCACCTTGGGGTTATCCCAGTTCAGATCCGGCTGTTTTACATGGAATAAATGCAGATAGTATTCATCCATTTCCGGCACATATTCCCATGCACTTCCTCCGAACTTACTTTCCCAGTTTGTGGGTGCACTGCCATCCTCTTTTCCTTTTTTGAAAATATAATAATTCTTATATTTTTCATCTCCGGCCAATGCTTTCTGGAACCATTCATGATTGCTGGAGGTATGGTTAAATACCATATCCAGCATCAGTTTGATGCCACGCTTCTGTGCCTCTCTGGAAAGCTCTTCAAAATCTTCCATCGTACCGTAACGGGGATCAATGTTATAGTAATCCTCCACATCATAACCGTTATCATACTGGGGGGACACAAAAAACGGAGTCATCCAAATATAGTCCACGCCCAATTCTTTTATATAATCTAACTTTGCCGTCACACCCTTTAAATCCCCAAAGCCATCTCCGTTGGTATCATAAAAGGATCTGGGATAAATCTGATATACAGTACTTTTTCTAAAATCTGTCATACAATTCCTCTTATTCTATCTTTGCTACTGTTGTCTCTTTTTCAATTGCATAAATGCCTGTCATAAATACTATATTTTCCATATTACCTGGCTCAGCAATAACGCAAATGATCGTATCAACATAACCTGCTTCACTGATTTTCTTTTTATCAAATTTGATCAGGGGTGTTCCGGCAGATACCTTCTGACCTTCTTTTACAAGGTATTCAAAACCGTCACCTTTCATGGCTACAGTATCAATTCCGATATGTAAAAGGATCTGTGCACCGTTTGCAAGTTTTAAACCACATGCATGACGTGACTCCTGCATAAGTAAGTTGACTGTTGCATCAGCCGGAGCATAAACAGTTTCATTCTCCGGAATGATTGCACATCCTTCACCCATGGTTCCTGCGGAAAACACACCGTCATTCACTTCTTTTAATGCAATCACATCACCTGTTGCAAATGCCTTTAATTCTGTTACCTCTGCTGATTTAACTTCTTCTACTGATTTAACTTCTTCTGCTGATTTAACTTCTTCTACTGTTTTAACTTCTTTTGGCTGAAGTTTTGTTTTACCAACCATAACTGTTAATACAAATGGAACTGCTACGGCAATTAACATACAAATAGCAAAGGTTAACATGGATTGAGGCTGCATGGAAAGGATTCCCGGAAGACCGCCAACACCGATTGCATTTGCTGTACTGTTTGTAGCTACACAGACAATTGATGCACATGCAGAACCAATCATACCGCAGATGAAAGGATAACTGTGTTTCAAGTTTACACCAAACATTGCCGGTTCTGTAACCCCCAGATAACAGGAGATACATGACGGAATGTTTACTTCCTGCGCCTGGGCATCATTTTTCTGAAGATAGATCATGCCTAATACTGCGGAACCCTGTGCGATATTGGACAAAGCAATCATTGGCCATAACATTGTTCCGCCAAAGTCAGCAATCAACTGTAAGTCAATTGCATTTGACATATGATGAAGTCCTGTGATTACAAGCGGTGCATACACAAAACCGAAGATTGCACCGAATACAATTTTCAGTGGTCCTGTGATTCCTGCGTATACAACGGAGGAAATGACAGAGCCGATTTTCCATCCGATTGGTCCAAGCACAAAGTGTGCTGCCATAACAGAGAGTACTAAGCTACAGAAAGGTACCACGATCATAGAAATTACGGATGGACAGATCTTCTTGAAGAATTTTTCAAGATATGCCAGTGTAAATGCTGCCAGAATTGCAGGAATGACCTGAGCCTGATAACCAATCATATTTACCTGTACAAAACCGAAATCCCACTTTGGAATATCTGCTGCCGCTGTGCCTGCCACTGCATATACATTTAAGAGCTGACCAGACACAAGTGTAAGTCCAAGTACGATACCAAGCATCTGTGTTGTACCCATTTTCTTGGTTACAGACCAGCAGATACCAACCGGCAACATATGGAATACCGCTTCTCCGATGAGCCACAGGAAACTGTCAATCCCTGACCAGAACTGGCTGATATCACAGAGTGTCTTTGTACCGTTTTCAAATAAATATAAGCTGTCAATGCAGTTTCTGAATCCCAAAATCAAACCACCCACAATGATTGCAGGAATGAGTGGGGCGAAAATTTCTGCTAATGCAGTCATAATTCTCTGAACTACATTCTGATTCTGTTTTGCTGCGCTCTTTACAGCATCTTTCGATACGCCTTCAATGCCTGCAACTGCTGTGAAGTCGTTGTAAAAATCTGAAACCGTGTTCCCGATGATTACCTGGAACTGTCTTGCCTGTGTGAAACTTCCCTTAACAACTTTCATTGCTTCAATTTTCTGAATATCCGCTTTCTTCGGATCATTTAATACGAATCTCATTCGTGTGATACAATGTGATACTGCAGCAATGTTTTCTCTTCCTCCCACAAGGTGCAGTAATTCTTTTGCGTCGTTTATATACTTACCCATCTTGATTCTCCTTATTAAAATAAATTTTTTCGCGTTTTTTCTTGTTTAAACAAGTTTTCTTGTGATTATGTTATATCATACTTGTTTAAACATGCCAACACTTATTTTAAAGCTTGTTTAGACAAGTTATGTCTTATTTGATTCTTGACTTTCCATATGTAAATATTATAATTAATGATAGATGTTCAAACAAGTGGAGGAACTTATGCCGAAAGCAAAATATGCAGAAATTTATAAAGATTTGAAAAGAAAAATTGAGACCGGAGAATATGAATTTCAGGAACTTCTCCCCTCTGAAAATACATTGGTGCAGGAATATGACTGCTCACGCAATACCATTCGCCGTGCCATCGGGGATCTGGTAGCCGATGGATATGTACAGACGATGCAGGGGAAAGGGGTACGAATTATCTTCCAGCCCGCATTACAGACCTCATTTACCATCGGCTTAATTGAAACGTTTACGGAATCTGCAAAGAGAAATAACCAGAAATCCAAAACCAAAGTAATTCACTTTGCAGAATTGGTAGTAGACAAAAAAATTGCTGCAAAAACCGGTTTTAATATTGGCGATGAGATTTATTATCTGCAGAGACTTCATTACTTAGATGGAAAAGCACTTATTCTAAACCATAATTATTTTTTGAAAAGTGTTGCTAAAGATCTAACTATAGAGATTGCAGAAAAGTCGATTTACGATTATCTGGAAAATACTCTTGGAGTTTCCATTGTCACAAGTAAACGTATTATGACCGTAGAAAAGATGACTGAAATTGATGAAAAATATTTGGATCTTGGAGACTATAACTGTATGGCTGTTGTCAGCTCTCATACTTACAATAGTGATGGTGTTATGTTTGAATATACCCAGTCACGCCATCGCCCTGATTACTTTAGCTTCCAGGATAATGCAACAAGACGATCAATTTAGTAGGAAAAATATGAAACAGAAAAAAATTTTATTTACAGACATGGATGGAACAATATTGTTCTCTGATAATGGAAAAACATATTTTAAGGAATCAGATTTAGATGCAATAAAGGAATTCCAGCAAAGAGGAAATCTGATCGTAATTAACTCCGGCAGAGCATTGCCATGGATAGTTGCTCCGTTGGAAGGATATCTTTTGCCTGATTACATGATTGCCGGTACAGGGAGTATTATCGCGGATAGTCATCAACAAATACTGCATGAAGAACCTGTATCATTTACAGCAATCAAAAAAATAATAAACGAATATGCATCGGATATACCATTAACAGTTCATACGAAAGACAACGTATTTTCATGCAATCAAAAAAAGCAGTACAACCTGCCAACAACACCTATTAGCAGTATTGATTTATTAAAAACGGAAAAACTTTATGGAATGTCATTCCATTTCAAAGACAATAAATCTGCAAAAGCTTTTGCAGACTGGCTGGAAAAGTCAGATCACCAGGAGGTGAGAGCTTTTGTAAATATCCAGGATGTTGACATGGCGTGGAGAGACTGTTCAAAAGGGAACGCCATGAACATCCTTTGTCAGAAACTTGGATTCATGCATGAACAAGTCTACGCCATTGGTGATGCTGAAAATGACATTGATATGTTAAGGGCAACAAAGCATGGTTATACATTCCATCATTCTCCAGCTACTGTAAAGCAATATGCAGAAGGCTGTGTTAAATCTGTGTCAGAGTTAATTGATAAAATATTGAAAAGAACTAATTGAAATCTTTATTCTATTTGTAATCTTTGTTTTTGAGCAACGTACCTACAAACGGTATCGTAGCAAATTCCTGCGGGTTACTTCTGATAATGTAATCGATATAATTTCCCACAATCAACGCGTATGCATAGTAGCCCATCGGGTTCGGATGAAAGCCCAACCCGAACGATTTACGCATTTCTGCATCGTATACGGGCGCATGCGCAGTCATATCCAGCAAGTAAGTAAACTCAAACATATCGCACAATTTGGCGAGTTCGCTTGCGATATAACGGATATCGTTATCACACGCTTCACCGCGCAATTGAGGAGTTACAACAAAAATACGCGCGTTAGGCTCTATTGTTTTAAGTTTGGAAACGATTTTGCCCATATTACCGAAAAACGTATCGCCATTATCCTGCGGACAATCGGCGTTGACGTCCTTGACACTTCCCAGAGGATGCCCGAACACAAACGAATCGTTGTTTCCTAACGCAATAATATACGCTTGATTCCATTGCCAAAATCCATTTGTGTCCGCCCAACTTTGAACATACTCGCGCGCGGTCATTCCGCCGCGGGAATAATTGTTGTATTTTGTTCCAGTAATGCGCTCTAAAACGGCGGGCCACGAGTACTCGTACATATCGGTATAAACTATATTTCCGTTTTCATCGTGACTTTCAAACTCGCCCGATGCCAAAGAATCCCCTATAACACCTATTTGCTTAAAAATGCCCGCAAAACCGCACGTTTCCTTAATAATATCTAACGGCTGTTCGCTTGCGCCGATTTCAAATCGTTTGTTATTCATTTTATTCACCGTCCTGTTGTTCTTCTTTAACCTTTTTAGGCTTATCCCATTCCGTACCCGTTACCGTTTTAAGATCCAGCCCGCGAGTTTCGCCGACAAACAGCCACATTATTACAATTGCACCTACAAGCCCCGGAACCGTCAAGCCCAAATACATATAACCGAACATGCTTTCGGGAATGATAGGCAGCAGTATCATAGTAATAACTGTTGCAAGTCCGCCCATAACTCCGTTAAGCAACGTATTGATTACCGTAACCGACG
>ENA-OPVG01002629-OPVG01002629.1-human-gut-metagenome-genome-assembly--contig:-NODE-2629-length-10503-cov-2.233346_pt1 | contig 10503 bp, 9 predicted proteins | sample MGYA00241093_ERZ501975 | MGnify/ENA primary metagenome ERZ501975 (study PRJEB25962, sample SAMEA2042993) | human gut metagenome | biome: human gut; feature: human-associated habitat; material: faeces... | reverse complement strand
CTTCTGAGTGAAAAACACCCTAATTTTAATGTGTTTCTGGATCCGAAGTGCGACTGGGCGCTGCAGAACCTGGGAGAGTTCCCGGTGGAGGTAAACCGGGCACCGTATGAGATGCTTCTGCGGGTTCCGGGCATCGGGGTAAAGTCTGCGATGCGGATTGTCGCTGCGAGAAAGCAGACGGCGCTTCGGTTTGAAGATTTGAAAAAGATGGGAGTTGTGTTGAAGCGGGCGGTATACTTCATTACCTGTTCAGGGCGGATGATGTACCCGGTGCAGATCCATGAGGATGCGATCGCGGCACAGCTAGTCAGTGAAGAAAAGCGGAAGCAGTGGCAGCTGTCACAGAGCGGGCTGTACCGCCAGATGTCGTTGTTTGATGATTTTCATATGGCGCAGGTATGAAACGGACGGAGGAGAGAAAAATGGTTGTATTTGTATGTGAAGACAGTCCGGAAGGCATATTCACAGGAGTATATGATGCCTGGAGCAGCCGCTTGGGGCATGAGAACGTGCGGCTGGAAGTACAGGGCGAATATAATTACAGCCTGTTTTCGGAGTACCGGGAGGTGGCGGTGGATCAGCTCAAGGCGCAGAAAGTCGTGCGCTCGGTGCGCAGATCCCTGTCAGAACTGGCGTACAGCTGGATTTACCGCACGGCACTGAGTGAACGGGATGATCGGGCAGAGGCGGTCTACCGGTTTCTGGTCTGTGGATTTGGCGCAGGGGCAGCAGGGAGACGTATCACGGACAATTTACAGATACCGGCGGTGCAGACAGTCTTTCAGATCAACCGCGCGGTTGCCAATGAAGCGCATTTGCAGATAGAATTTATGCGGTTTGCGGAATATTCCGATCAGGTACTGTTTTCTGAGATTGGTCCGAAAAACCGGGTGACGGCATTGCTGATGCCGTATTTTACGGATCGCCTGCCATCGGAACCATTTATTATCTATGATAAAAATCATCAGGAAGCGGGAGTCTGGACAGGAAAGGGGCGGTGGTATATGATGCGCGGGGCTGAGACAGAACCCCTGCAGGCGCTTTCCGGGAAAACCGATCAGAGCGAATATGCGGCGCTCTGGAGTACTTTTTTTCATCAGATAGGAATTAAGGAGCGGGAAAATCCAGCCTGCCAGCGAACGCGCCTGCCGCTTCGCTGCCGGAAATATATGACGGAATTTCAGTCCGGTTCTAACCGTTCAAATTTGGCTAAATTGTGAACAAATCGTAAACACAAAATCGAAAAAATTGTTCATAAAGAAACAAAAAAAGAATAAAAATAAGCTGGAAACCGGGAAAAAGCAGCATTGAAACGAGAAAACTGCCGCATATATATTAAGATTTAAAGACTTAAAAAAATGATGTAAAACCAACAGAAACAAGGATTTTTCTTACGAAATCTTTCGTTTTTTGTAAGAAATATGGGATTTATTTAGTGAATGTTAATTATCTGTTCATATTTTGGACATAATTTGTTTTTATTATAAGTCCTGTACCGATGAGGTACAAGAAAACATAAATCGTATGTTTTAAAGAGGAGAGAATAATTATGAGAAAGAATCTTACAAAAACAGCAGCAATCTTAGTTATGAGTGCAATGGTAGCAGCATCTGCTCTGACCGCTTGCGGCAGCAAAGCAGAGGAGACAACTGCAGCAGCAGAGGAGACTGTAGCAGCAGAAGAGACTGAGGCAGTTGAGGAGACTGAGGCTGAAACAGAAGAGACTGAGGAAGTTTCCGAGGAAGAGACCGAAGAGGCATCTGAGGAAGAGACTGAGGCAGCTGAGGAGACTGAGGCTGAAACAGAAGAGACTGAGGCAGCTGAGGAGACACAGGCTCAGTAATCAATCTTTGATTGCAGAAGTTTGTTTCTATTCGGATATAACCAAAAAGGTTGTTAAGAAAATCGTAAGAGGGCAGTCGGTTGACAATCGACTGCCCTTTTTGTATACTATAACTGTATTAAATGAACTAATACACTTATGATTTTTGATACAGGGCAGAATGGAGGAAAGGAGAATGTGAGCATGATTCTGATTGATTATAAAGATCGACGACCTCTCTATGAGCAGATTGTTGAGAAGCTGTCGGATCTGATGGTCCGGGGGATTTTGGAGCAGGACAGTCAGCTTCCATCCGTGCGGAGTCTGGCAACGGAGTTGTCGATGAATCCGAATACGATCCAGCGGGCGTACGCAGAGCTGGAACGCCAGGGATATATTTATTCGGTTAAGGGCAGGGGCAGTTTTGTGGCGGATAACCGGCAGATCCGGGAGAGGAAGCGGCAGGAGATTTGGGATCAGCTGGAACTTCTGATCCGGGATGCAAAAGGAACCGGCATCACGATGCTGGAGTTCCAGGAGCAGGTCATCCAGAGCTATGGAAGTGAGAAAGGAGGAAACAGGAATGATAAAGGCTGAGAATCTGACAAAGCGTTTTTATGATACAGTGGCAGTCGATCATATCCATGCGGAGATTCACAATGGAAGTGTCTTTGGTCTGATTGGAACCAACGGCGCCGGAAAAAGTACTTTTTTGCGGATGGCAGCCGGTATTTTAAAGCCGGACGAAGGAAGCGTTACGGTTGATGATGAGCCGGTATTTGAGAATACAAAGGTAAAGGCACGGTGCTTTTATATCCCGGATGAGCCGTATTTCTTAAGCAATGGAACGGCGGAAGATATGAAGGTGTTTTATCAGGGGATTTATCCGAAGTTTGATGCAGCCCGGTTTGATAAACTGCTGAAGAATTTTGAACTGGAAAGCCGGCGGAAGGTGCAGACCTTTTCGAAGGGTATGAAAAAACAGCTCGCTGTGCTGCTGGGCATTTGTGCGGGAACCGATTATCTGTTCTGCGACGAGACGTTTGACGGGCTGGATCCGGTCATGCGGCAGACGGTCAAGAGTCTTTTTGCCAATGATATCGAGGAGCGGAACCTCACGCCGGTCATCGCCTCTCATAATCTGCGGGAGCTGGAAGATATCTGCGACCATGTAGGTCTGCTTCACAAGGGAGGAATGCTTCTCTCAAAGGATCTGGACGATATGAAGTTAAATATTCACAAGATTCAGTGTGTGCTTCCGGCGGGAGTGGGGAGCAGCGATTTGCAGGGAATCGATATTATAAAGACGGAACAGAGGGGAAGTCTCCTGACGCTTACCGTGCGCGGAAAACGGGAAGAGATTCAGACAATTTTACAGGCGTATCATCCAGTGTTTTTTGAAATGATACCGCTTTCCCTGGAAGAGATCTTTATCAGTGAAACGGAGGTGGCTGGTTATGACATCAAAAGGCTTGTTTTTTAAATATATGAGAGAAAATACGAAGCAGCGTCTCTGGAACGTGGCGCTTACCGCACTTTTGTGCTTTTTTCTGTTTCCGGTCCTGACAGCGCTGGAAACCAGCATAATGCTGCGTCCGGATAACTTGTCTAGAGATCTGAGCGTCGAAGCGGCGTTAGCAGAAGCAAAATTAAAGCTGACCAATGAGATGCTGAATATGTATTCGATCCAGAATGCAATGCTGGTATTTATCCTGATTGTGGCGGCAGTGGTGCTGGCAGCGTCCGGTTTTTCGTACCTCCATTCGAAAAAGAAAACGGATTTTTTTCACAGCCTTCCGATCAGCCGTGAAATGCTTTATACTGTGACCTGCCTGGACGGTATCCTGTATCTGGCAGTCCCGTATCTGGTATTTCTGCTGGCGGCAGGAGTGATGCTGCAGGTAAAGGGCGCACCATTTTCATGGGGAACCCTGCTGATTGGGTATGTACAGCATATGTGCTTTTTTACACTGGTGTACATGACGGTTGTGCTGGCAGTGATTCTGACAGGCAATCTGATCGTGGGTTTACTGGGAACCGGCGTGCTTTTTAGCTGGGGGCCGGGTGTGGCTGCAGTGGTATCGACGTATTTTTCCGAATACTTCATGACGTTTTATGACAATGGCAATTTCCTGCTGCGCTGGTGCGAGCGGACCTCACCGGTTTTCTGGTACGGCACGGCAACTGGTTCGGATCATCCCACCCGGATGGCAGTCATTGCATTGGCAGTGGCAGCCCTGCTCTTTGGTCTGGGAATGTTCCTGTACCGGAAACGCCCGTCTGAGGCGGCTGGAAGAGCGATGGCATTTAAGGTAAGTGAGCCGGTGATCCGTTTCCTTCTGGTTGTGCCGATCACGCTGTTTTCCGGAATGATTTTCCGGTCAATCCTGAATGATGATATCTGGACCGTGTTTGGCTTGATCTGCGGACTGCTCATCACCAGCTGCCTGATCGAAATTATCTATCATTTCGATTTTAAGAGCTTGTTTGCGCATAAGAGACAGCTTGTCATCAGTGCGGGGGCAGTGGCAGCCATTTTCTTAGGGTTCCGCCTGGATGTGGCAGGATATGACAGCTATCTGCCGGATGCTGACAAGGTTGCATACGCGGGTATTTACTGTAATGCGCTGGACAACAATGCGGTAGGGGCTTACCATGTGACTCCGAGAATGTATAGGGATGGCTACAGTGTTGGAATGGAATGGGCGTCCCAGGGAGATGTAGCAGATAAAATGCAGATCTCGGATGAGGATGGAATCTGTGTCCTGCGGGAAATTGGCGCGCAGGGTATCGAGACAGCTTCCAGACAGCGGAAGCATTTGAACGGCGGACAGGATTGGATGAGTGAGACGGATCTGGATTCACGCTATGATTCGATCGTGCTGTCCTGGCATCTGAACAATGGAAAAACCGTTTACCGTAATTACCGCACGATCAATGTATCGGAGCTGCGGGAACAGCTAGATTCCATTTATGAAAATCAGAGCTATAAACTGGGAATGTACCCGGTGCTGTCCCTACAGGCAGACGATGCCGCAGGCATCAATTACAAAGAGGAAGAGGACTGCAGCCATGTGAAGCTTCCGGATGAGCAGACGAAGGCGGCACTTCTTGCTGCATACCAGAAAGAGCTGATGGCTCTGACGCCGGATATGCGCCGGGAGGAGATGCCGATCGCGGAGATTCAGTTTAAGACAAATGAGATGCAGGCGATGATTGATGTGATTCGTAAAAATGGCGGCTATTATGACACATTTAACCAGTTTGATTATTACCCGATTTATCCGTCCTTCCAGGAGACGATCGCGATTCTGAAACAGTGTGGTACCGAGGTCGGCAGCAAGGTGACGCCGGAAAATACAGAAAAAATCGTGCTTCAGTATCAGGGCGGCAAGATTCCGGAGGATCAGCTGGCACCGGCAGATACAGAGCTTGGAAAACGCCAGCGGGAGTATCTTCAGAATAACAGCAGACGCGAGGTGACGATTACAGATCCGGAACAGATTGCAGAAATTCTTGCAAACTCCGCTTCGGATGATATGGTGCAGATCAATCAAATGGCGGAGGTATATCAGGGGATCAATATTGCAGTATATGTGTCCAGTACAGAGAACACAGGGGCAGTTTCAGAGGATGATTTGAGGGATTCGGTAAATTCAATGGAGGAAAATGAGATAGGTCAGACATATACGGTGGATGCCGGTCAGAATGTCCTGTATGATGGGGAATATGCGGCGGACTATGAAATGGATGAATCGGGTCAGTATGGCATCTACCAGCGCTCGTTCCGCTATGGCAAGGTTCCGGAGTTTGTGAAATCGACCTTCGGCCTGACACCGGAATTGATGCGGCTGAACCGGGTGTTTGCGTATTAAAAAAGCTGCCTGGAGTTGATTCAGGGATGCAAAAGATTGACTTTCTCCCCCGTAGGGGCTAAAATAAAGGGAAACGTAGCGGTTCAGCCGGTTTATGTATTTGATGCAAAAACCGGCTGAATCGTTATGAGAAAATAACAGACGCTTTGGTTTTGCATGAACCTGCCTTTGGATTTAGAACAGCGATGCGCCGTCACATCAGGCAGAACAAAATTTGAGGCGTACATATCCCGCAGAGGAGGAAGAAATATGGCATTTTTCGATGAGCTTGGAAAGGTGATCAGCGATAAGAGCAAGGAAGCTGCGAACCGGGTAAAGGACATTACAGGCGTATTACAGCTGAAATCGAAGTTGTCCGCCGAGAAAGATAAGATTAATAAGGCATATATTACACTGGGAAAAGCATACTATGACAGACATGAGGGCGAGCTGGAAGGGAAATTCGCAGATGAGTTCCATACTATCCAGGCTGGGCTTGTGAAGATTGCGTCCCTGGAGGATGAGATTGCCGAGTTAGAGGGCACAAGAGTCTGCGCGGAGTGCGGCGCAAAGGTGGAGAAAAATGCGGCATTCTGCAGCCGGTGCGGTGCGCCGATGGATTCGACGACATCTGCAGATGTGCATGAGCCGGAAGAACCGGAGGAGATGCAGGAGACTATCTTTGAAGAGAAGGATGAAGCTGCAGCAGATGAGGCGGTTGACAACGCAGAAACAGAAGGCACGGCTGGCCCAGACGCGGATTCCGCGGATGCTTCGGACTCTGTTTCGGAGAACACCACCGATACTGCGGCACAGAATGAAAATAACAGCGGGGAGCAGGCATAATTTATGGATTCACTGGTACAATGGTTTACAGCTAATTTATCCGGAGTCATATCGAAGGAGGCAATTATCTTCATTATCTCGATGATTCCGATTCTGGAACTTCGAGGCGGGCTTCTGGCTGCGTCACCGGCACTCTTAAACGTGCCGATCCTGCGGGCGATCCCGATCTGTATCGTGGGAAATATCCTGCCGATCCCGTTTATCCTGCTTCTGATCCGCCATGTGCTGGAGTGGATGAAGAAGGTTCCGTGTTTCCGTGGTATTGCGCTGTGGCTGGAACGCAAAGCGATGAGCAAAAAAGGGCAGATCGAGAAATATGAGTTCTGGGGGCTGATGCTCTTTGTCGGCATCCCGCTTCCGGGAACCGGCGCATGGACAGGCGCGCTGGTGGCATCCCTGCTCCACATGAAATTTGGCAAGGCATTTGGCGCGATTTTAGTCGGTATCGCGCTGGCGACTGTGATTATGTCGATTCTGTCTTACGGCGTGCTGGGCGTGCTGTTTGGATGATGCACAGATAAAAATGGAATAATGTCTATGCCCGCCAAAGGGCGGCATAGATGCGAATGTATAAAAGACTCTGTAAGGGGAAATTCTCCGGACAGGGTCTTTTTGCGCGTGACTGTGAAGATACTGAACCGTTACAGATTATAAATGAAATTGGGGTTGACATATACCCTATGGGGGTATATTATAAGGACAGTTAAGAGATAGGAGGAGACCATGAAGCAATATACAGTAACCGGCATGAGCTGCGCGGCATGTAGCAGCCGGGTTGAAAAGGCAGTATCGAAAGTGCCGGGTGTCACGGCATGCTCGGTCAGCCTGCTGACAAATTCGATGGGCGTCGAGGGCGATGTACCGCCGGAGACCGTGATTCATGCAGTGGAAGATGCCGGATATGGCGCATCCCTGAAAGGACAGGGCGCTGCAGCGCAGGCGCAGAGCGCGTCGGAGGCAGAGGACGCCTTAAAAGATCGGGAGACGCCGGTTTTAAAACACCGTCTGATCGCATCGCTGGGATTCTTAGCAGTCCTTATGTATATGTCGATGGGACATATGATGTGGGGCTGGCCGCTGCCGCACTTTATGGATGGCAACCATGTGGCGATGGGACTTTTACAGCTCCTTTTGGCCGGAATTATCATGGTGATTAACCAGAAATTCTTTATCAGTGGTTTCAAGGGACTTTTACACCGCGCCCCGAACATGGACACGTTGGTAGCACTTGGTTCTGGCGCGTCGTTTATTTACAGCACATATGCGTTGTTTGCGATGACGGACGCACAGTTAAAGGGCAACGACACGGCAGTCATGTCCTACATGCATGAATTTTACTTTGAGTCGGCGGCAATGATTCTGGCGCTGATCACAGTCGGAAAAATGCTGGAGGCGCGTTCCAAGGGAAAAACGACGGATGCCTTAAAGGGACTGATGAAACTGGCACCGAAGACAGCTGTTATCATCCGGGATGGAGTGGAAACAAAGGTTCCGATTGAAGAGGTAAAGAAGGGTGATGTATTTGTTGTACGCCCAGGTGAAAATATCCCGGTGGACGGCGTGGTCCTGGAAGGAACGAGCGCGGTCAACGAGGCAGCACTGACCGGCGAGAGTATTCCGGTGGATAAGGCACAGGGTGCCCCGGTTTCGGCGGCAACGGTCAACCAGTCTGGTTATCTGCGCTGTGAGGCGACCAGAGTCGGTGAAGATACCTCCCTGTCGCAGATCATCCGCATGGTCAGCGACGCGGCGGCGACGAAAGCGCCGATCGCCAAGATTGCAGACCGGGTTTCCGGCGTGTTTGTCCCGGCGGTTATCACGATCGCAGTGGTGACAACGATTGTCTGGCTGCTGGCAGGACAGACGTTTGGATTCGCATTGGCGCGAGGTATTTCCGTACTGGTTATCAGCTGCCCGTGTGCACTGGGACTGGCTACGCCGGTTGCGATTATGGTCGGCAACGGCATGGGCGCGAAAAACGGAATCTTGTTCAAGACAGCTGTTTCACTGGAAGAAACCGGAAAAATGGACATTGTAGCGCTTGATAAGACGGGTACGATCACCAGCGGCGAGCCGCGTGTGACCGACGTCATCCCGTCTGGAGGTGTGACTGAGAGGGAGCTGGTAAGCCTGGCGCTTTCCCTGGAAAAGAAGAGTGAGCACCCATTGGCGAAAGCTGTTCTTCTCTATGCAAAAGAACAGCAGATTGACGCGCCGGAGGCGGCTGATTTCCAGGCGCTGCCGGGTAATGGACTTTCCGGTACGTTAGACGGCGCTTTATTGGCAGGCGGAAGCTTTTCCTATATCAGCGGACATACGACGGTGTCCGCACAGGAACAGGCATCCTTTGAGCGCCTGGCATCGGAAGGCAAGACACCGCTGTGCTTTATGAAAAATGGTCGTCTGGCTGGTATGATTGCCGTGGCAGATGTCATCAAGGAAGACAGCCCGCAGGCGGTCAAGGAACTGCAGAACATGGGAATCCGTGTGGTCATGCTGACCGGAGATAATGAGCGGACTGCCCGTGCGATTGGGGCACAGGCTGGTGTGGATGAAGTCATTGCCGGAGTACTTCCGGATGGGAAAGAGAGTGTCATCCGCAGCCTGAAAGAACAGGGCAAGGTGGCAATGGTCGGTGATGGTATCAATGATGCCCCGGCGCTCACGCGTGCCGATATAGGTATCGCGATCGGAGCCGGTACAGATATCGCGATTGATGCCGCGGATGTGGTGCTGATGAAGAGTCGTTTGAGTGATGTTCCGGCGGCAATCCGTCTAAGCCGTGCGACGCTTCGAAATATTCACGAAAACCTGTTCTGGGCATTCTTTTACAATGTTGTGGGTATTCCACTTGCAGCTGGTTTGTGGTATCCTATCTTTGGATGGAAATTAAATCCGATGTTTGGTGCTGCAGCGATGAGCTTATCCAGCTTCTGCGTAGTGACGAACGCGCTGCGGCTGAATCTGTTTAAGATGCACGATGCATCGAAGGATCATCCGATGCGGAAGAGGGCTGAGAAGGCTGCTAATAAAGGTGGAGAAAAGGCAGAAAACGCAGGTGCAGTTAGGATGGGAGCAGAAGACACCCGGTCAATTGGGCAAACAGCAAATGGAAATGAAACTGTTGCAAAAGAAATGCAAAAAAGTGAGAATCAAAAAAATAATATAAATATGGAGGGAATAACGATGACAAAGACAATGAATATCGAAGGAATGATGTGTGGACACTGTGAGGCACGCGTAAAGAAGGCGTTGGAGGCACTGGCAGGCGTGGAGAGCGCAGAGGTCAGCCATGAGAAAGGAACCGCGGTCGTAAGCATGAGTGCGGATGTGTCGGACGATACGTTGAAAGAGGCGGTTGAGGCACAGGATTATAAGGTGGACTCGATTCAGTAGGATGAAAAAAGCTGCGAAATGGTGGAATTAATATGCCGTTTCGCAGCATTTTGATAAAAGATAGGAGAAAAGCATGGGCTGTTGTAAATGTGAATCACAAGCGCAGGTCTGTCAGGGAGGAGAGACGGAACGCCACAAACACAGAAACCTGACCGAGGAAAAAGATCTGCTGAAACGTTTAAACCGGATCGAGGGACAGGTGCGCGGTGTGAAGGCGATGGTGGAAGACGAGCGATACTGCGTCGATATATTAAACCAGGTATCAGCGGTTCAGGCGGCGCTGAACAGTTTTTCCAAAGTCCTGCTGTCCAACCATATAAAAACCTGTGTGGTCGATGATATAGAGGCGGGAAATGGGGAAGAAGCGGTTGAGGAGCTGTGCAAGACGATTCAGAAGCTGATGAAGTAAATATAAATTTATTGAATTGAGCAAACACAAGCAACTATAGCGAAATATTAAACATAATAAATATTTTTAAAAATTCTTCAAAAAAAGTGTTGACATTCTCCTGGATTTATATTATACTACGTCATGTAATCGAGGCGTGGCTCAGTTTGGTAGAGCGCTGCGTTCGGGACGCAGAG
>ENA-OPVG01002626-OPVG01002626.1-human-gut-metagenome-genome-assembly--contig:-NODE-2626-length-10508-cov-3.980484_pt1 | contig 10508 bp, 10 predicted proteins | sample MGYA00241093_ERZ501975 | MGnify/ENA primary metagenome ERZ501975 (study PRJEB25962, sample SAMEA2042993) | human gut metagenome | biome: human gut; feature: human-associated habitat; material: faeces... | reverse complement strand
TCAGCTTCGCTGACCAGAATCACGCGCCAAGTCTCACGGACGTTCGACTTGAATTAAGTAAGTATGATATTTATACAGTAAAATATTTATATATAGTTTAAGCGCTTGTCAGGAAACAGTAGATTTCCGGAAGTTACAAATAAAAAATTACTGCCTTAAATATAAATTAGAGGAACGTTACAGAAAGAAGGATTTAATAATGAAAATAGGAAGAAATGATAAATGCTGGTGTGGCAGCGGAAAGAAATATAAAGCATGTCATATGTCTTTTGATAACCGTATCAAAGATTACTGGAACAGAGGATATGAAGTACCAGACCATTCTATGATTAAGACACCAGAGCAGATAGAAGGAATCCGTGAAGCTGGTAAGAAGAATACAATGGTTCTTGACTTTATCACTCCATATGTAAAAGAGGGAGTAAGTACAGGAGAACTCAATCGTCTTATCGAAGAATATACAAGAGAAATCGGTGGAATCCCAGCTTGTCTTGGTTATCAGGGGTATCCAAAGAGTGTTTGTATTTCTATTGATGATGTTGTATGTCATGGTATTCCAAGTGATCACCAGATTTTAAAGAGTGGTCAGATTCTTAATGTAGACTGTACTACAATTTATAATGGCTATTTTGGTGATGCATCAAGAATGTTCTGTATCGGTGACGTTTCTGAAGAGAAGAAGAAACTTGTCCGCGTGACAAAAGAATGTGTTGACCTTGCTCTTGCAGCAACAAAACCGTGGGGAACCATGGGTGATATGGGGTATGTTTGTAACAAACATGCTGTTGAGAATGGATACAGTGTCGTAAGAGAAATCGGCGGACATGGCTGTGGCGTGCAATTCCATGAAGAACCGTGGGTTAATCATATTGGGCAGCCGGATGAGGGAATCCTTTTTGTACCAGGTATGACATTTACGATTGAGCCGATGGTAAATATGGGAAAACCAGACGTATGGGAAGATGAAGATGACGGCTGGACAATCCGCACAGAAGATGGTAAGCCGTCTGCACAGTGGGAATACACAATTTTAGTGACGGAAGATGGAACAGAAATCCTCTCTCATTAATGTAAGGTGTTAAACTGTTTGACTGGTAAGGTTGATTTTCCGTCAAAAAAGTAATTATTTCAAACTCCGCTCATAAAGCAGGTTGTTCCTATCTGTTTTTGCGAGCGGAGTTGTTTTGTTTTATAAATAACATTCAAAATATTAAGGTATCAGAGAGCAGATTTGTGTGTTTTCTATAGGAAGTGTATCAGGAAGTGTATCGTATACATGAATTTAGATCGTGGAGAAACAGAGGGCTGTCTATGAGATAAAAAGTGAAAAATGAAGCCAAAAGCAAAAAAATATGCAAAAAAAATTTTTAATCCTTCAAAAGAACTTGATTTTATTGCTTTAGTGTAGTAAGATAAAGTCCATAAAAATATCTAAGGTATTGACAAAGTGGTAGTGGAAGCAGAATACTTGTCATTGAGTTGATACATTAAAGATATATTTTTCATTATATATTATAAAGGAGGAAGAAATAATGAAAAAGTTTATAAGTGTAATGCTAGTCGCTGCGATGGCAGTAACTGCATTAACAGGATGTGGAAGTAATTCAGGATCTTCATCGAAAAAGGATGCGGATAAATATTATATTGGCGGTATTGGACCGACTACCGGAGCAACAGCGATTTACGGAACAGCCGTAAAGAACGGAGCACAGATTGCAGTAGATGAAATCAATGCTGCAGGTGGTATTAACGGTAAGCAGATTGAATACCGTTTTGAAGATGACCAGAACGATGCAGAGAAAGCAGTTAATGCTTACAATACATTAAAAGACTGGGGTATGCAGATGTTAGTTGGAACAACAACAACTGCTCCATGTATCGCAGTAGCTGGTAAGACAGCATCCGATAATGTATTCCAGATTACACCATCTGCTTCTTCACCAGATGTACTTTCCAGCGGAAACGGAAATGTATTCCAGGTATGTTTCACAGACCCTAACCAGGGTGTTGCTTCTGCTCAGTACATTGCAGAGAACAAGCTTGCAACTAAGATTGGTATTATCTATGATAGTTCTGATGTATATTCTTCAGGTATCGAAGAAAAATTTGAAGCAGAAGCTAAGACACAGGGGCTTAACATCGTTTCTAAGGCAGCATTTACAGCAGATTCCAAGACAGACTTTGGAACACAGCTTCAGAAAGCAAAAGATGCAGGAGCAGACTTATTGTTCTTACCTATCTACTATCAGGAAGCATCTATTATTTTAAAACAGGCAGATACTATGGGATACAAACCTAAATTCTTTGGTGTAGACGGAATGGATGGTATCCTTACAGTAGAGAACTTTGATACTAAGTTAGCAGAAGATGTCATGCTCTTAACTCCATTCGCAGCAGATGCGAAAGATAAGACAGTTCAGAACTTTGTAAAGACTTACAAAGAAAAATATAAAGATACTCCTAACCAGTTCGCAGCAGACTCTTATGATGCTGTTTACGCATTAAAGGCAGCAATTGAGGAATCTAAAGCAACTACAGATATGAGTGCTTCTGATATGTGTGATGCATTAAAAGGTGCTATGACTAAGATTAAGATGCAGGGTCTCACAGGTGGGAAAGATGGTCTTACATGGAATGAAAGCGGAGAAGTAACTAAGTCTCCTAAGGCTGTTATTATTAAGAACGGTGCTTACAAAGCAATGTAATTTAAATAATATATAGCCCAGGGAAGGGTTACCTGCGGGTAACCCTTTTTTGTATTAGGTTATATCCTTTTTTATATCACAGAAAGATTACGAGCTGATTTCTCTGTGATATAAAAAAGACATGAACTTTTTAAAGTTTCTAGAAACGCCGCATAAGCGGCATGGAGGTAAAGATGAGTTTTATATCCTATTTGATCAATGGTGTCAGTCTGGGTAGTATTTATGCAATTATTGCCCTTGGCTACACGATGGTATACGGTATCGCTAAGATGCTGAACTTCGCTCACGGCGATGTTATCATGATTGGTTGCTATATCGTTTTCGTTTTAATGGGCAGCTTTCATTTAAACTCTACCGTAAGTATTATTGCAGCGGTAATCGGCTGTACAGTACTTGGTGTAGTTATCGAGAAAATTGCGTACAAACCATTGAGAAAGGCTTCTCCGCTTGCCGTATTAATCACAGCAATCGGTGTCAGCTATTTTCTGCAGAACTTCGCATTAATTTTATTTGGTGCAGATACAAAGTCCTTTACATCGGTTGTAAGTATCCCTACAATTAAGCTTGCAGGTGGAGACCTTACAATTTCTGGTGTAACAATCGCAACTGTTATCAGTTGTATTATTATCATGGCAGCGTTAATGATTTTTATTAAAAAGTCTAAATCCGGTCAGGCAATGCTTGCCGTATCTGAAGATAAAGACGCAGCACAGCTCATGGGTGTGAATGTAAACAAGACAATTTCCCTTACATTTGCTATCGGTTCCGGATTAGCAGCTATTGCAGGTGTGTTATTATGTTCCGCTTACCCAACCCTGTCTCCTTACACGGGTGCGATGCCTGGTATTAAGGCGTTTACCGCAGCGGTATTTGGCGGTATCGGCTCTATTCCTGGAGCATTAATTGGTGGTATTTTATTGGGAGTAATCGAGATTTTAGGAAGAGCATATATTTCTTCTCAGTTATCCGATGCAATCGTATTTGCCGTATTGATTATCGTACTTTTAGTAAAACCTACGGGACTTCTTGGCAAGCAGGTTCAGGAGAAAGTGTAGGTGGCGTAAGAAATGAAGAAATCAAATATGAAAAGTATAAACAAACAGACAAAAAGTATGTTGATTACCTACGCTATGGTAATCGCAGTATTTATTATTGTAGAGATTATGATATCTACAGGAATGATGTCGAGTCTGATGCAGGGTCTTTTAGTTCCGCTTTGTATTTATTCTATCGTAGCAATCGGACTGAATCTTTGTGTAGGATATCTTGGTGAGCTGAGTCTTGGTCATGCAGGATTTATGTGTGTTGGTGCATTCTCCAGTGCGGTATTTTCCAAATGCATGATGACTTCAGGAATGAACGAGACACTTCGTTTTATTTTAGCACTTCTTATTGGTACCGTTGTTGCAGCGGTATTTGGATGGTTAATCGGTATTCCGGTTCTTCGCCTTCGCGGTGACTACCTTGCTATCGTAACACTGGCATTCGGCGAGATCATCAAGAACGTAATTAACGTTATGTATCTTGGAAGAGACAGCAAGGGATTCCATTTTTCCATTAAGGATAGTGCATCTTTAAATATGCAGGCAGATGGAAAAATGATTATTGACGGAGCAAAAGGTATCGTTGGTACACCAAACCAGTCTACCTTTGTCGTGGGTATTATTATTATTTTAATCAGCCTTTTTGTGTCCTTTAACCTTGTGAATTCAAGAACAGGACGTGCGATTATGGCAATTCGTGATAATCGTATCGCGGCAGAGTCTGTAGGTATTAATATTACAAAGTATAAACTGATGGCATTTACTATTTCTGCAGCTATTGCTGGTGCAGGTGGTGTTCTTTATGCACACAATCTTTCTACATTAACAGCCCTTCCTGCAAACTTTGGTTACAACATGTCCATCATGATTCTTGTATTCGTTGTCTTAGGTGGAATGGGAAGTTTCCGTGGTTCTATTATCGCGGCCGTTGTTCTTACAATGCTTCCGGAAGTTCTTCGTGGACTTGCTGATTACCGTATGTTGATCTACGCTATTGTATTAATTATCATGATGCTCTTTAACTGGGCACCAAAGGCAATTGAGTGGAGAGAGAAACACTCCTTTAAGAGAATGTTTGGCAAAAAAGAAAAAGCAGAGGAGGTACAGTAAAGATGGCATTACTTGAAGTAAAGAATTTAGGTATCTCTTTTGGTGGCCTTCGTGCCGTAGATCAGTTTGAAATTAACATTAAAAAAGGCCAGCTTTACGGTCTCATTGGCCCAAACGGTGCCGGAAAGACAACTATATTTAATATGCTGACTGGTGTATATAAACCAACAGATGGTATCATCAAGTTAGATGGAGAAGACTTAGTTGGAAAGAAAACGATTGAGATTAACAAAGCAGGTATTGCGAGAACATTCCAAAATATCCGTCTGTTTTCTCAGCAGTCCGTTCTTGATAATGTAAAGATTGGATTGCATAATCAATACAAATATTCCACTTTGACAGGTATTTTACGTTTGCCAAAGTACCGCAAGATGGAAAGAAAAATGAACGAGAAGGCAATGGAGCTTTTAAAAGTATTTGAACTTGATGATAAGGCAGATTTTCTTGCATCGAATCTTCCATATGGAGAACAGCGTAAGTTAGAGATCGCCAGAGCACTCGCGACAAATCCAAAGCTTCTTCTGTTAGATGAGCCTGCGGCTGGTATGAACCCAAATGAGACAATCGAGCTTATGGATACTATCCGTTTCGTTCGTGATAATTTTGATATGACAGTATTATTAATTGAACATGATATGAAACTGGTTTCAGGAATCTGTGAGGAACTTACCGTATTAAACTTTGGTCAGGTACTTGCACAGGGTAAGACAAAAGATGTTTTAAATAATCCGGAAGTTATCAAGGCATATCTTGGAGAATAGGAGGAAAGAACTTTATGGCAATGCTTGAAGTAAAAGACCTTGAAGTATATTATGGGATGATTCAGGCCATCAAAGGGATTTCCTTTGAGGTAAATCAGGGAGAAGTTATCGCTCTTATCGGTGCGAACGGTGCCGGAAAGACAACAACTCTTCAGACGATCACCGGTATGCTTCAGGCAAAGAAGGGACATATTCTGTTTGAAGGACAGGATATTACAAAAGTACCAGGACATAAAATCGTAACAATGGGAATGGCTCATGTGCCGGAAGGAAGACGTGTATTTGCCAACCTTTCTGTATATGAGAACCTGAAGTTAGGCGCATACACAAGAAAAGATAAGAACGAGATCGCACAGTCTCTTGAAATGGTATATGAAAGCTTCCCTCGTTTAAAAGAGAGAAGAAATCAGTCCGCCGGAACTCTTAGTGGTGGAGAACAGCAGATGCTCGCCATGGGTAGAGCGTTAATGTCCAAACCAAGAATTGTTTTAATGGATGAGCCTTCTATGGGTCTGTCCCCAATTTTTGTAGATGAGATTTTTAAGATTATTCAGAAGATTTCTGCGGAGGGAACAACCGTCCTTCTTGTAGAGCAGAATGCGAAAAAGGCATTGGCAATTGCAGACAGAGCATATGTTTTAGAAACAGGAAAGATTGCTCTTAGCGGGGATGCAAAAGAACTTATGAATAATGAGTCTATTAAAAAGGCATATTTGGGAGAGTAGGTGTTACAATGAAACATACAGTAATTACGATTGCAAGAAGTTATGGAAGCGGTGGAAGAACTTTAGGCAAGCTTTTAGCAAAGGAACTCGGTATTCACTGTTATGACAGGGAACTGCTCCGTATGGCTTCCGAGCAGAGCGGCATCAATGAAGCTTTGTTTGGACAGGTAGACGAGAAGGTGAAGTCTCTTCCGCTGTTTGGTATCAGTAAGAAGATTTACAAGGGTGAAGTATTCCCGCCGGAAAGCGATGACTTTGTATCTGACGATAATCTTTTTAACTATCAGGCCAAGGTAATTAAAGAAGTGGCAGCAGAAGAATCTTGTGTTATTATCGGACGATGTGCAGACTTTATCTTAAAAGATAATCCGAACGTAATCCGCTTATTTTTCTATGCCCCAAGAGAAGACTGTATTACCCGTGTAAAGACACAAAACGGCGGTAAAGAGAAGGATATTATCCGCAAGATTGAAAAGACAGATAAATATCGTTCAGACTATTATAAATATCATACTGGTAAGGACTGGAATGATTCCAGAAACTATGATTTCTGTTTAAATACTGCAAGCATGAGCTATGAAAAGCTTGTGGCAGTTGTAAAAGCATATATTGAACAGTATGCTTAATTTCCATGTATAAAAAAACAAATTCCTCCCATACTGAAGAAAGGAAATATTTTCAAGATTCAGTAAGGAGGAATTTTTTTATGAAAAAAGGTTTTAATATTGAAGATGTACATGGACTCGAAGTGTTAGATTCGAGAGGAAATCCTACGGTAGAGGTTACAGTGCGATTAGAAAGCGGTGCGATGGGAAAGGCTATTGTGCCATCGGGAGCCTCGACAGGACGTTTTGAGGCAGTTGAGCTTCGGGATGAGGAAAAGCGTTTCGGAGGGAAAGGCGTGGAGCGCGCCGTCACCAACGTAAATACAAGAATCTGTGACCGTCTATGTGGCTGTAATGCCTTAGAACAGAGGGAAATTGACCGTATTTTAAGGGAGGCAGACGGCACAGAGAATAAGAGTCGATATGGTGCTAATGCTATTTTAGGTGTTTCTCTAGCTGTAGCGAGAGCGGCAGCAGATGGGCTTGGTCTCCCGCTTTACCGCTATGTTGGCGGAGTAAACGGCAAAGTATTGCCGGTGCCGATGATGAATGTCATTAACGGCGGATGTCATGCGAAAAATTCAATTGATTTTCAGGAATTTATGATTATGCCGGCAGGAGCAGAAACGTTTTCCGAAGGAATTCAGATGTGTGCAGAAATTTATCAGCAGTTAAAAAAGACACTTTCTGAAAAAGGTTACTCTACCGGTGTGGGGGATGAAGGTGGATTTGCTCCAGATTTAGATTCCGCACAGGCGGCATTGGAAATTTTGCAGGAGGCAACAACACTTGCCGGATATGAGCCAGGAGAAGATATCTTTTTCGCGATGGATGCGGCGGCTTCTGAATTATATGATGAAAATACAAAGCGGTATTATTTTCCGGGAGAAAGCCGGATGCGGGAAAAAGAAATTTGCAGGAATGCAGAAGAAATGGTGCAGTATTATGAAGAACTTGTAGAACAGTTTCCATTAATTTCTATTGAAGATGGGCTGAGTGAAGAAGATTATGCTGGATGGAAAGTACTTACTTACCGTTTGGGTGAGAAAGTACAACTTGTCGGGGATGACCTGTTTGTAACTAATGTAAAGAGATTATCGGACGGTATTGAGAAGGGAATCGCCAATGCAATTTTAATAAAGCCAAACCAGATTGGCACATTATCAGAGACATTAGATGCGATTTTAATGGCACAGAAAGAGGGCTATCGCACGATTATTTCTCATCGGAGCGGAGATACCGAAGATACAACCATTGCAGATCTGGCGGTAGCAGTAAATGCCGGACAGATTAAGACAGGCGCACCGTGCCGTGCAGAACGTACCGCAAAGTATAATCAGTTAATGCGGATTGAAGAAGAACTTGGAAATAATGGAAGCTATGGCAGATAGGGAGAGAAAAAGGAAATAAAGAGAACGAAAGTTGTATTACAAAAGCTAAAAAATGAAGGAATTGTGAGAAAAAAATTATTTTCTGTCTATTTCGACTTTACTTCTGAAAAAATGTAGTCTAATATAGAAATGTATTTTTTCATAAGCAATAGATATAGGAGGAGAGAAAATGAAAAAATTACTGGCATTTATTTTAGCCGCTGTAATGACAGCATCACTTTGTGCCTGCGGATCTTCCAAAGGCGGAGCAGAAGGTTCCACATCAGCGAAAGGAAGTTCGGCAGCAGGAGAGGCAGTAGCCGCATCCGATATTAAGGTTGGATGTATCATGATTGGTGATGAGAATGAAGGTTACACTGAGGCACATTTAAAAGCAGTAGAAGAGATGAAGAAGAATCTTGGACTTTCTGATGATCAGGTAGTTATCAAGACAAACATCAAAGAAGACGAAGGCTGTTACGATGCAGCAGTTGACTTAGCAGAACAGGGATGTAACATCGTCATTGCAAACAGTTTTGGACATGAAAGTTATATTCTTCAGGCCGCAGCAGATTATCCGGACGTACAGTTCTGTCATGCAACAGGATATCAGGCAAAGAGCAGCGGACTTTCTAACATGCATAACTTCTTTACCAGAATCTATGAATCCCGTTATTTATCCGGTGTTGTTGCTGGTATGAAGTTAAATGAGATGATTAAAAATGGCGAAGTTTCAAAAGATAAATGTAAGATTGGTTATGTAGGGGCTTTCCCATATGCAGAGGTTATCAGTGGATTTACTTCTTTCTATCTTGGAGTAAAATCTGTTTGTGATTCCGCTACAATGGAAGTAAAATATACAAATAGCTGGGCATCTTTTGACCTTGAAAAAGAATGTGCAGAACAGTTAATCGCAGATGGCTGCGTACTTATCAGCCAGCATGCAGATACAACAGGAGCACCTACAGCTTGTGAAGCAAAGAAAGTTCCTTGTGTAGGATATAACATTGATATGATTCCTACAGCACCAGATGCAGCACTTACTTCTGCAACAATCAACTGGGGTCCTTATTACACATATGCAGTTCAGAGTGTTATTGATGGAACGGCCATCGAGACAGACTGGGCAAAAGGTGTAAAAGACGGAGCAGATGCAATCACAGAGCTTAACGATAAGACAGTTGCTGAGGGAACAAAGGAAGCAGTAGAAGAAGCACAGAAGGGAATCGAAGATGGAACTCTTCATGTATTTGATACTTCTAAGTTCACAGTTGGCGGTAAGACTCTTGAAGAACTCGTAGAATCTGGTGACAAGGACGCAACAAAATTAAAAGATTATATCAAAGATGGATATTTCCACGAATCTGATGTAGAAAGCGGAATGCCTTCAGCACCAGCATTCACATTTATCATTGATGGAATTAACTCCATTACAAAGTAATTTAACAATACAATCAATGACAAGGGCAGAGCGGTCATTATGGCGGCTCTGCCCGATTTTCAGTCATGGAATAAAACAGAATTTTTGTTTACAGTTAAATCAAAGAAGAAAGTAGCCGGTCTTTTTTGACTTGCCTATAAACAAATGCATGTACTCACGGAATAAGGAGTAAAAATATTTTTTGAGTACATAAAATCAGATAATGGAGGAATATAAAGTTGGAACAGACATATGCCATAGAATTAAAAAATATCACAAAACGATTTGGCAAAATTGTCGCAAATGATGGAATCAATCTCAAAGTAAAGCGGGGAGAGATTCTTTCATTGCTTGGAGAGAACGGAAGTGGAAAGACCACATTAATGAATATGATTTCTGGAATTTATTTCCCGGATGAGGGTCGCATCTTAGTAGATGGAAAGGCAGTTTCCATTCGTTCTCCAAAAGATTCTTTTGATCTTGGAATCGGAATGATTCATCAGCATTTTAAATTGATTGATGTTATGACTGCTGCCGAAAATATTATTCTTGGCTTAAAAGGAAATGCAGTTCTTGATATGAAAAAGGTGCACAAAGATATTCAGGAACTTGTAGATAGATACGGTTTTGATCTTGATCCGGCACAGAAAGTATATACAATGTCTGTATCACAAAAACAGACCGTAGAAATCGTTAAAATGCTCTACCGCGGAGCAAATATTTTAATTCTTGACGTAAAATGAGGTATAGATGGTAGGCGTGTATAGAG
>ENA-OPVG01002625-OPVG01002625.1-human-gut-metagenome-genome-assembly--contig:-NODE-2625-length-10513-cov-1.934787_pt1 | contig 10513 bp, 8 predicted proteins | sample MGYA00241093_ERZ501975 | MGnify/ENA primary metagenome ERZ501975 (study PRJEB25962, sample SAMEA2042993) | human gut metagenome | biome: human gut; feature: human-associated habitat; material: faeces... | reverse complement strand
GGGGGCTCCGCCCGCAGGCGGTGGGGGAGAGAAGTTTGCGCTACTGCTGCGCTTCCGTCGTTATGATTACAGCTTTTTATTCGTCTTAGACTGGCTCAGCGGCTTGTCGTAGACAATGTCCATCGTCTCGGTGGGCGGGGCGACGGGGTATTTGCCGGTAAAGCAGCCCGTGCAGAAGCCGCACTTGCTGTGGATGGCCAGCTGCTGCACATGCTCAATGCTCAAATAGCCCAGCGTGTCAGACCCGACCAGCTCGTTGATCTCCTCGACGGTGTGGCCGGTGGCAATCAGGTCTTTCTCGTCGGGAATGTCGGTGCCGAAGTAGCACGGGTGGGCGAACGGCGGCGCACTGATCCGGTAGTGTACCTCGGCAGCACCGGCCTCGCGCAGCAGGCGGATGGTGCGGGCGCTCGTCGTGCCGCGGACGATGGAGTCATCGACCAGCACAACGCGCTTGCCCTTGACCGTGGACGAGATGGCGTTCAGCTTGATGCGCACGCTGCTCTCGCGCTGGGCCTGGCTGCCCTGAATGAAGGTGCGGCCTACATATTTGTTCTTGATAAAGCCCACGCCGTAGGGGATGCCGCTCTCCTGCGAGTAGCCGAGAGCTGCATCCAGACCGGAATCCGGCACGCCGATGACCACGTCCGCTTCCACGGGGTGTTCCTGTGCAAGGAACCGGCCGGCCTGCTTGCGGGCCTCGTGCACCGAGCTGCCCTCGATGATGCTGTCGGGGCGGGCGAAGTAGATGTATTCCATGGAGCAGATGGCCAGCTGCGTCTTGTTGGTGTACTGCACGATCTTGTAGCCGTGATCGTTGACCACCACGATTTCACCCGGGCGAATGTTGCGCACCAGCTCGGCGCCGACGACATCCAGTGCGCAGGTTTCGGAGGCGAGCACGTAGGCGCCGTTCTTCATCTTGCCGAGGGAGAGCGGGCGGAAGCCGTTCGGGTCGAGTGCGCCGATCATGGCGTCTTCGGTCATCAGCAGGTAGGCGAAACCGCCATGCACCGTGTTGAGCGCTTCCTTGAGCTTGTCCATAAAGGTGCGCTGCATCGAACGGCGAATCAAGTGCATCAGCACTTCGGTGTCGGAGTTCGAATGGAAGATGGCGCCTTCGTCTTCAAGCTTGCGGCGCAGTGACGGGCAGTTCGTCAGGTTGCCGTTATGGCACAGAGCCACGTCGCCGTCATGGAAGCGGAAGATGAACGGCTGGATGTTGTCTGTGGTGCCCGAGCCGGCCGTTGCGTAACGCACGTGGCCGATGGCGCAATTGCCCTTCAGTCGTTCGATTTCGCGCTCATCGCCGAACACCTGGGTGAGCAGGCCGAGTCCGCGATGACCGATGAGATGACCGTTATCGTTGGAGACGATGCCGGCACCTTCCTGACCGCGATGCTGCAGCGCGTGCAGGCCAAAATAGGTGAGTCGTGAGGCGTCGGGGTGGCCCCATACGCCGAAGATGCCACATTCCTCGTGAATGTCTTCGAGTTCAGCCGACAAGCCAAAGCTCCTTTTTCAAACAGGGGATTAACTATCTATCAACCCTACCAATCGGCGGCTACATCGCGTGCTGTGGGGTGGTGGAACTTGTTGGGGTTTGCGGACGCGGTTTAAGCACCAGATCAGTCAAGTATGAATAGTGGCTTAGGATTTTGGCCTTTCGCTGTTTGTGGTGGGTGGTTGTGGTGTGGGGTGATGCCGACGGGTAGGTTGGAAGCATGGATACCTCTTACCTGTTCACCGCCGCATTACCTGGTGCTCCACTTTGTGCTCAAGCGTGATACCGAATTGTCGGTGTGACGTGATCGGTTGACTTTCGTCAACGCAATTTGAAAGGCTCCGACGGTATTATCCGTCGGAGCCTTTCGTCGTATGAATCCGGTGCTTGTTTTTCGGCTTCGTCTCAGTGCCTGAAATGGCTGAAGAACTCGATGGTCTCGGGATCCTGCGACTCGTCCATCACCTCAGCGGGTGTGCCGTTCTCGGCGATGACGCCGTGACGGAGCAGTACGATGCGGTCGGCCGCTTCGTGGGCGAAGCTCATTTCGTGCGTGGCCATGAGGATTGTGGTGCCTTGGGCCTTTAACTCGGCAACCATGTTGAGCACTTCGCCGACCAGCATCGGATCAAGAGCGGATGTGATCTCGTCAAGCAGCAGCAGTTCCGGGTCGGTCATCAGTGCGCGCGCAATCGCCACGCGCTGCTGCTGGCCGCCAGAGAGCTGATCGGGGTAGGCACTGGCTTTATCGCGCATGCCGATGCGTTCAAGCAGTTCCATAGCGCGGGTTTCGGCGCGATCCTTGCTCCAGTGGTGAACCTTGATTGCGGCAAGGGTCACGTTCCTGAGCACCGACATGTGGGGGAAGAGGTTGAACTGCTGGAACACCACGCCGATACGTGCGCGAATCTTGTCCTGGTCGGCACGCGGGTCGGTGATATCGGTATTGCCCAGCCAAATCTGGCCGTCATCGACCTGTTCAAGCAGGTTGACGCATTTCATCAATGTGGATTTGCCTGAACCGGAAGGCCCCAGCAAAGCCACCACCTCATGTTGGTGAATGTCAAAGGAAATGCCACGCAGCACCTGCGTGTTTCCAAAGGATTTGCGCACGTCATCAAGACGCAGCACCGTCTTGTTGCTCACGGGGGAGTCACTCGCCTCGGTGGTGATATTGGTCATTTCGCTCATACCGTTCCTCCGCTGAGTTCGCGCTTACGCAGACGTTCCGTGTACCAGTCGTTCAGCAGGATGAACGGCACGCTCATCAGGATGAACAGCAGGCTGGCGACCACATACGGCGTGAAGTTGTAGGTGCTGGCCACGTCGATCTGTGCGGCGCGCACGGCATCCACCGCACCCAGCACGGAAATCAGGCCGACGTCCTTTTGCATGGAGATGAAGTCATTCATCAGTGCGGGCGCCACTTTGCGCAATGCCTGAGGAATGACGATCAGTCGGGTCGTCTGGCCGGAGGTCAGGCCCAACGAGCGGGCCGAGGCTCGCTGAGAAGGATGTACGTCGTTAAAACCGGCACGCAGCACCTCGGAGACGTAGGCGCTGTATCCCATTACCACTGCAATGGTGCCGAGTACCGAGGGATCGATACGGCCGAACAAGCCTAGGCCGGGAATGCCGAAACCGATTAGATACAGCACGACGATAATAGGCACGCCGCGCATCACAGTCGTGTAGATCAATGCCAGGATACGCAGCGGGAACAGAATAGGGGAGCGGCTGGTGCGCACCAGCGCGATCAGCGTGCTCAGAATCGCCACGCCGACCACTGCGACGAGCAGAACGCGGATGTTGAGCCATAGGCCGTCAAGCACATGGGGAAACGATTTGACGAAGTATTCGCCGGAGAAGAAGGTCTCCTTGACTCGTGGCCAGCCGGGGGAGAGCTTCAAGCCGATGACGATGACCACCACGAACACAATGGTGCTGATCAGACTGGTAATCGTCGATTGAATTTGCTGATGAACACGATATTGGCGTCGTTCGAGCTCGACCTGACTTACCTCGTGTCCGTCAGGGGCATTGTGCTGCCTGGTTTCGGTTGGTGCTGCGGTCATGTGATGAATGTCGCTCGCTTCCTGAATGCCGGGATGGCCGGGTGCCACAGGAAAATTCCCGCAGCGCCCGGCCAAGGTGTTGTGACCTTATGATGTAAGCCTACTTCACTTACTTCTTCAGTTCGGTCAGGTCGGTGGTGTACTCGGCCAGCCACTTGTCCTGAAGCTTCTTGATGGTGCCGTCGGCGTTCAGGTCATCCACTGCCTTGGTCACGGCTGCAGTCAGCTTGGAATCCTTCGGCAGCACGATGCCCATGCCGCTCTTGTCTTCGGAGTCAGGCAGACGGCCGAGCACCTTGGCGTCCTTGACCTGCTCGGACTGCACCATGTACACGCATTCCACGGTGCTGGTGACCAGTGCGTCGATCTGACCGGCGTCAAGTGCCTGAGCCAGTGCGGCATCATCATTGAACGTCTGGATGTCGTCCTTGATGTTCGCCTTGGCGTAGTCGTAGGCAAGGGTGCCGACCATGACGCCCACGGTCGCATCCTTCAGATCGGATACCTTGGTGGCGTTGGCGAACTTGCTGTCTTTCTTGACCACGACGGACTGGCTGTCGTTGTAGTAGCTGGACGAGAAGTCAACGGCCTTCTTGCGCTCGTCGGTGATGCCGAACTGCTGGATGTTGAAATCCCAGTCCTTGGCGCCGGGAGCGATGGCGGTGTCGAATGCGGTGCGGGTCCACACCACGTCGCTCTTCTTGAAACCGAGCTTGTCGGCCACTGCGTAGGCGACGGCCGCCTCGTAGCCCTCACCGCTTTCCGGCTTGTCGTTCATAACCCACGGCTCGTAGGCCGGCTGTCCGGTGGCGATGGTCAGCTTGCCCGGCTTGTACGTCTGCTGGGTGATGTCGTCCGAATCGGTGGAATTGGATGCGGTGGACTGGCCGGAACCGCAGGCTGCGGTGAACGACAGAGCCAGGATGCTGACGGTGGCCGCAATGGTACGGACGATGTGTCGCTTATTGAACATGGGTTTCCTCTCCTCAAGTGTTCGTCATGCACACGGTTCAAACCGTGCTTGATGCATTCGCGCCAATTGTATGGCTATTGGGTTACAAAACATCGATATTTTCGGATGCTGGCTATCGCCATTGCTTATGGCCGACTAGAGCCGCGCAATCTGGCGCGTAAGCGGACGGATATCTCATATTGGCGCAGAGCGAAATGGCGTTCACTGTTCGAGTGTGAAGCCGTCGAATACGAATCCCGGACTGACCACACAGGAGACCAGCGCATCGCCCTGGCCTGGCACTGTGCGCTGCCAGACGCCAGCCGGTACGACCGCATGTCCCGATACGGTTACGTCGGCCTGATCGGTGGTGATGCCGGAACCCAAGGTGATTACGGTTCGCTTGGATTCGTCGGATTCCGGAGTCTCGTCGCTGCCGCCGAGCTCCAGTTTGACCGATGCCGGGCCATGCCACAGCCAGACCTCATCCGCATCGACCTTATGCCAGGCGCTGGCATCTCCCTCGGGCAGCAGGAAGTAAATCAGTGACGATAGCGGTCGGCTTGAGGCCTCATCCGTGTGCGGGGATTGCCAGTCACGCGTGTACCAGCCGCCTTCGGGGTGGGTTTCCAGTCCAAGGCGTTCCACTATGGACCGGGCGTATGGACTCATGTCTTGCAAAGCGACGCTCATAATGAGATCTCCTGTTCTTGGCGGGGTTTGGCTTCTTGATATCAGGTCAGGTCAGCGGTGTCACCAGGCGTTGTTGTAGGCTTCGCGCCCGGATATCACCGTGGCTCGGTTCGTGCCTGCGCCGTGCCTCACCAGTGTTTCCAGCGTTTCTTCGATGCCGGCCGGAGATGATGTGTCGACGGGGATGTCGAAGAACGCGAAATCAGCCAATGCGCCCGCGTTGATTTGTCCAATGCGGTTGCGGCCCACGTGCATGCCCATGGAGGCGGCGCCGCCCAGCGTCATCATACGAATCAGGCGATGTGTCAGATCGTCGCTGGCATAGCCTTGTTCGCGGGCCAGGTCGTAAAGCATCGACACATCATCAAGCAGATCGAGGGTCGGCGTGCTGGAGAGCGAATCGGTGCCCACGCTTACCAGATTGCCTTCCTCGAGGTATTCGCGCACCGGTGCATCTTTGCCGGTGTTGGTAATGCGATTCGATCGGGGGCACAAGGCCACGCCCACGCCGCGCTGACGTAGAATACGCCGATCCTCGCCATTGGCCCACACGCCGTGTGCAATGTGCACATCCGGTCCAAGCGAGCCAAGCTGATCGACGAACTGGATGGCGGAGGCGCCTTTGCCCACTTCCTTGAGCTGCCGGTAGCTTTCCCAATCGTGGTCACTCCAGTCGGCCGCCGAATAAGTGGTGAGCACCGGCGGATAAGTGCCGGCCTCGAGCGGGGTCTCCGCCAGATGGATATGCAGTCGCATGTTCAGCTGACGAGCAATGTCTGGAAGATCAACGAACGGTTCGGACTCCAGCGTATACGGAGCATGCGGGCTGATGCCGAGGTTTGGCAGCTGCTCCTCGTTCATCCGGCGCAACTGCCGGATGAGCTCAGTGCGGCCCTTTTCCATCCATTCGGCGTTGTGCCAGCCCATTACCTCCCAATAAGCGATGCCGTGCATGCCCTGCGAAGCCAGCGCGCCGGCGGCGTCCAAATCGGTGACGATGTCTGCGGCGGCCGTCGTTCCCGATTCGACCATCTGGCGAGCGCCGTCCTCGGCCCACTGCTTCCATGGCTGGGTCTTCTGCGCCTCGGCGTACACCTCGTTGAATGCCAGTTCCCAGGCGCGGAACCGATCGTAGGTGCCTTGCCCGACCTGCACCATGCCGCTGTACTGCAGATGAGTGTGCGCGTTGATCAATCCGGGGGTGAGCACCCCATCCCAATGCCGTTCATGGATGGTGCCGTGAGCCGTCATTTCCTGCTTCAGCGCCTTCAGCACCCAGCGGCGTTTACCTACATGAACCACGCGGTCGCCATGTATGGCAACTGCGCCATCGATGATGACGGGGCCCGTCACGGGGATGATGAGTTTGGCGGAATACAGTGTCACATCATCGATAAGCTCGGTATCGACGGTCGGCCAGGTGTTGTCGGTCATATTCTCCTCGCTGCGTTGTGTTCGGTGCCGTGTCTATGGCTATCGGTCGGCGTTCTCTCGGTCGTTTTCCGCGAATCTGGTCAGTCGCCAATTGTAGCCGTTGTCCTCCACGGCATGGCTGGCTCGGTATCCGCGTGCCTTGAGCGCGCTGGCGGCGATGCGCTGGTCGGTCGCTGCGTCAAGTCTGATAAGCGTGTGATCCAGTGTGCCTCGATGTTCCAGAAGATATGCGACGGCGCTGGCCTGTACGGCGAAGCTCAGATCCATGATCTCGATTGGATTGCCGCCTCCCACCGTGTAGTTCACGCCATCGCCGTCGGCGATTAGCGTGAGCGTTGGTCCGTCGGGAACATTGAGTTGCACGGTGTCCCTGTTGACCTGTGGGGTGAAGTCGCTTACCTCGTCCAAGGCGATTTCGTTGGCGATGCCGCCGATCACTGCGAGCGCCGCGCCCTCGTGCATTGCGCGCATGTGCTCAAGTGTGACCGTATGTCTCACGCCAGTGGCGGACACCACCATATCCGCGCAGGGGAGTGCCTCGTCAATGTCTTGTGCGGCGAAGCCGTCGAACACCGCTTTGAGTGAAGCCACTGGATCGATATCGCAGATGGTGACTTCGGCGCCAAGCGCGCGAATGCGCCGTGCGAAGCCTTGGCCGACCGGGCCGTAGCCGATGACGGTGACGTTCTTACCGTCGAATGCATGCTCGCCGAGAATGCGCTGCATGGTGGTCACGCATGTCTCCCCAGTGCCGTGGGCGTTGTCGAATCCGGTTTTCAGCACACTGTCGTTAACGGCTACGACCGGGTAGGTGAGGGCTCCCGCTTCCTGCATCTGCTGGAACGCGCGTACGCCGCTGGTCGTTTCCTCGGCCACTCCAATGAGGTTCGCCGTGAGTTCGGGGCGTTCGAGCGAGGCGAGACGGGCGAAGCTGGCACCATCGTCGATGATGATGTCCGGCTGTATTTCGTCCAGCAGGTGCAGGGCCGCCTCGTGCGCCTGTTCCGCGGTCCAGTCTCGGCTGGATTCGACCGTGATTCCTTCCCGGCGCAGCTGTTCCGCCACTCGGGGATCCGTGGAATCCGGGCCGCAATATACGCCGACGATTGCGCCGGCGGCCTTAAGCTTGCGCAGCAGAATCGCGGTCTTTGGCTCCAGTATCAGACAGACGGCAATACGAATGCCTGAGAAATCGACGCGAGTGGTGAGGCTATCCATGGTGTCGCGTAATACCGGCATGTGCTGTTCCGCGTACTCCATTGCCTCCAGTCCGCTTGCCTTGCGCATATCGGTGATGGAATCGATGCTTTGTGTGCCGTCGCATAGGAATTCCTCGTTGTGCTCGTCGGTCATCGTGGCATCTTCGACGGTCATGCCCCATTGCTGGGCCTGAGACTTGATTTCGGCATGCTTCTGTGGCTCCGGAATCGCGAGTCGGGCTCCTGCCAGTGATCGATTCGTCTTCTGGGATCGGGCTGCCGCCCACGCTGCAAAATCGCTGTCTGCTGTAATGCTTTTCTTCATATTCCCCATGGTACGCATGCATGCCGCTGCTCCGCCGCTGCGCGTGTGGCGTGGGTGAAGAGCGTGCTTGGGCGCGTTGCGTGCGTCGACTTCGGCAGCTTCGAACAGGCATGTTGCATCGAACAAATGTTCGACTGTGTTGATATGCTGGTCGGGCCAGCGGTGGTAAGGAGGTGATGGCGATGGGCAGCGGAACGGTATCGACGCAACGCGAGCATACCTATATTGCCATTGATCTCAAGTCCTTCTATGCCTCGGTGGAGTGCGTGGCTCGTGGGCTCGACCCGTTGACCACGCATCTGGTGGTGGCCGATGAAACCCGCACCGATAAGACAATATGTTTGGCGGTCTCACCCTCGCTGAAGAACTATGGCATTCCTGGCCGTGCGCGGCTGTTTGAGGTAAAACAGCGCCTGAATGGAGTCAACATCGAGCGCGCGGTCCATGCTCCCGGCGGCCGATTAATCGGGGAGTCCTGCGATGCGTGCGACCTGGAACGCTCGCCGGGGCTCAAAGCCTCGATGGTCATCGCCAAGCCGCGCATGGCGCACTATCTGGAAATCAGCGGGCAAATATATGGCATCTACCTCAAATACGCCGCACCCGAGCACATCCATGTCTACTCGATTGACGAGGTGTTCATCGACGCCACGCCATATCTGCGCTCGCTGGGTATGGGGCCGCATGCGATGGCGCGAACCATCGTGCGCGAAATCCTCACCAAAACCGGCATCACCGCCACTGCCGGCATCGGCTCCAACATGTATCTGGCCAAAGTCGCCATGGATATCGTCGCCAAGCACATGCCCGCCGACAAGGACGGCGTGCGCGTGGCCGAACTGAATGAAATGTCATATCGTCGGCTGCTTTGGGATCATCGTCCGCTCACCGATTTTTGGCGGGTTGGGCGCGGCTATGCCAAGAAGCTCGAGCATGCCGGACTGATGACCATGGGCGATATCGCCCGATGCTCGGTGGGTCGTGCTTCGGATTACTACAACGAAGACCTGCTGTATCGCATGTTCGGTGTCAATGCCGAACTGCTCATCGACCATGCGTGGGGCTGGGAGCCGTGCGAAATCGCGGATATCCGATCCTATGAGCCAGGTGCGCACAGCATTAGCAGTGGGCAGGTGCTCACCGGCCCCGCCGACTATGCCACGGCCCGGCTGATCACCAAGGAGATGGCTGATGCGCTGGCCCTCGATCTGGTCGATAAAAGCGTGCTGACGAACCGACTGACGCTCGCCGTCGGCTATGACATCGGCAGTCTTGATTCGTCAAAGCTCGATTCGTGCGCTGATTATGCGATGAAACGTGCCGCTGAGCGGGCGGCGAAAAGCTATCAAGGGCCGGTGACCATCGACCGATTTGGGCGCAAGGTGCCCAAGAGCGCGGTCGGGTCGATTGGTTTGGGTGATTTCACCTCGTCGTCGGCACGTATTCGTGAGGCTATGACGATGTTGTACGAGCGCATTGTGGATTCACGCTTGCTTGTGAGGCGGTTGACCGTCATCGCCGATGATGTGGCCACTCCGGAGGAGCTGGCCGCCGGCAAACGCTATGAACAGCTCGACTTGTTCGGTGATGACGGGGCCCAATCGTATGGATCCGATTCCACCAGCGAAAAAGATGGAGAGCATGATATCCAGCGTGCGCTGCTGGATGTGAAACGTAAATTCGGCCGCAACGCCGTCATCAAAGCCATGGACATGGAAGACGGTGCCACCGGTCAGGACCGCAACCGTCAGATCGGAGGCCATCGCGCATGACCCTGCAAGAGACCCGTGCGTACGACGACATCATCAACCTGCCGCACCATCAGTCGCGCAAGCATCCGCACATGTCCCGCCACCAGCGGGCCGCGCAGTTCATGCCGTTCGCGGCCCTGACCGGCTACAACCAAGTCATCGAGCAAACAGCAAAAAACGCCGAAACCGCCATCGCTCAGGCCGAAGCCCAAGGCGATACCGATTTCGGCGCTTGACAATCGCTCTCGTTGGAGGAAGTCTCAGATTCGTCAGCCTACGTGACGTTCGAAGCGGTGGAAGCCGGTGATCTTGTCGATTTCGGCCATCGCGTCAGCCGGAATCACAAAGCCCGCGGCCTTCATGTTGTTCTCCAGTTGGCTGGGCTTGGAGGCGCCGGCGATCACACAGCTGATCTCCGGGTGCTGCAGGATCCATGCCATGGAAAGCACCGGCAGGTTCGTGCCGAGCTCGTCGGCCACCTTGCGCAGCTGCTCGACCTTGTCGAGGTTCTCATCGGTCAGCAGATCGTTGATCTGGTGGTCGGACTGCCAGGTGGCGCGCGAGCCGGCCGGCAGCGGCT
>ENA-OPVG01002622-OPVG01002622.1-human-gut-metagenome-genome-assembly--contig:-NODE-2622-length-10522-cov-3.736410_pt1 | contig 10522 bp, 8 predicted proteins | sample MGYA00241093_ERZ501975 | MGnify/ENA primary metagenome ERZ501975 (study PRJEB25962, sample SAMEA2042993) | human gut metagenome | biome: human gut; feature: human-associated habitat; material: faeces... | reverse complement strand
CGCGTTTAGCCTGGAGCGCTATAATAATATTTTCTCTTACAGAAAGATCTGCAATAATACCTTCTGCCTTTCTGTCTTCCGGAAGATATGCCATACCAAGTTTCATGGCATCCAGCGGAGTATTGATCTTTACTTCTTTTCCCTTTACTTTTAAAGTTCCTGTATCAGCTTTATCCGCCCCATAAATTGCACGAACCAATTCAGAACGTCCGGAACCCAGAAGTCCGGTAAGACCAATAACCTCACCTTTATTGATGGTAATATCAAACGGTTTGATCGTTCCCTTATGAGATAATCCTTTTGCCTCGATTACAGGTTCTGCATCTGTGATTCTCTTGTCTTTATGATCGCCTTTAATATCTGCAAGATCATCAAAATCCTTACCCATCATCTTGGCAACCAGCATTACTCTCGGAAGATCTTTCGTCTCATATTCCCCAACAAGTTCACCATTACGAAGAACTGTAATCCTGTCGCAGACTGCATATACCTGCTCAAGGAAATGCGTAACAAAGATAATACCTACACCTTCGTCACGAAGTCTTCTCATAAGTACAAACAGCTTTTCAACTTCATCATCATCCAGTGAAGATGTCGGTTCATCGAGAATCAGTACCTGGCACTTCATGTCCACTGCACGGGCAATTGCGATCATCTGCTGAATCGCAATGGAACATTCATCCAGCATCTGTGTTGGCGGCACATGAATGTCCAGGCTCTCAAGAAGTTTTCCTGAGCGCTCATTCATCTGCTTCCAATCAATCATTCCCATCTTTCTCGGTTCTCTGCCAATAAAAAGGTTCTCAGCTACAGTCAGGTTGGGACAAAGGTTTACCTCCTGATATACTGTACTGATACCATTTGCCTGCGCTTCCTGAGGCGAGTGGTTAATAATGGCATTACTGTTTCCAGCCATATGAATTGTTCCACTTTCAAATTCATGTACACCGGTCAGCACCTTAATCAGTGTTGATTTACCTGCACCATTCTCCCCCATCAGTGCGTGGATTTCGCCCTTTCGAAGGGTAAAGTCCACATGGGAAAGGGCACGGACTCCTGTAAAGTTTTTGCTGATATCACGCATTTCCAATACTACATTTTGTTCCATATTCTTTCCACCTGCTTTCTAAACTGGTTTACCCCTCATTTACTGAAAAGCTTCAGTAAAGCGGGTATCTGTAAATCATTTCGGCATAAAGAGAGCGTGATTCATAAATCCGGGTTTCTCCGAATTATGAACCACGCTCCGGATTGTTTATATTTCTTCTATTACACGTCTATTATATGTTGTCAAAAATTAGTATGCACGTCCGTCAATAATTTCCTGTGTGATAGGTGTTACGTCATATTCGCCCTCTTCATCAAGACTGTTTACAGCTTTAACTTTATCAACTGTATCATCTGTAGCAAAGATTTCTTCATCTACATAGTTCAGTTTTTCAACTTCTTCACCAGCTTCAAGAGCTTTGATCAGTTCTTCTGCACGTGGTCCGTGTAATGGGTTACACTCAACATCGCATGCGATCTTGCCGGCTAATGTATCTGTTAAACCAGCATTTGTTGTATCAAAAGACATAACCATGATTTCACCGTTTGCGATATCAGATCCTACTGTTTTACCAGCTGCTTCGATAGCATCGATAGCACCGAATGCTTCGTTATCGTTCTCGCAGTATACAACATTAATATTGTCATACTGTTTCAGCATGGACTCCATAACTTCCTGTCCTTTAGCCTGTGTGAATTCACCGGACTGCTGAGCAAGTAAGTTCCATCCATAGTTGTCAACACCTTCTTCAAGGCCTTTAGAACGTCCAATCTGAGCTGTAGATCCGATTGTACCCTGGATATCAACGATGTTAACATCTTTTGCATCGATTCCCTTAGCTGTTGTGTATGCATTCAGCCATTCAGCTGCTTTTCTTCCTTCGAGTAAGGAGTCAGTTCCGATCCATGTTGTATATAAGCTGTCATCAGATACATCAACCATACGGTCTACGATGATTACAGGAATATCAGCATCTTTAGCTTCCTGAAGAACTGTATCCCAACCTGTCTCTGTTACAGGAGCTAAAAGAATGTAATCAACTTCCTGCTGGATGAAGTTACGGATTGCTGTTAACTGATTTTCCTGTTTCTGCTGTGCATCGTCAAAAATCAGTTTGTAACCATTTTCCTCAGTAAATGTAGATTTGAAAGATTCGGTGTTGGCTGTTCTCCAGTCAGACTCAGCACCAACCTGTGCATAACCTACGGTAATCAGATCGCCGTCTGCTGCCGCTTCTTTCTCTTCGCCCTCTTCTGCTGCCTCTGTATCAGCCGGAGCTGCTGCCTCCGTCTCTTTCTCAGCCGGATTGCTTGTACAAGCGGTCATGGATAACGCCATTGCTGCTGCTAAAGCTGCGGACACTAATCTTTTTCTCATACTGTTTCCTCCTTATAAGACCCAATATATTTGTTTTTGCGTATTTATTATAACAAAGCACCCCGCATCATGGATACGGGGCATCTTTGGAAAAAGGTATATTATTTTTTTGCGATGTTTGTCGTTTTCTGTGTTTTTCCGGGTATGTCTTTAAAAAATTACAATTTTTTTCGAAAAAGTTATGATTTTTTTTGATTTCCCAAATAAACCTTAAAGCAGGTGCCGATATTCTTTTCAGATTCAACCAGGATCTCAGCCTGATCGCCATAATACATCTGAATCCGCTGTGCCACATTATGTAACCCAAATCCGCCGCTGCCGATCGGGGCAAGTTCCTCTTCCGGCTCCAGTGTCAGCTTGGCGCGCACGGCGGCAAGCTCCGCCTCATCCATGCCAATCCCATCGTCCTCCACCTCAAAGACAAGCCCATTCCGATCTTCATAGCCGCGGAGCACAATGCATCCGCCGCCGCGCTTATTTTTGATGCCGTGGTAGAGGGCATTTTCCACCAGCGGCTGCAGCAGCATTTTCAGCACAATCCGGTGCCGGATGGACGGCTCGATCTCGATCGAATAGTCGAGAATGTCCTCGTACCGGATCTTCTGAATCTTTAAATAGCTCCGGATGTGTGATTCTTCCTCCTCGATCGTGATGAAATCGCGCCCGCCCGATAAAACCGTGCGAAAAAAGTCGCTTAAATCCGTCGTCATCTCCACGACCTGGCGGTTGTTGCCGCCCTCTGCCATCCATACGATCGAATCAAGTGTATTATAGAGGAAATGGGGACTGATCTGCTCCTGGTGGAGGCGCAGCTCCAGCTCCCGCAGGTTCTTCTGCTCCTGCCTCGTCTTATCAAGCAGCCGCCGGATGCGGTCGCTCATCTGGTTAAACGCCCGTGCCAGCACGTTGATCTCTTCCAGTCCGCCCGTTCTCGCCCTCGCATTCAGGTTCCCGCGGCCGAGCTGTTCTGCCGTCCTCTGTAACTGCTGCAGCGGTTCCGTGATGGATTTCGTGATCGTGACTGCCAGAAACATACCGACCACCAGCACCACCAGAAGAAGCGCCAGATAGCTCTGAATCTGATCCGCCATCTGCACCTTCAGCTCTTTCTGAAGCTGCTCCATGTTGATCATCTCATAATAGGTATACTGCGTGATGTAATCCTGAATCATCGAGCACAGACCCTGGATGTCATTCTCCCAGATATTGACATTTTCATCGTAATATCCACCGGCGGCAGCATTTCCAATCATTTTATCCACTGCCCGCTCCAGGGAATCCAGACAGGAGAGGATACCTCTTATCTTGATATCACAGTCCGACCCCGGTTCCCGCTCGATCGTCGTTCCGAACGCCTGTCTCGCCGACGCAATCAGGCTGTGGGGATTCTTGACCACCGTCGCATACTTCGTCTCGCCCTCGACAATATCTCCATTTTCGAACTGTTCCGCGTCGATCAGCCCGATCATAACACGGTACATCGAATACTCCATATCCGATTTGAACTTTATGTTGTACTCATTCGCCGTCTTTAGATTCGCCAGAATCGCGTCATAGGAAGCAGAATAGGAGGCGATCATCTTCTGGAACCCGAGCGCCATGCCTGTTAATGGAATGGCAATCACGAAGAGGAGAAGGATCAGACGGGCACGGAGAGAAAGAGGGCGATATGGACGGGCAGCGGATAACGAATCAACGCCCGGATCCTGATTTTTATTCAAATCTGCCATCTCTTCTGTTTTTCCAATCCGCCCCTGCTCCACTCCCATATCTTTCCTCCCTTTTTGAACATCTTACTCCTGCCGCGTCTGGCTCGCCTTATACTCTTTCGGCGACTGTCCCATCGCTTTCTTGAACGCCGCGCTGAAATAGTGTGAATCGTTGTATCCCACCTGCTCTCCGATCTCGGAAGTCCGGTAGGAGGTACATTTCAAGAGCTCACATGCCCGTTCCATCCGCACCTGCGTCAGATACTCCACAAAGGACTGCCCCGTCTCCTGCTTGAAAATCGAGCTGAAATAGCTCGGACTGACGCCAATGTGCACGGCAATCCGGTTCAGTGACAGGTCGCTCTGGCTGAAATTTGCCCGGATATATTCCTTTGCATCCCGGATCACGCTGCCATAACGGTCGTTCGACGCCCGGTCACGCGCCTGCAGGGCAGCCGTAAACTCCTCGATCAGATAGGCTTTCGTCATCTCCACGCTCTCGATCACCTTCGGAACCCGTTTTATGTCAACCACGCTTTCCGGAACCTCCGGCGGCTCCGCTTTCAATTTCTTCAAAAACTCCTGCACACAGTAAAAAATATCCATCGTCATATACTGACGCAGCAAGAGCGATTTGTAATTATGTTCACCGATCGCTGCGAAATACTCCTCGACAAACGGACTGCACTCTTCGACTGAGCCGAGCTTTAAAAAATCGTTGATGAGCTTCCGGTCAACACCGCTGTAATCCGTTTTATCCAGAAATTCCGTATATTTTTCGTAGCTGACAAAATACCGCTCCAGAAGCCTCGATTTTTCCCGTTCTTCCCGGATCTCGTCCGCCGCCTTTTTCAACGCGTCGATGAGTCCCGCCGAGGATACCGGTTTCAGCAGATAATCGCTGATTCCTATCTTGATCGCCTCTTTTGCATATTCAAATTCATTGTAGCCGCTGAGCACGATGATCCGCGTGCGCGGAAGCGCCTTTTTCACCAGACGGCTCAGCTCCAGCCCGTCCATAAACGGCATCTTGATATCCGTTACCAGAATATCCGGCTGTGCCTTCAATATCAGCGGATACGCGTACTCGCCGTCGCCCGCCTCCCCCGCAAATTCAAATCCGTGGCTCGCCCAGTCAATATTATCCCGTATACCGTGCCGGATGATCGCCTCATCCTCTACCAGAAACACCTTTACCATGGTTTTCCCCCCTGGACTCCATTTTTCTCTGTCCTTTTTATCCATTTGCCCGAATACACCCGTTTTTCATTTCCGTCCACACGCCATTTTGCCGACTGAAAATATTCACGCCTTACTTCTTCTCACTCACTTCATACAAATCACTCCGCCGGTTTTCCAGCGACGGAATCTGCTTCCGTATCTTATCCAGATAATCTAAATCAATCTCCGCATAGGTGATCCCCGGTGCATCCTTTGACCGTGCAATCACCGTTCCCCACGGATCTGCCACCAGGCTGTTGCCGTATGCCGCATACGCCGGTTTCTGTCCAATCTGTCCCGGTGCCACGATGTAACAGCCGTTCTCGATCGCCCGCGCCCGCAGAAGAACCTCCCAGTGATCCTTTCCCGTCGGCATCGTAAAGCTCGCTGGAACAAAGATAACCTGCGCCCCGCGAAGCGCCATGAGCCGGTAAATCTCCGGAAAACGCACATCATAGCAGATCGACATTCCAAAAATGCCCAGCTCCGTCTCCACCGTCACAATCGAATCGCCCGGTTTGACCCGGTCCGACTCCCGGTACGGCGTGCCGTCCGCCAGCGTGATGTCAAACATATGCAGTTTGCTGTATGTCGCCAGAATCTTCCCCTCCGGCGAAATCAGCACACTCGTATTTGCCGATCGTTTTTCCCCCGGAAGTGCCTGCGTGATACTGCCCCCGTGAATATAGACGCCGTGTTCCTTCGCTTTCGCGCAGAGGCGCTCGGTCGTGTACCCCGGAATTTCCTCGCGTCCGCCGCCTTCACCGATATTTTTGCCGATCAGATTCATCACCTCCGGGAAACAGATAAGCTTCGCCCCTTTTGCCGCCGCCTCGTCAATCCAGGCGCATGCCGTCTCCAGATTCTTTCCTTTATCATTCTGTGTATCCATCTGCATCAATGCCACTGTATATCTGCGTATCATAAATACCCCCTGTATTCTGTCTATAAGCGCTTTTCTCTCCACAATTACCTATATTTTATTATAGCATCTCTTTTCCTCACGGGTCAACCAATGCAAGGCCACCACGTTTTCTTACGGCACTTTCGGTTCCAAAAGTGCCTACCCGTGTACAGTAACCCGGCTTTTCATTTCCGCATATTTTAAAGTAAGAATGTTTCAAGGAGCGTAACTGTCCCACTGATACACAGTTACCCAGGTATTTGCTTATGCCGCCCATTCTGGAAGTTTCCGGGCTTTCCTACTCCTACCACACGATATCCGGGGAGACGAAAGCCCTTTCTGATATATCATTTCAGGTAGAAACCGGCGAATTTATCGCCATTGTCGGACCGTCCGGCTGTGGAAAATCCACGCTGCTCTCCTTAATCAGCGGGCTCCTGCCGCCGGAAGAGGGTTCCATTCTTATAAATGGGGTTCCGCTCTCGAAAAGCCAGTGCCGCATCGGTTATATGCTGCAAAGCGACCAGCTTTTCGAGTGGAGGACGATCATCCAGAATGCTGCCCTCGGGCTGGAAATCCAGAAAAAAATGGATCATGCCGCGGAAGACCGCCTCCACCGGCTCTTAAAAATCTACGGACTGGAACAATTTGAGCATTCCCGCCCCTCCGAACTATCCGGTGGAATGCGCCAGCGCGCCGCCCTGATCCGGACACTGGCGCTGGAACCGGAGCTTCTGCTTCTCGACGAACCATTTTCGGCGCTCGATTATCAGACACGCTTAACCGTCTGCGACGATATCAGCACCATCATCCGGGAGAGCCGCAAAACTGCGATTCTGATCACCCACGACCTCTCCGAAGCCGTGAGTGCCGCCGACCGCATCCTGGTTCTGACTAAACGCCCCGGAACCATCTGCCGCATCCTGCCGGTTACCTTCCCGCTGTCCGCTAACCGACCGCTGGAACGCCGGAATGATCCGGCTTTTTCTCTTTATTTCAATGAACTATGGAAGACACTGCAAGGGGAGGGCAAAAAGTATGAAATGTAAGAAAGAATCCACCGCCCAGAAAGCCTACCTCCGCCGCCAGCTCCATCGGCGCCGTCTGGTTCTCTTCTGCCGGATTTTCTTATTCGTTTTCTTTTTAATATGCTGGGAAATGAGCGCCCGACTGGGGCTCATCGACGCGTTTATTTTTAGTTCCCCGTCACGCACCGTGCGCTGTTTCCTGCGGATGATGCAGGACAAAAGCATCCTCATCCACACCGGCGTGACGCTCTATGAAACGCTGATCAGCTTTACACTGGTCATCCTCTGCGGGCTGATCGGCGCGGTTCTCCTCTGGTCGAGCCGGAATCTTTCAGAGATTCTGGAGCCGTATCTCGTCATGCTCAACAGTCTGCCGAAATCCGCCCTCGCCCCGATTCTCATCGTCTGGCTCGGGAGCAACATCCGCACGATCATCGTTGCCTCCATCTCGGTCGCTGTCTTCGGCTCGATCCTGACACTCCACAACGGATTTTCCTCGATGGATCCCGACCAGATCAAATTAATCCGGTCCCTCGGAGGAAACCGGATTCATATTTTAACCAAAGTCCTGCTGCCAGGCTCAATCCCGCTGATTCTCGCCAACATGAAGGTCAACATCGGTCTCTGCCTGGTTGGCGTCATCATCGGTGAATTTCTCGCTGCCAAACAGGGACTCGGATATCTGATCATCTACGGCTCACAGGTATTCCAGATGGATATGGTTGTGATGAGTATTATTCTTTTATGTATTATGTCTGCGGCGCTATATCAAGGAGTAGGAATACTGGGAAAATTTCTACAGCAGCAATATCACCAGCATTAAAGCAATCTGTCCACTGCTTCACGTTTGCTGTTCTTAAGCGCCTGCATTTTTCCGCATCCTGTTCCCGCCGAAGCCTGTTTCCTGCCGCTTTTCTTTCCTGCATCTTGTAGAAAACTTGCAGGGAACAGACTTTACAGCTTCTGCTCCTTCTCCAGCTTCTCTGCTTCTTCCATCTCCTCTGCCGCCTCGACTGCCGTCTCCTCCGGAGTCTCGCTTTCAAGCGGAGCCGTACCGACCGCGATAAAGGTTCTCGCAGCCGCCAATGGCAGAAAGCCTACATAGGCGCTGTAGATGCCGAACTGACCGACCGCCCACGCTCCGAGTACCACGCCCAGGAAAAAGCTGATGACCGTATAGGTATAAAGAATTGCTTTTCTCTTAAATTCCTTATCCTTTGTCAGACCGTACTGCAGCCAGCCAAGCACCGACTGTTTGAAGTTGTTCGTCATAAAGATCGTCGCGCTGTTAAATCCGTCGGCACCGGAATAGACGCCCCACTGAAATGCGGATGCAAAGAAAATCGGATAAATTCCGACCAGCGCCGGTTCAAGCGGCAGCATCGACGCCAGTGCCAGCGCAGCCGCATCCACCCAGAGGGCAAGTTTCCGCATGTTTATCTTCGTAAAGTTCGTGAGCAGATATGCGGATGCCACGCCCAGTCCAAACAGCACCAGCGCAGCCAGACGCAGAAGGACGTTAAACCATTCCATCGATACCAGTTCCGCTCCCATCTCCATCAGGTTGCCTGTCTGAGCAGAGCCAAAGTTTCCGGCATGAAGCAAAATCGCATAGGCTCCGAGAAATCCCCCGACCAGGGATATATTCCAATGAAGGATCGCATCCAGGCGATCCCGAATCACTTTCTGTACCATACCATTACCGCCTTTCGCGGTTGATTGTATCGCGCGGCGGCTGGATCGTCAATGACAATTTACAAAAAATTACCATTTCTATCATAGACATTATCTATATAATGGCAAAAAATCACTCCGGATAGTCTCCCAAAAAAACTGTCCGAAGTGTTTTTTCTATATCCTTTAATCATGCACCGCACAAGTAAAAAGCATATCCCGGTTAATGGTTTTATAAAACATCTCGCGTATTTCTTCCGGATCACTGGTTTGTCCCAGAATCCACATTAATTTTGTCACAACCGCTTCCAGCGTCATATCATAGGCCTCCAAGAGGTCAAATTCCTTTTTAATGCTTTTTCCCACCTCGTAGACTGACATATTGCTGCCCTCATTGGTTACCTGGGTGGTCATGACAACTGTTTTTCCGGTCCGCACCAGATCCTCAATGGATTTATGAAAATCACCCGAATCGTAAGTTGGAATGCCTCCGACACCGAAGGACTCCAAAATCACCGCATCACAGTGTTCTGCCATGTAATCCAGCACGCCGGAATCCATGGCCGGTATCAGCTTCAAAAGGCCCACTTTCGAATTCAATGAATGATAAAACCTCACCGGTTCTTTCATCTGCTCTTTATCATCCAGATAGAAAATAATATGCCCATCTAGGATGGCTGCAATATAAGGGAAATTGATACTGGAAAAGGCATTGTAGCTCTTCGTTTTTTCTTTTTTTCCTCTGGTTCCGGCAATCACCTTGCCGTCAAAGACAATCGTTACACCATATGCCTTATCGCAGCTGGCGAACCGCAGACTGTCTGAAAGATTTGTTCTGGCATCGGTGATTTCCAAATCAATCGGCTTCTGTGCGCCGGTCACAACGATAGGTTTTCTCGAATTCTGCACCAGATAAGAAAGCGCTGCCGCCGTATAAGCCATGGTATCGGTTCCATGGCAGATCACAAATCCATCATAATCTTCATAGTGTTTTTCAATGGTCTCTGCAATCATCAGCCAGTAACGCGGCTGCATATTCGTACTGTCAATATTAATCACCTGCAGCGAATCCACCTTACAAAACTCTTTTGTATCCGGAACATACCTAAGCAGTTCTTCCGATGTAAGAAGGGGCTTGAGCCCATCCTCACTGCTTTTACAGGCAATCGTGCCTCCCGTTCCAACCATTAAAATTCGCTTTAATACCCTGTCTTTTACTAAACTACTCATTGATTCCTTATTTCATCGGCAATTCTCTTCCCTGTCTCAGACTCCGCAATTCCTCCTAATGCAGTTTCCCGAAGTTCTCTTGGCAGTTGCTTTCCTACTCTGTACATAGCCTCAATTGCCTCATCTGCCGGAACCGGACACACCGTATCTGCCAGTGCCAAATCTGCACTGACAATGGCATTCACCGCCTGAGACGCATTTCTCTGTGCACATGGTATCTGAACTAATCCTGCAATCGGATCACAGACCAATCCCATCACATTAATCAATGCCAATGACACCGCTGCTGCCTGCTGTCTGCAGGTTCCGCCTGCCAGATACACTACGGCTG
>ENA-OPVG01002620-OPVG01002620.1-human-gut-metagenome-genome-assembly--contig:-NODE-2620-length-10530-cov-2.471122_pt1 | contig 10530 bp, 7 predicted proteins | sample MGYA00241093_ERZ501975 | MGnify/ENA primary metagenome ERZ501975 (study PRJEB25962, sample SAMEA2042993) | human gut metagenome | biome: human gut; feature: human-associated habitat; material: faeces... | reverse complement strand
ACAGCAAGAGCGTCATTTACCTGCGCCCCGAAAACGCGCAGGGCGAGTATGTCAACTTCCTCAACGTACAGCGCACCATGCGCGCGAAGCTGCCGTTCAGCATCGGGCAGATCGGCAAGGCGTTCCGCAACGAGATCACGCCGGGCAACTTCACGTTCCGCACGATCGAGTTCGAGCAGATGGAGTTCCAGACCTTCTGCAAGGAGGGCTCGGACGCCGAGCTGTACGACTACTTCAAGGCGTACGGCAGGCAGTATTTTGAGGATCTGGGTCTTGCCCCCGAACATCTGCGCTTCCACGACCACGAGAAGCTCGCGCATTACGCGAAGGCCGCGTGCGACATCGAGTTCCTGTTCCCGTTCGGATGGGGCGAGCTGTGGGGAATCGCAGACCGTACCGATTACGACCTGACCCAGCATCAGAATGTATCCGGACAGGATATGACCTATTTCGATCCAGAGAAGAACGAGAAATACATCCCGTATGTTATCGAGCCGTCTCTTGGTGCTGACCGTGTCGTTCTGGCATTCCTGTGCAGCGCTTATGACGAGGAAGTTCTCGACGCAGAGAAGAATGATGTTCGTACTGTGATGCATTTCCATCCGGCACTGGCACCGGTAAAAATCGGTGTGCTTCCGCTTTCCAAGAAGCTGAACGAGGGCGCTGAGAAAGTCTTTGCAGAGCTGTCCAAGAAATACAACTGCGAGTTTGATGACCGTGGAAATATCGGAAAACGGTATCGCCGTCAGGATGAGATCGGTACTCCGTACTGCATCACCTATGACTTCGATTCCGAGACCGATGGTGCTGTTACCGTCCGTGACCGTGACACCATGGAGCAGGAGAGAATTAAAATTGAGGATCTCGATGCTTACTTTGCAGATAAATTTACTTTCTAATCTGGTTTTTTAGTCCGGAAAAAGAGTAGAAAAAAAGGATTCCCACTCGCGGGAATCCTTTTTTTGTATACTTTGTATTACTCGATAATCGTACCTGTTTTTCCCTGGAATCCGGCGAGTGCGGAATCAATGGAAGTGATGACTGCGGTACGGCCGATGCCTTTCTCGAGGAAAGAAACAGCTGCTTCCATCTTCGGCAGCATGGAGTTTTCTCCGAACTGGCCTTCTGCGATGTATTTCTTCGCGTCAGCAACGGTGATGTGCTCCAGCGGTTTTTCGTCCGGGGTACCGTAGTTGATGGAAACGTTTTCCACGCTGGTCAGGATCATCAGCATGTCTGCGTTCAGCATTTCTGCCATCAGGCCGCTGGTGAGGTCTTTTTCGATGACTGCGGATGCACCCTTTAACTCTTCATTCTGTGGGAGAACCGGGATTCCGCCGCCGCCTGCTGCGATGACAACCTGTCCGGCATCGAGAAGAAGACGGATGGAGTCGATCTCTACGATATCCTGCGGCTTCGGAGCAGCAACGATTCGGCGGTAGCCGTCCTCGGTTTTCGTTACGTAGTTTCCTTTTTCTTCCTCTGCGTCAGCCTCCTCTTTGGTAAGCGTACGGCCGATCAGTTTGACCGGATTGTTGAAGGCATCGTCGTACGGATCTACTTCAACCTGTGTAAGAATCGTGGATGTGGTTTTGAAGATTCCTCTGCGGAGAAGCTCAGCACGGATGGCGTTCTGCAGGTCGTAGCCGATGTAGCCTTCGCTCATAGCGGAGCAGACAGACATCGGGGCTGCGCTGTAGTCGGTGTGCATTTTGCCGAATTCATTCATCGCCATGTGGATCATGCCGACCTGCGGCGCATTGCTGTGGGTGATGACAACATCAGCGCCGGCAGCAACGAGATCTGCGATTACTTTTGCGGAACGTTTTACGGCTGCTTTCTGTTCCGGCAGCGTCGTTCCAAGAGCTTTGTGTCCCAGTGCAACAACTATTTTTTTTCTTTTCATTGGAAGATACCTCTCTTTGCAGTTCATAGATTTTGATACGAAAAAACCAGGCATCAATATAAAACTATTATAAAGTTTATGGAGGCAAAAATCAAGAAGAAACCGACATTGCGCACATTGAAATGTTTTTCGGACTATGGTATTCTATAAAAGTATCTGAGTCGTAGGGATTTGAAACGTGAAAGGGAGGTCCCGGCATGAAAAACATGCGCACGTTACGAAAACGGATCGCATATCAGCTCCAGCAGGGCAGTCTGGATGCGGAAGTTACAGGAATCACATGCGACAGCAGAAAAGTACAGCCGCAGAACGTGTTTGTCTGCATCCGCGGAAACAGGATGGACGGGCACGTATATGCAGAAGAAGCAGTCGAGAGGGGCGCTGCTGTCCTGGTTGCGGAGAGGGAACTGGAAGGGATTCCGGAAAAGGTAACCGTACTCGTAGTAAAGGACAGCAGAGAAGCACTCGCACAGCTTTCCTGTGCCTGGGAGGACGATCCGGCGCAGCACCTTGTGACAATCGGAGTGACCGGCACGAAGGGAAAGACGACGACTGCATATATGATTTACGAAATCCTGCGAAAAGCAGGGATCCGCGCAGGACTCATCGGAACGATCGAGACGAGGATCGGGGAAAAAAGCATTCCGTCAGAAAATACAACGCCGGAGCCTGTTGTGCTGCAGAAGCTGTTTTCTGAAATGATGCGGGAGGGCTGCACCCATGTTGTGATGGAGGTTTCCTCGCAGGCGGAAAAACAGCACCGGTGTGATGGAATTACGTTTGATTACGGTGTGTTCACCAACATTGGAAACGACCACATCGGCGCCGGGGAGCATGCATCGTTTGCAGAATATCTGTCCTGCAAAAAGAAGCTGCTTCGCACCTGCAGAACCGGAATTGTAAACCGGGATGACAAAAGGTTTCCGGAGATCATAAGGCAGAGCACCTGCCGTCTGGTGACATTCGGATGCAGGGAAAAAGCTGATTTTATGGCAGCAGATGCAGCACTCGATCAGGCGCCCGGCGTGCTCGGTGTCTCATACCGGGTGCAGGGCGCAGCGGATTTTCCGGTACGGGTAGATCTGCCGGGTCTGTTTTCCGTTTCCAACTCGCTTGCCGCCATTGCGGTCTGCGCGCAGATGGGAATCCCGGAAAAGGCGATGCAGGAGGCACTTTCCGCAGTCCGCGTCCGTGGGCGGTGTGAGGCAGTTCCGGTGTATCCGGAAATGACGCTTCTCATTGACTACGCACACAATGCGATGAGCCTCGAAAGCCTGTTAAAGACACTGCGGAAATACCATCCGAAGCGCCTGATCTGTCTCTTCGGCTGCGGCGGAAACCGCGCGCGGGACCGGAGATTCCAGATGGGAGAGGTGTCGGGGCGTCTGGCGGATCTGACCGTCATCACCTCGGACAATCCGCGGGATGAGGAACCACAGGCGATTCTGGACGATATCCGGACGGGAATCGGGAAAACAGAAGGCGCTTTCGTTGAGATTGCAGACCGTAAGGAGGCGATCCGGTATGTGATCGAAAACCGGCAGCCGGGCGATCTCGTGGTGCTCGCGGGAAAAGGCCACGAAACGTATCAGATCCGGAAGGGGAAACGGTACGAGATGGATGAGCGCGTGCTGATCCGGGAAATACTGGAAGAAAGTAAGGGGAATGTATGAGCAGCGTTTACGCTGATGTAATCGTAGACATCACAAATGAAAAACTGGACCGGACCTTTCAGTACAAGGTTCCGCCGGAACTGACAGGGGAGATCAGTCCGGGAACGGCGGTACAGATTCCGTTTGGAAACGGAAACCGCACGATCACCGGCTATGTGCTTTCCGTCGGAAACGAGCCGAAATATCCGCAGGACCGGATGAAGGCCATCCTCGCGGTACAAAAGGATGCGGCGACTGTAGAGACGAAGCTCATCGCGCTCGCCGCGTGGATGCGTCATACGTACGGATCGACGATGATCCAGGCGTTAAAGACGGTGCTTCCGGTCAAAGTAAAGGCGCGCGGGAAAGAAACCCGCGAAATTGCGCTTCTTGCAGATCCTGCGAGATGTGAGGAGCTGCTGGAAAACTACAGAAAGAAAAATTATAAAGCGAGAATCCGTCTCTTAAACGCGCTGCTGGCCCAGCCGGTTCTTCCAGGGCCGGTTGTGAGCAAGGAACTGAAAATCACGGCAGATACGCTGCACGTGATGGAAGAGCAGGGCGTGTTGGAAATCCGCCGTACGAGCACCTGGAGAAATCCGGTATCTGATGCGGCAGGAAGAACAACTGCGGGAAAACCAAACGAACAGCAGCAGGCCGTGGTGGACGGCATTCGAAAGGAATGGGAAGGACAGAACCGCCCCTGCCTGATCCGCGGTGTGACGGGAAGCGGCAAAACGCTCGTCTATATGGAGCTGATGGAGCGAGTGCTGAAGGAAGGAAAACAGGTGATCGTGCTGATCCCGGAGATTGCGCTGACGTATCAGAACGTGGAGCGGTTCTGCGCACGGTTTGGAACAAGGGTCACGGTGGTCAACTCGCGGATGACACCGTCCGAGCGCGCCGACCAGATGGAGCGCGCGCGGCGCGGGGAGGTCAGTATTATGATCGGTCCGCGTTCCGCACTCTTTGCACCGTTTCCGGATCTGGGGCTGATCGTAATCGATGAGGAGCATGAAACCTCCTATAAAAGTGAAGTGACGCCGCGCTACCATGCAAGGGAGACCGCCGTGCGCCGCGCCGGGCTGGAGCATGCCCATGTGGTGATGGGTTCGGCAACGCCGTCGGTGGATGCTTCTTACGCCTGCGAGACGGGAGCGTACGCGCTGTTCCGGATGGATGCGCGGTACGGAAATGCAGCACTTCCGTCCGTATGGATCGCGGATATGCGGGAAGAATTACAGATGGGAAACCGTTCGATTCTGTCCGGAAAACTGCGGGAAGAGATCGAAAAACGGCTTGAAAAAAAGGAACAGGTTGTACTGTTTCTGAACCGCAGAGGCTATGCGGGCTTCGTCTCGTGCCGTGCATGCGGCCATGTGATGAAATGCCCGCACTGCGATGTATCACTGACAGCACACAATAACGGAAAGCTCGTCTGCCATTACTGCGGTTATGAAACACCGCAGGTACATGCGTGCCCGTCGTGCGGTTCCCCGTACATCGGCGGCTTCCGTGCCGGCACACAGCAGATCGAGCAGAACGTGAAAAAGCTGTTTCCAAAGGCACGCGTTCTTAGGATGGACGGCGACACGACAAAAACGAAAAACAGTTATGAAGAAATCCTGTCCTCATTTGCGGCGGGGGAGGCCGATATCCTGATTGGAACCCAGATGATCGTAAAAGGCCACGATTTCCCGAATGTCACGCTGGTGGGAGCGCTGGCGGCGGATCTCTCCCTGAATGCAGTCGATTACCGTGCCGGGGAGCGTACGTTCCAGCTGCTGACGCAGGCAGTCGGCCGCGCCGGAAGAGGCGAAAAGCCGGGAATGGCAGTCATTCAGACGTACCATCCCGAACATTACAGCATTCAGACGGCGGCAGAGCAGGATTACGGGACATTTTATGAGAAAGAAATGGACTACCGCCGTCTGATGGGATATCCACCGGCGGCGGAGCTTCTGGCGATCCACGGAGCCGGGGAGGATGAAGCGCATCTGACGCAGGCGATGGAATACATTCGCAGATATCTCATCCGCATCCGGGGAAACCGCGAAGTCCAGATCATCGGCCCGGCAAGTGAGGCAGTGTCGAAAATCAATGACCTGTACCGCATGGCCGTGTATGTACGCGCGCCGCAGGAAGAGGTGCTGGCAGAGCTGCGGGAAAAACTGGAGCGGTATATCGAGATTAACAAAGGCTTCCGTACCGTTTATTTACAGTTTGACTTCAGCAGAAAGTATTAGTTTTTTCATACTATTTACACATAGATTATTTATAATAGAAGAGCAAAAGAAAGGAAAAGAATTATGGCAATCAGAGAAATCAGAGTCGTAGGCGACCGCGTATTAACAAAAAAATGCAGACCGGTGGAGAAGATGACACCAAGAATCAGCGAGCTGATCGACGACATGTTTGACACCATGTATGAGGCAAACGGTGTCGGCCTTGCCGCACCGCAGGTCGGCATCTTAAAGAGAATCGTAGTCATGGATGTGGATGGAACCCCACATCTTCTGATCAATCCGGAAATCCTGGAGACTTCCGGAAGCCAGACAGGAGCAGAAGGCTGCTTAAGCCTTCCGGGAAAATCCGGTACAGTAACCCGTCCGAATTACGTAAAGGTAAGAGCACTGGACCGCGACATGCAGCCGTTTGAACTGGAGGGAACCGAACTTCTTGCCCGCTGCATCTGCCACGAGTGTGATCACCTCGACGGACATATGTATACAGAAAAAGTAGAAGGCGAACTCTGGGACAACACGTACGATGAGTATGAGGAGTACGAGGACGAAGAGTAAGTCTTAAAATAAAGGAGATGACTTCAGATGAAAGTGGTATTTATGGGAACCCCGGATTTCTCCGTAGGAACACTTGAGGCACTCGTGGAGGCCGGTTATGAGATCACAGGCGTTGTGACCCAGCCGGACAAACCGAAGGGCCGCGGAAAACAGATGATGCCGACACCGGTGAAAGAGGCAGCCGAAAAACACGGCCTTCCGGTCTATCAGCCGCGCCGCGTGCGGGATGCAGAGGCGATCGAGGAGATCCGGAAAATGGAGCCGGATGTGATCGTTGTCGTTGCATTCGGCCAGATTATTCCAAAAGAGATTTTGGACATGCCGAAATACGGATGCATCAACGTTCATGCATCCCTGCTTCCGGCTTACCGCGGAGCAGCGCCGATCCAGTGGGCTGTTATGAACGGCGATGAAGTGAGCGGCGTAACCATTATGAAGATGGATGAAGGCCTCGACACAGGCGATATGCTGACGAAAGTGGAAGTTCCGCTTGCAGCAGATGAGACCGGCGGCAGTCTCTTTGACAAGCTCGCCGCAGCCGGAGCAAAACTTCTGGTGGAGACACTTCCAAAACTTGAAAAAGGCGAAGTGACACCGGAAAAACAGCCGGAGATAAGCACCACAGAGTATGCGCGGATGATCAAAAAAGAAGACGGAAAGATCGACTGGACGAAGAGTGCCGTTGAGATCGAACGTCAGATCCGTGCGATGAGCCCGTGGCCGAGTGCTTTTACAAAAGTAAACGGAAAGAACCTGAAAATCTGGGATGCCAAAGTCATTGCCATGTTCGGCGGCGATCTGTTCTCGAAAATTCCGGGACAGAATCCGACGAAGAGTGCCGGAAAAGTCTGGGTGGCAGATGAGACAGGCCTCCATGTAAAGACGGGAGACGGCATTCTGGTGATCGAGGAGCTGCAGCTCGAAGGAAAGAAACGGATGAAAACCGCCGATTTCCTGCGCGGCTATGCGATCGAGCCGGGTACCAGACTTGGCGAATAAAAGAGAAAAAGCAACCTGAAGTTGAGGCGGGGAACTGCACAGCGGTGTGATGGCTGCTGTGCCTGAGAAAAAAGGAGAAAAACGATATGGGACTTTTTTATGACAGTACGTATCTGCTGGTGATTCTTGCCGCACTGATTTCCATGGCGGTATCCGCCCGCATGAACACGATTTTCAGCAAATATCAGACCGTCCGCTCGTACAGCGGCATGACGGGACGCGAGGCGGCGATGCGCATTCTGCATCAGGCCGGCATCTACGATGTGACCGTCCGCCACGTATCCGGTAAACTGACCGATCACTATGATCCGCGGACAAAAACCGTGAATTTATCGGATGCGGTTTACGATTCAACCTCGGTCGCAGCGATCGGCGTCGCAGCGCATGAGTGCGGCCATGCCGTACAGCACAATACGGATTACGTGCCGCTGAAAGTAAGAAGCGCCATTGTTCCGGCAGCGAACCTTGGATCCCAGCTTTTCTGGCCGCTGTTCCTGATCGGACTGATTTTCAGCCTTCCGATGCTGGTGAAAGCCGGTATCTGGCTGTTTGTGCTGGCACTGGCATTCCAGGTGGTAACACTTCCGGTCGAGTTCGATGCGTCGAGAAGAGCATTAAAAATGCTCAGTGAGGGCGGTATGGTGACAGAGACGGAACACGACGGAGTCAAGAAAGTACTCTGGGCTGCAGCCATGACATACGTGGCAGCGGTGATCGGTTCTCTGCTGCAGCTGCTCCGGCTGCTGATTTTATCCGGAGCATTTAGGAGAAATGATGACTGATACAATCAATACAAGAGAGCTGATTATGAACATTCTGCTTGAGATGGACAGGGAGAAAACGCCCTGCCATCTTGCTGTAAGGGACGCCCTCGATAAATACCAGTTCCTGCCGCGGCAGGACCGTGCGTTTATCAAGCGGGTCTGCGAGGGAACCGTGGAATACGGTATCCAGAATGACTACATCATCAATCAGTATTCCAAAATCAAGATCAACAAATGCAAGCCGGTGATTCGTGCGATCTTACGGATGTCGGTGTACCAGATCCGTTTTCTTGACGCAGTACCGGATTCGGCAGTCGTCAATGAGGCGGTGAAACTGGCGGAAAAGAAGCATTTTTACAACTTAAAGGGCTTTGTCAACGGCGTTCTGCGCACGATCGTGCGGGAGAAAGATCATCTGCCGATGCCGAAGGAGAACAATACTACGCAGTATCTTTCCGTGAAATACTCCATGCCGGAATTTCTGGTTGAGGAGTTCGTATCCCAGTACGGAAAAGAAACGGCAGAAACGATGATGGCGGATTTCCTGAAAGAAAAACAGGTGACGATCCGTATCAACCGCTGGAACAATACGATCGAGGAGACGAAGAAAAGCCTGGAAAGCCAGGGGGCAGAGCTGGAAAAAGCGCCGTATCTTGGCGAGGCGTTCTATCTGAAAAACTTTGAGACGATCGCATCACTGAATGCCTTCCAGGAAGGCCGGTTCCAGATTCAGGATGTGAGCTCCATGATGGCGGCGCATCTGGCGGATCCAAAGCCGGGTGACCAGGTGCTGGATCTCTGCGCGGCACCGGGTGGAAAGAGCCTCCATGCAGCAGATAAAATGAGAAATCAGGGATGCGTGGAAGCGCGTGATCTCACCGAATACAAGGTCGATCTGATCCGGGAAAATGTGCAGAGAGCAGGTGTTTCCTGCGTCGTGCCGAAGGTAAAAGATGCGGAACAGCTCGATGCGGAATGGATCGGAAAAGCGGACGTTGTGATTGCGGACCTGCCGTGCACCGGATACGGCGTCATCGGCAGAAAGCCGGATATCAAATATTACGCTTCAAAAGAAAAAGAAGAGGAGCTGGTACGGATTCAGCGGGCAATCCTTGCAAATGCCGCATCGTACGTAAAGCCGGGCGGCACACTGCTGTACAGCACATGTACCGTCAACAGAAAAGAAAACAGCGAGAATGCCGCATGGTTTCTGGAACAGTTCCCGTTTGAAGCAGTCAGTCTGGATGAACTGCTGCCGGATGAGCTGAAAAGCGGAGAAACGGCCAAAGGACAGCTGCAGCTGATCCCGGGGGTACACAAGACAGACGGATTTTTCCTTGCAAAATTCCGGAAAACAGAGGAAGGACGGGCGTAACAGATGGATATTAAATCAATGACCTTAGACGAATTAAAGGACGCCTGCCAGCAGATGGGAGAAAAGCCGTTCCGTGCCAAACAGTTATACGACTGGATGCATCATCGTCTGGCGGGCAGCTACGATGAGATGACGAATCTCTCGCTTGCCTTCCGGGAAAAATTAAAGGAACAGTATCCGCTTACCTGTCTCGAAAAAGTGCAGGTGCAGGAGTCCAAAATCGACGGAACGAGAAAATACCTGTTCCGCCTTAGCGACGGCAACGTGATCGAGAGCGTCTGGATGAAGTACCACCACGGAAATTCCGTCTGCATCTCATCCCAGGTCGGCTGCCGGATGGGCTGCCGCTTCTGCGCGTCCACAATCGGCGGACTCGTGCGGTGCCTGACTCCGTCGGAGATGCTCGACCAGATTTACCGGATTTGGGAGGACACCGGGGAGCGGGTCTCCAATCTGGTTGTCATGGGAACGGGTGAGCCGATGGACAACTACGACAATCTGGTGCGCTTCGTGCGGCTGCTTTCGAGCCAGGAAGGACTCAACATCAGCCAGAGAAACATCACCGTTTCCACCTGCGGAATCGTGCCGAATATGTACAAATTGGCAGATGAGGGACTCCAGATCACCCTGGCACTTTCCCTTCATGCGCCGAACGATGAAAAGCGCCGCGAGCTGATGCCGATTGCCAATAAATATTCCATTGATGAAATTCTCGATGCATGCCGCAATTACTTTGCAAAAACAGGCCGTCGGATTACATTTGAGTACTCTCTCGTTGGCGGGAAAAATGACAGCGAAGCCGATGCAAAAGAGCTTTCCGCGCGGATTTCGGATATCAACTGTCATGTAAATCTGATCCCGGTCAACCCGATCAAAGAGCGCGATTACGTGAAATCAACGAAAAAAGTCGTAGAGAATTTCAAAAATAAACTTGAAAAATACGGAATTAATGTTACTATTAGAAGGGAAATGGGCGCCGATATTGACGGAGCCTGTGGACAGTTAAGAAAAAGTTTTATCGATAAATCAAACG
>ENA-OPVG01002619-OPVG01002619.1-human-gut-metagenome-genome-assembly--contig:-NODE-2619-length-10533-cov-1.972132_pt1 | contig 10533 bp, 7 predicted proteins | sample MGYA00241093_ERZ501975 | MGnify/ENA primary metagenome ERZ501975 (study PRJEB25962, sample SAMEA2042993) | human gut metagenome | biome: human gut; feature: human-associated habitat; material: faeces... | reverse complement strand
GGCGATGCACGGCACGCCAGCGGCGCGGCAGGCCTGGGCGGCCTCGTACACGGCGGTGAGCTGCGGGACGCCGACACCGGCGACCACGCGGGTGGTGCAGATGGAGCCCGGGCCGACGCCGACCTTGACGGCGTCGACGCCGGCGTCGATCATGGCCTGCGCACCCTGGCGGGGGGCGACGTTGCCGCCGATGATGTCCACGCCATTGAACGCGGAATCGGACTTCAGGCGGCGAATCATGTCGAGAGCCAGCTTGGCCTCACCGTTGGCGGTGTCGACGACAAGCACGTCCACGCCGGCTTCCATCAGAGCGGAAGCACGGTTGTAGGCGTCGCCCAGGAAGCCGATGCCTGCGGCGACGCGCAGACGGCCCTGCTCATCCTTGGTGGCGTCCGGATACTGTTCGGTCTTGACGAAATCCTTGACGGTGATCAGACCGGTCAGGTGGCCTTCGGAATCGACCAGAGGCAGCTTCTCGACCTTGTGCTTGGCCAGCAGGTCGTGCGCGTCTTCCTTGGAGATGTCGGACGGACCGGTGATGAGGTTCTCGCGGGTCATGACCTCGGAGACCTTCAAACGGTCGTAATCCTCGGAAGCGATGAAACGCATGTCACGGTTGGTGATGATACCGACGAGCTTGCTGTCCTTGTCCACGACCGGCAGGCCGGAGATGTGGAAACGGCCGCACAGCTTATCGAGATCGGCGAGGGTCACGTCCGGGCTCACGGTGAGCGGATCGTTGATCATGCCGGATTCGGAACGCTTGACGATGTCGACCTGGGCGGCCTGGTCGTCGATGGAAAGGTTGCGGTGCAGCACGCCGATGCCGCCGTTGCGAGCCATGGCGATGGCCATGTCGGATTCGGTGACGGTGTCCATCGCGGCGGAGATCGCCGGGACCTTCATCGTGATGTTGCGTGTGAGATGGGTGGTGGTGTCCACTTCGGACGGAATGACGTCCGTCTCGTTCGGCAGCAGCAGCACATCGTCATAGGCGAGGCCAAGCTGGGCGAAAATCGGAGGAAGTGGGGCGAACGTGGAATCTGCATTCATATCAGGAATTGTAGCCATAGACCCACTATATGAACGTGGGCTGACTTACTGCGACACGGCGCGAAAAGCCGAAATTATCAATCGTAATAAAAGCTGCTTATATCGTTTGGCAAAGCGTTTCATCAGTTTTTCTTGCGATTGCGCCGGACGGACGATCAGCGTCCACCGCGCGTTTTGTCGCCGCGCGCGCGTCCGACCGACACGTGTTGCGCATCGGTTCCGGAGATTGCGTTTTCCTCACGGATTTCGGGAATGCGGTGTTTCAGATACGGGTACATCGTGGCGACCGTCAGCAGCGCCGCCGCAATGAGGAAGCCAATCAGCACATACTGCGCTTTGAAGAACAGAATCATGATCGAGCCGAATGCGATCAGCGACGCCCACCCCCAGAGAATCAGCACCGCGCCCTGCACGGTGTGTCCGATGCGCAGCATGCGGTGGTGCAGGTGCATGCGATCGGGATGCATCGGCGACTGGCCTTTGCTCAACCGCCGCACAATCGCAAGACACATGTCGAGGATCGGCAGGAACAGCACCAGCATCGGCAGCAGAATCGGCATGAACACCGGCAGATAGATGCTGGTATGGATGGACGCCGGATCGAGACGGCCCGTCATGACGATCGACGCGCAGGTGATCAGATAGCCGAGCAGCATGGAGCCGGAATCTCCCATGAACAGTTTCGCAGGATGCCAGTTATGCAGGATGAAGCCGACGCACATGCCGACCATGGCGATGTCGATCAGCGTCGCCATGGATGCGTACGACGGCGAGCTTCTTGCGATGATGTACGAATAGATGGCGAAGGCGATGCCGCCGATCGCGACGATGCCCGAAGCGAGGCCGTCAAGACCGTCCACGAAGTTGACCGCGTTGATGGACGCGACGATAAGGAACGCGGTGATGGCCATCGACAGGCTCGGCGACGCGGTGACGAGCGAGCCGAGAGGCAACGAGATGATCTGCAGGCCGCCCCAGGCCACAAACACGGAGATGAGCAGCTGACCGGCGAGTTTGAGCATCCAGTCAAGGTCCCACAAATCGTCGGCCATGCCCAGTAGGCTGATCATGATGGCGCCGGCTAGAATCACCCATGCCTGATGCGATTGGGCGAACAGGCCTTCGATGAAAGGGATGCGAGAGGCGAACAGCATGGCAACGGTGAAGCCGATAAGCATGCCCAGTCCACCCATGCGTGGCGTCGGCACGGTATGCACGTCGCGTGCACGCACTTCGCCGACTGCGCCGATTTCGATGGCGATGTGCCGGATCAGCGGCGTGAGCAGATAGGTGACGCCACCTGCGACCGCGGCAATGAACAGGTAGATTCTCATGCGCCCAAAGCACCGCCATTCAGTGTTAAAGCCTTACGGATGACCAGCTCGCGAATCACTCCCTCCCGAAGAATCGCGATGCCGTCGCGCTCGTGCGGGTCGGCTGCAACCACCGTGGACGATACATGTCCCGGAGTCGCTCCCCCGTCCAAATACAGATCCACCGCATCTCCCAGCGCGTCCGCGGCTTCCTGCACCGTTTGTGCGCTTTCCTCGCCGGAACGGTTGGCGCTGGACGCGGCCAGCGGGCCAGTCGCCTTGAGAATCGCGAGGCACAGCGCCGAATTGGGGATGCGGATGCCTTGCGTGCCGGGGCGACCATCGGCGGTGTCGGCCAAAGTCTCCAACGTGCAGTCGGGCCGGGCTACGGCAATCGGCGAGAACGCGCCAGGCAGAAACGCCGCCGACAAACGATTCAGCGGGGACGGCAGGTCGAGACCGAGCTCATCAAGCTGGTCGGTGGATGCGAGCAGTACCTGCAACGCCTTATAGCGCGGGCGACGCTTGAGCCGGTAGATACGGTCGATAGCGGCCTTATTACGCGGATCGCACGCCACTCCATATACCGTATCCGTTGGAATGACGACCAATCCACCATCCCGGATGACACGCGCCGCCTGTGCCAGCGATTCATCCGTGACTTTCAGCGTTGTTCCGCCTTCCACGCTCACGCCACCTCCGTTCGCTTGTGTATTCACAATCTACCATTGCACCATTGCGCCCCGACTTGCATAGTTCATCATCGCTCGTTTGCCGTACTGCCGTTTTCCGATTCGCCCCACACGCACAGACCGTAGATACAATGAGTCCATCCATGCTCTTTCGCGAAATTACAGGAGTGTTCAATGAGCGAAATCAATGCTGAATCCACCACCATGCCTCCCGTCGAACTGCGTATGCCGCGCGCCAGCGAGCGCGAGGAGATGCTCGCCGGCAAACTGTACAATTCGGTAGACCCTGAATTGAATGCCCTGCGCGAGAAGGCCGGCGACCTGTGCGCGCGCTTCAACGCCGCGTCGCGTACCGATCATGCCGCCCGTGCCGCGATTCTCGATGAGCTGCTGCCCGGCCACGGTGCCGGCCTTGACGTGATGGGGCCGATTTTCTTCGACTATGGCTGCAACATCACCATCGGAGAGCGCGTGTTCGCCAACTTCAACTTCACTGTGCTGGATTGTTGCCCGGTGACGATTGGCGACGACGTGCTGTTCGGCCCGAACGTTTCGCTGCTGCCACCGATGCATCCGTTGCGTTGGCAGGATCGTAACGTGAGGCAGGCACCTGATGGTTCCGCATACGACTGCGAGTATGGCAAGCCGATTGTCATCGGCTCGAACTGCTGGTTTGGCGGCAATGTGACGGTAATCGGCGGCGTGACGATCGGCGAGGGTTGCGTGATCGGTGCCGGCTCGGTGGTGACGCGCGATATTCCGCCGCACACCGTGGCCGTGGGCAATCCGGCCCGTCCGATTCGCGAGATTACGGATAAGGATGCTTCCGCGCTACAGTATTACGCGCAGTGATATATGAATGCTCCCGCTGGCGAGCTGTCAGCGGAGCTGACTGAGGGGTAGACCTACGCACACATAATGTGCACGTTTTTGGTCTACCCCTCAGTTGCCTCTGGCGATAGCTCCCCTGTCAAGGGGAACTACTGTTTGTTGTCGGGTTATTGCAGCAGGGCGAGTCCGGTGTCGATGGTCTCTTCGCGGGTAAACAGCGTGCGGCCGGCGCGCACCGAACGCAATACCGAGCAGCGCTCATACACGGCGTTGAACACACTATCGGCGTCCAGCACAATGAAGTTTGCTGGCTTGCCCTTTTCCAAGCCGTACATATCGCGCAGGCCCAACGTAGTGGCACCGTTGACGGTCAGGAACTTCAACGCATCGTCGATTTCTTCAAAGCTCATCATCTGTGCCAAATGCAGCACATAATCAAGAATGAGCATCATATTGCCATTGCCCAGCGGGTACCACGGGTCCTGCATTGAATCCTGGCCCAATGACACATTGACACCCGCCTCAGTGAGCTCCTTGACTCGCGTGATGCCACGGCGCTTGGGGAAGGTATCCTGACGGCCCTGCAAATACAGGTTCTCGGTGGGGGCGCAGGCGAAGTTGATATGCGCCGCCTTAAGCAGCTTGGTCAGGTGGAAGAAGTAGGCGTTGTCCGCCGATCCCAGCGAACAGGTGTGGCTGGCGGTGACCTTCGGGCCAATGCCAGCCTTATATGCCAACGCCGAAAGCAGCTCCACGTAACGGGAATTCGGATCATCCGTCTCATCGCAATGCACGTCGATGAGCTTGTCGTATTTCGAAGCCAACTCAACTACCGTGTGCATGGAATGCTCGCCAAACTCACGGCACTGTTCGAAATGGGGGATGCCGCCCACGCAGTCGGCACCCATCTTGAGTCCTTCCTCCACCAGCTCGGCACCCGATTCGCCATGCGGGCCCTCGTAGGAGTACATGCCCTCCTGCGGGAAGCTGACGATCTGGAGAGTGACCGTATCCTTCAATTCCTCCTTAAGCTCCAGCAGCGCCTTTAACGAGGTCAGGTTCGGGTCGGTCACATCGGCATGGGATCGAATGAGCTGCACGCCATGCAGCATTTCTTTCTTAATGCCGATTTTCGCGCGCTGCTTGATCTCGTCGACCGTCAAGTCGGACTTGGTCTCACTCCATCGCTGGATGCCCTCAAACAAGGTTCCGCTTTCATTCACCGCACCGGGCTTGCGGGCCGTGAATACGTAATCAAGGTGCAGATGCGTATCGCAGAACGGTGGGCAGACAAGTTTGCCGCCCAGATCGACCACCTCAATGGCCGCCAGATCACCACCCTGAGCCTCATATTGTTGCGCGAGTCCGGGGCCGAATGCGGTGAACACACCATCCGTGACGAGAATGTCCTGCAATGGCAGGGTGCTTGCAGCCGTGCTTCCGGGTTCTCCGGTGGCGATATGTGCGTTGGTGAACAGTGTGGTAGTCATCGTCGCTCCTTCAACTGGTGTGTTGCCGAACGGTTACGTGAACCGACTGCCCGCGTAACCAACTGAGGTTATTGTCAACAGCACGCTTTGCGGTGAGGTTAACCGGAACGACCGGTGTTCCGCGGGGGAATGGACAGATTGTATGACTGTATCGATTCGCAGTGTGCTTCATAACACGCAGTTCAAACGAGCCGATCCTGTGGTGGAGGTCGAAGGCAAAGACCTCGATACGCCAGTGCGATGGGTGTTCACCAACGAGCGAGAGGATGTCTCCAGCTTCCTTTCGGGCGGTGAGATGCTGATTATCGAGGGCAACGCTCTGCTCGCCGCCGATTGGCACGGCACGCTAGGACAATATGTAGCAAGCCTGGCACAGGCTGGTGTCGCCGCTCTGGTGGTCGAACTGGTGGAGGGTGTGGTGCGGATGCCGGACGAACTGGTGTCTGCGGCCAGGCTGCATGGGTTGACGTTGATTGGTTTGAAATCTCGCGTACCTTTTGTCGACATCTGTCAGAGCGTCAATACCGCTATCGTGCACGAACAGATGCACTTGCAATTGGAGGTGGACACAATGTCCACTTCATTACGTGAGGGATTGTCCCGTACCGGCAATATCGAGGCTGTGGCCGAAACCATTGCGTCGCTGTTCGGCGAAAGCGTCGCCATTTTCGATGGTGACGGTCTGTTGGCCGCTCGAGCGGGTCGTGCGTTCGATGCCGGCAACGAATCGAGCGCCGTCATCGCCCTTGAAAGTCGCTCCCGGCCGGTGGGAGCATTGGAGATCACGCAACGCACCATGACTTCCGACGCCACGATGCGTCGGGCCATCGCCACCATCGTGTCTCCGGTGGCCGCCCTTTATATTGACGGCGGTGCGCGCATGGGCATGATGCATCATCTGAGTATGGGTCCGGCCGACGGCGTGCACGTCAATACATTTGAGGCGCAGGAAGCGCATGCGATGCTCGAAGCGCTGGGTTTTGCCGGATCATGCATCTATATGCCATTCGCTTTTCGGTTCAGATCGGTGGTGGAAGGCATCAACCATGTATCGACGATGGTCGAACGGTTCGAAGAACTGTCGGGATGCGCCGTCTCCTGCATGCTGGAAGGTGACTTGATGGTCGGATGGTGCTCCACCACCGATTCCTCAGACGGTGCGGCCGCATTCGGACGCCATTGCATGGATGCGCTTGCCGTACTGGAAGGCGACGGTATATACGTGGTGCATGGCCGAGTGGCATTGGACACGGTGACGCTGGTCGACGGGTTCGCGGTATTGCGTGACATCGCCAATCATGAACCGGCATACGGGCGAGTCGTAAGTACCATGTCCGCACTCGTCGACCGTTTCGTCGCATCCTCTGATATGGACAAGGCGATGCGCATGCTCGTGGTGCAGACCATCGGATTCGAGGTCGCCGCCTCCCCGCTGTTGCTGGACACACTGTGCGCCTGCTTCGACAACCTCGACAGCAAAACCGGCGCGTGCGAGCAATTGGGTATCAGACGGCAAACCCTGTACAACCGACTGGACAAAGTGACACAAATGGTCGGCGTCGACTATAACGACAAACCGAACTGGGTGATGCTGCTATTCGCCGCCAAACTCACGAAATCATGGCAAGAACAGCATGGTGAATAATACGGCAGTGCCACTGGGCAACCTGTCCACTTCTACGCCGAACTGGTTAATCGACGATTCACGTTTCAGCAAATACTCAAGGGCATAGTCGAGGCTATCGCGGCGCTGGTCGACCTGCTGCGAAACGGATTCCCACTTGAATCTCATTCAGTCACACGAACAGCACATCCTTGAAAGGACGGTGACATCATGAGTTCCGCAACGATTACTACATCTGCACGACTGATGAATTCCACCCCGCAAACTGAAGAACAGGCCATGGTCAGAAAAGTCGCGGTATCTTCCTTCCTCGGCAACTTCATCGAGTGGTTCGACTACGCCTCCTATTCGTACTTCGCCACCACTATCGCCCTGGTGTTCTTCCCAACCGACAATCACACCGTCGCCATGCTGCAGACCTTCGGCGTGTTCGCGCTATCCTTCATCCTGCGTCCAATCGGCGCACTGTTCTGGGGTAGCTATGGAGATAAGAAAGGCCGTAAAGCCGCACTGGCCCACTCGATTATGTTCATGTCCGGTGCGAGCTTCCTGATCGGCTGCCTGCCGTCTTACTCGGTGATTGGCGTTGGCGCGCCGATTCTGCTTCTACTGCTGCGCATGGTGCAGGGCTTCTCCGCCTCCGGTGAATATGCCGGTGCGGCCACGTTCCTCGGCGAATATGCGCCCACTTCAAAGCGCGGCATCTACTGCTCGCTGATTCCGGCTTCCACCGCTATCGGTCTGCTCGCCGGTTCTACTCTGGCCACGCTGATGACCGCCAACATGAACTCTAGCGCGATGGTCGGTTGGGGATGGCGTGTGCCGTTCCTGCTGGCCGGCCCGCTCGGTCTGATTGTGCTGTACATCCGCGCCAAGCTCGCTGATTCCCCCGTCTACCAGTCGATGAACGATGCGCTTGAGTCCAAGGGCGCCGCCTCCGCCGACGGTCAAATCGCTGCCAAGAGCGGCATGTTCGCCCCGCTCGCCGAGTTGTTCCACAACCATCTCAAGGCTCTGATCATCAGCTTCGGAGCCTGCGTGCTGAACGCGGTCGGCTTCTACACCGTGCTCACCTACCTGCCGACCTATCTGTCTGACACCGTCGGCATGGACGTCCCCCAGTCCGGCACCATCACCACCATCTGCCTGGTCGCCTACGTGTTCATGGTGTTCGGCATGGGCCACATCTCCGACAAATTCGGCCGCAAGAAGGTGCTCATCGGCGCTTGCGTGGCGTTCATCGTCCTCACCGTTCCTGCCTTCCTCATCCTCAACACCTCCCAGTTCTGGCCCGTGCTGCTGGTTGAGCTGGCAATGTGCGCCACCCTGACCGCCAACGACGGTACCCTGTCCAGCTACCTGACCGAGACGTTCCCCACCTCCGTGCGCTTCACCGGATTCGCGTTCAGCTTCAATCTGGCCAACGCCATCTTCGGTGGTACGGCCTCGTTCATCGCCACTGGCCTGATTGCCCTGACCGGTTCGTCCATCGCCCCGGCCTGGTACATGGTGGGCGTTGCGGCCATCGCCTTGGTCGCGATGATCCTCTCCCACGAAAACACCGACAAGGATCTGAATCACATCTGATCTCCTCAGCTCCGGCTCCTTCCCCGAGGGAGCCGGGCGTATTCATCGACCATCCAATCCACCACCAACCTAAAGGAGTACTGCAATGGGTAGCAACCGCCGTATGGACCACATGACCTGGCCGGAATTCAAGGAGGCGAAGACTCGTCCCGTCATCGTGCCGATCGGTTCGACCGAACAGCACGGCCAGCATCTGCCCATCGGCACCGACGCGGTACTCGCCACGCGGGTCGCCGAAGATCTGGCGGAACGCATCGACGGCACCGTGCTGCCCACCCTGAGCTACGGATACAAGTCCAAGCCGCTCTCCGGTGGCGGGCCGCTGTTCCCGGGCACTATCGACATGAACGGCGTGACAGTGATCAACCAAATGCACGACGTGCTGAGCGAACTCATCGCCGATGGCTTCACCAAGATCGTCGTCATGAACGCGCATTTTGAAAACGAGGCGTTCATCGTCGAGGCCATCGATCTGGTCACCCGCGAAACCGGGGGAGTAGCCACCATCGTGGAAACCAATTGGTGGGACCCGGTTCCGCAGTCGGTTATCGACAAGGTGTTCGATGGATTGGTGTTCCCCGGCTGGGCATTGGAGCATGCGGCCGTCACCGAAACTTCGTTGATGCTCCACTATGCGCCGGAACTGGTGCACATGGACCGTATGGTCGAGGAAGCCGGTGCCACGGCGAAATCCTATGTCCGCTACCCTGTGCGCCAAGGTGACGTTCCCGCTCACGGCGGACTCGCCAATCCGGCCGGCTCAAGCGCCGAACGCGGCCGTCTGATTGCCGAGGCGTGCGTGGATGCGGTAGCTGAGATCTGCGCCGAGGAATTTGGCGAGTAATCTCCCCTTGCTGACGCATTCGTAGTGACTCGGGTTGCAAAGGTCTGACCCTGATAGTACGGGGTCAGGCCTTTCCCATCCCAAGACGCCGCTAAGAATTCACCTGAGAGTCGCCTTTCTAGGCATGGCCGTTCAATCGACGATTCTAGCGTGACTGGTGTGAGCAGGAATATGAAGAACCGGCGGTGGACCGGCAAGCGATCGTGGATCGTTTTTGGTGCAGTAGCGCTTATCCTTACGGCTCTGGTGGTTCCTTATGCTTGTGCTGGAACCACGGGAGCCGTTCCTTTTTCCGGTGATAATCCATCTTCCGGCACTCGTACGGTGACCATCGCCGACATCACTGATTTTCACGGGCATATCGAACGTGGTGCGGACAACGCCACCGCCTTCACTGTGGCCGACAGCCATAATCCCGGCAATATGATTCCGGTATCGACCGGCGATTTGGTGGGAGGCTCCCCGCATGAGTCGGCGGTGGAGAAGGACCAACCCACGCTGGATATGGCCAAAGCGTGGGGATTGACGATTTCGGCGGTAGGCAACCATGAGTTCGACCGCGGTGTCGCCGATTTCAACAATCGCATCGCTGATCCCAGCAACGGCATCGACTGGCTGTGCGCCAACACGTCTGCCGCCAATAAGTCGTCTGACGGACTGCTGAGCCACGTACGTGACTCTACGATTCGAACGGTGAACGGCAAGCGAATAGGTTTCGTGGGCGCCCTTACTGATGCGCTCGGCTCGGTAACCACTCCGCAGATTACGCGTGATGCCGACCTTGACGAACGGGCGGTGGACGCGATCAATCGTGTGGCCCGTGAACTCAAGCGCTCCGGAAAGGTGGATGCGGTGGTGGCCTTGCTGCATGCCGATGCCTCAGCCGTCGTCGATATTGGGCGAGAGGTTGATGTGGTATACACCGGTCACAGTCACGCGATTAAGCACGGTACGACCGCGGGTGGCGCGCCTATTTACGAGGCGGGCAGCTTCGGGCGGAACATGGCCGTGCAGGATTTGATCATCACCGGTGCCGGGCGTCGCGCCACGGTGCGAGTGGCCGACGTTGACCTCGGCAATGGCACCAGCCATACGGCGG
>ENA-OPVG01002614-OPVG01002614.1-human-gut-metagenome-genome-assembly--contig:-NODE-2614-length-10552-cov-3.417834_pt1 | contig 10552 bp, 10 predicted proteins | sample MGYA00241093_ERZ501975 | MGnify/ENA primary metagenome ERZ501975 (study PRJEB25962, sample SAMEA2042993) | human gut metagenome | biome: human gut; feature: human-associated habitat; material: faeces... | reverse complement strand
AGGGGCGAGCATTGCTCGCCCGTGTCCGTTTGCCTTGTAAGGAAACTGCCCTGAAAAACGCAATGCTGCGCCAAGTTGGTGGGCAAGCAATGTCACCCCTGCACATGAGCCATTATATTTTAACCCACCGATTATAGCACACCGTCCGCCGCAAAACATGAAAGAATGGTGAACAACCTGTAAAAAATGCCTGCCTTGCGGGAGTACATCCACACGGGGCAGGCATTTATATGGGAAAGCGAATGGTAGGCTTAGTGGTGCTTTTTACGCAGCCAGCCCGCCGCGCCAAAGCCAACCGCGCCGACGGCCAGCAGGGCCAGCAGCCCTTCCATCGGGAACGCGTCGCTCGTCTGGGGAATAGCAGCGTTCTTTACGGTCGCGGTCTTGGTGGCAGCCGCAGCCGAGGCAGGGGAGGGCGTGGGCGTAGTGACCAGCGCAGAAACGACTGTGGTCACGCGGTCCCACTTGGCGTACAGGGTGATATCGCTGGTAACAGCGCTGTCAAAGCTGAAGCGGTACTTGCAGCCCTTCTCGGTATACCAGCCGCCGAACACCCAGCCGTCCTCTTTGGGGGCGGTCGGCTCGCTGGCCTTGTTGCCGCCTACAAAGGTCTGGCTGGAAATATTGGCCCCGCCATGCCCGCACAGGTCAAAGCTGACCGTTACCAGCTTGTTCCACTGAGCATAAAGTACGGTATCTTTGTCAGTCAATATAAAATTATCGCCCGGTTTGTAAGCAGTACCCTTGCCATCTGCCTGTGTATTCCAGCCGGTAAAGGTGTAGTTGTTGCGGGTAAAAACATTTTCTGCAACGGTCACACTTTCTCCTGCCGCACCAGTTGCTGAATCTATTGCTCCTTCGCCGCCATTTGCATCATAAGTTAACTTGACCTGATATTCCTTAACTTTTTCCTCATATCCGCAATACGTGCATTTTTTTGTTACATCGCGGGTTATCGTGCCATCTTCGTTTGCAATCCACTCACCGTAGGTAGTTACAAGCGCATGATCCTTATAGCCTTCGGCGTACAAACTATCATTGGAACCCTCAACACCGTTGGTGTAGGTGACGCCATCTGACGTCACACCGCTGTTGTGGTATGCCTCGGCATCAACCATTTTGCTATCCTGCCAAACGGGAGTGTTACCGAAGCTTACAATAGTTCTGCCTGTATTATTGCCGGTTTTACCGCCATAGCCAAACAAACGAGAGCAGGTTATTTTATCTGTATTTACCCCGTTTACAACATTGTCGCCGGAAATATTGATGACATACTTATAATTTCCCATGTTGCTGTCATTGATGTTCAGCACTGGTTTCAGAGACAGACCGGAATTATTGACTGTACAACCGCTGAAATTTACTGTGATGTCATTCTTTCCTGCACCAAAATCGGTGTAGACATTGATGACTTTGCCAGAGGAATTAAACGTGCAGTTATCGAAAGTCATCACGGGAGAGCTGTATGTCCAGATGGCGTAATCTAGAGCTGGGCAGTTGAATATGGTATTGCTGAATATTGCAGTCTCATAACCCCAGTAGAAAGTCTTGCCGTTGATCACGCAGTTTTCAACAATAGTATTGTTGGCACGGATAAAGCCAAGGTAATTTGCGTCGCCCGAACGGAGCGTCATATTTTCAAATGCAATCGTTTTTGCCCCGTCAAAACTGTAATCGCCGTTGTACTCTGTACCGAAATTAGCTGGATCAGGAACTTCTGCACCGATATTCCACCCTGTTTTATCAGGTCCCTGACCTACAAATGTCAGGTCTTTATCCTTGGTGTGTCCCACGCTGGAAACACCGTACAGTGTGTAGTTGCCTTCACCCAGTTGGATGGTATCGCCACTTTTTGCAGCAGCCACAGCCTTATCTACCGTCTTATAAGCTTTGTCACTGGTTGTGCCGACTCCCTCCTGCGTATCATCACCTTTTATCGCATCCACGTAGATTGTTGTGCCACTAACAGGCTCCTCCGCAAATACGCTCGGTGTGATTGAAAGCGCCAACACCAACGCCAACAAACACGAGAGAACTCCTCTCATTTTCGGTTTTCTTTTCATTGCATTTCAGGCACAAGCTCCCAATCCGTCATAAGAGCTTTACCTATTCCCTCCTTTTTAATTTTGATAAAGTGTACCTTTGCAAAGGTCGAAAAGAAGTGAAATTTTGCCTTAGAATAATCGTGTTTCCCCTTGCAAATCCTGAATTTTGGTGTATAATTAAATGTGTATCGTTACAAATTGAATCTTTACATCAATTTGTAATGGTACACTTTCCCAAATTGTTGATCCGTTTTATTTAAGCGGTGTTTTCAAATTTTCGAGCTTTGTCATAGAATGTTCCAACAGGCATATTACAAGCTTCTGCCGCTTGTTTCAGCGTCATTTTCTTCGCACGCCATGCCCTATGGACTTCGTGAAAATTGTGCGGCAATGGTTTGGGCGGTCTTCCAAATTTCACGCCTTTTGCTTTTGCTGCGGCAATTCCTTCCGCTTGTCGTTGGCGAATGTCGGTGCGCTCGTTTTCTGCAACAAAAGACAGAACCTGCAAAACAATATCGCTTAAGAAGGTTCCCATAAGATCTTTGCCTCGTCGGGTATCCAGCAACGGCATATCTAACACCACTATATTGACTCCTTTTTCTTTCGTCAGAAGACGCCATTGTTGTTGAATTTCTTCATAATTTCTGCCCAATCGGTCAATACTCTTGACATAGAGTAAATCGCCTTTTTTTAGTTTTCTCAGCAGTTTCTTGTACTGTGGTCTGTTAAAATCCTTGCCAGATTGTTTGTCCAGAAAAATCACTTTCCCTGTTAATCCAACTTCTTTTAATGCGATTAGTTGACGGTTCTCATTCTGTTCCCGACTACTGACACGGACATATCCATAAGTGTTCATATATCCAATTTCTCCTTTCATCACAATGATATAAGCATAAAAATGTAAGCGATCAAGAATCCCCCGTGAAGGCAAAAAATAAGAGCACCTCGAAACCGAGATGCTCAAAAAATCAAGACAGATGGCAATATTCAGGGAGCACCGTAGACCAAGGCAATAGCGGCAGAAGTTGCTCACGAGTTGGCTCGTTTCCGAGTTTGGAAAGCTCCTGCAAAAGGAACTGAAGGTATCCAAAGGGATCCAGCTTGTTGCGTTTAGCTGTTTCAATCACGCTGAAGCACAGGGCACTGGCATCTGCGCCTTTGGCCGTGTCGCAGAATAAGAACTTCATAGGGAATCTCCCGTCATTTGCATAAACTGTTGTGTTACCAATCCAACTCGTCCATAGCGTCATCTACGCCTGCTGCGTAGTCCGGGTCGCTGTCGTAGCGATCCTCATCGTAGTCGTCATCATCATAGATGGCATCGTAGCCATTGTCATAGGAATCATACGTCTTGTAGGATTTTTTACTGCTGGAGTAAGAGCTGCTGTACGAAGATTTGGAGCTGTAAGAAGTGCTGCTCTTGGTGGAAGATTTGGAAGGGCGATGTACCCCGCAGTAGTCAGAGTCCTTATCCGCTTCTCGCGTGCAGCAGTCCTTGATGCAGGTGTATTTATGTTTTGTGCTGGAGCTGCTGCTGGACGGTCTGGAGCCGCTTCCAAAAACGCTGGAATTGCTCTTCGTGGGTTTATAGGCGGAGCCTTTAGCCGCCTCTCTGTTGCAGCCGCTCTTGATACAGGTATACTTGGCAGCGAATGCACCGATACACAAAATGCAGGCAGTCAGCGTAACGAGCATTGCGCAAAGAATGCTTTTCCAAATAGTCTTTTTCATGGTAAAGTCCTTTCTGTCATGTACGATATTTTACCGGTGACGTTTCCCGTCAGAAATCATCACCGCCAAAATCATCCGAACCAAAGTCGTCTGAACTAAAGTTGTCCTCATCGTTATCGAACTCATCCATCAGCGCTTTACGGCTTTCCTCCTCTTCCCGGATACGTTCCATCGCCAGCGAGTAGTGAACATATCCGTCAACGCCCTTACCGTAGACCCCGAAATCCATATCCTTCAGCATAGTAGTTACCTCCGCTTTGTATTGGGGGAGGAAACCGTTCCCTTCGATACTTCTATTATAAATCATGGTCTGTCCCATAATTTGTACTTTGAACACATGACGCGAAATCATACAATTCTCTGCTTTGATACAGACAAGCGCTCTCTGTAAATTCACCTTGGATGATTGCAGAGAGCGCTTGTTAGATTTACTATTACTGCTTGCCGGGCCGGGCGGCTTTGCGGCCTTCCTTGCGCTGCTGGGTGGCAGCTATGCACAGGCGGCATCTTCGGCGCTTGTGGCGCTGCTGTTATGCCCATTTGCAGCACCGATGTTGCTATCACTGGCAGGAAGTGCTTTGATTGTCGCTGCATCAGCGTTATTTGCTTGGCTATTCTGAAAACAGAATATGACGATGAAGGGGCTGTTGCACATGCTTTTTCCTATTGTTCGATTATATGTCTAATTTTTAGGGGCAATTCTGCACTTTCATCCAAAACGATGTGCAACAGCCCCATTTTTATCAATGTAACCTCGTCACAGAAGCAGCTTTTAGCGCCGCTGGATGCGGATATGGCGAGCTTTGTCCATGCGGAAATGCGCAGACACGGCGTGGCTCTGCGGTTGGGTGAAACCGTCACCGGATTCCGACAGGACGGAGTTTCCGTGCTGACTCTGTTGGAGGGTAGTGAGCCGCTGCATTCGGATATGGTGTTGCTGGCCATCGGTGTTACCCCGGATACGCATTTGGCAAAAGATGTCGGTCTTGAGCTTGGTATTCGTGGCAGTATCGCTGTCAACGAACGGATGGAAACCTCCGTGCCGGACATCTATGCTGTGGGCGATGCCGTAGAGGTCACCCATTTTGTAACCGGGCAGAAAGCGTTGATTTCGCTGGCGGGGCCTGCCAACAAGCAGGGACGCATTGCCGCTGACAATATCTGCGGCGGAAACAGCCGCTTTCACGGCTCTCAGGGCTCGTCTGTTCTGAAACTGTTTGGCTTGACAGCGGCCTCCACGGGGATCAATGAGAAGGCAGCGCAGGCAGCAGGGATCGCTTACGACAAAGTCGTATTATTCCCGGCATCCCACGCTATCTATTATCCCGGCGCACAGTCTATGGCAATGAAGGTGATGTATGAAAAAGAAAGCCTGCGGCTGCTGGGTGCGCAGATCGTTGGCGGCGAGGGCGTGGACAAGCGCATTGATGTACTGGCAACGGCCATTCGCGCAAAAATGACAGCCTTGGAACTGACGGAGCTTGACCTTTCCTATGCGCCGCCCTATTCCTCTGCCAAAGACCCGGTCAATATGGCCGGTTTTATGATCGAGGATTTGGAGAGCGGGAAGGTACGGCAGTTCCATTGGAATGAGGTTGAGGACTTGCCTTGCGATGGCAATGCGACACTGCTGGATGTCCGTACAGAAGGCGAATATCGGCGTGGGCACTTGAATGGATTCCGCAATATTCCACTGGACGATCTGCGGGAGCATTTGGACGAGTTAGACCGGGGTAAGCCTGTTTATGTGAATTGCCAGACAGGGCTTCGCAGTTATCTGGCCTGCCGACTTTTGACGCAGTACGGTTTCACCTGTTCCCATCTCTCCGGCGGATACAGTTTTTATCAGGTCGTAATACAAGAGCGGCAGACAGCGCGGAGCGCCTATCCCTGCGGAATGGAGAAGCTATGAGTGAGAATTTATTTGGCTTGACGGTTGCGGCAGATAAAGGCTTAGATGATTTGCAGTGCCAGCGCCTTTTAAGCGAAAATCGCAGGTATCAGGAAGTCATGCTGCAATACCGATGTGCGCTGAAAGCACTGGAAAGCAGGTTGGAAATTCTAAACGAAGAGTTTTCATTGCAGCATGATCGCAATCCGATAGAAAGTATAAAAAGCCGCTTGAAGTCGCCGTCCAGCATTATGAATAAGATGCAGAAACGCGGACTTCCTCTGGATTTTCCGACCATGCAGACAAATATCATGGATATTGCCGGTGTGCGGGTGATCTGCTCTTTCGAGGAGGATGTGTTCTTTTTGGCAAAGTGCTTAAAAAAACAGTCTGACATTGAAATCATCACAGAGAAAGATTATATTTCACACCCTAAGCCAAATGGCTATCGCAGTCTGCACCTGACGATCCGGCTGCCGGTATTCTTTGCGGAAAAAGTGATCCATGTGCCGGTGGAGATACAACTCCGTACAATCGCTATGGACTTCTGGGCAAGCCTTGAGCATACCATCCGCTATAAGAAAAACCTGCCGATAAATACTGAAATCGAAACTGAACTGAAAGAGTGCGCCGATTCCAGCAGAGAGTGGGATGGTAAGATGGAACATTTACTGCATATCATAACATAATGTGTCGAATATAAAATGAAAAGCACGCACTTTGGTGCTTGCCTTGGACTTGCCAGGGACCGCCTTATCCGCCTTGGGTGGGCGACCCCTGCGAGCCCCAACCAATTTCTCCGCTTTCTGGTTTTCAGTCATAGTCTTTTCTGCTTTCGGCGGACTGCCACGGCACAGCTTTTTCGGCTTCTATAGTTGTAAGGAACATGGCTTTTCGCTGAATGGAAAGCGAAGCTGACCCGGGCTGGGGCGGTCTATGTTAAGGCGATAATTTTTTTGGAAATTATCTTGACAAAATTTATCAAGATTGATATGATGGCATTAACAAGCAAGCGAAAAGAGGATGTGGAGCATGATCATCACCAAAGAGACGGACTACGCACTGCGCATTTTGCGGGTGCTGCTGGACGGGGAGAAGCATTCGGTGGCCGAGATGTCGAAAACGGAATTGATCCCCACTCAGTTTGCCTACCAGATCCTGCGCAAGCTCTCCGCAGGCAATTTGGTGCGGGTGAGCCGCGGCGCCCTCGGCGGCTGCGCGCTGTCCTGCGATCTGGACGCGACCTCCCTCTACGATCTCATGGGGGTCATGGGGGAGCGGGGCGTCCTGCGTGCCTGCATGGAGCCGGGATATGAATGCCGCTGGCAGGACAAGCATGGGCGGTGCGCCATCCACTGTCAGCTGGCGGCCTTGCAGCAAAAGCAGGACGAGGCGTTCCGTGCCGTGAGCCTGCGCAGGCTGCTGACCGGCGGATCCGATCCCCAAGATACAAGCGAGCTGTAAAATTTTAAGAGGAGGTACCCGTATGCTGTTTCAAACCACGGCGGCGCACGAAGATCCGGAGTTTTGCGGAGGAGGAGATCAAGCCCCTCGCATTTTTAATGGATCAGAACAATGAGTTTCCCGAGGAGGCTGTCAAGAAGCTGGGTAAGCTGGGCTGGATGGGCATTCCCTACCCCAAGGAGTACGGCGGTGCCGGTCTTGATGCCCTGAGCTACGCCATCGCGGTGGAGGAGCTGGCCCGTGTGGACGGCGGCGCGGGCGTAATCCTCTCCGCCCACGTCTCCCTCGGCTCATGGCCCATTTTCGCCTATGGCACCGAGGAGCAGAAGAAGAAATATCTGGTTCCGCTGGCCAAGGGCGAGAAGATCGGCGCCTTCGGCCTCACGGAGTCCAACGCCGGATCCGACGCCGGCGGCACGGAGACCACGGCGCTGGATAAGGGGGACTACTACCTCCTCAACGGCGGCAAGATCTTCATTACCAACGCCCCTAAGGCGGACACCTATGTGGTTTTCGCCGTCACCACGCCGGACATCGGCACCCGGGGCATCTCCGCTTTCATCGTGGAGAAGGGCTGGAAGGGCTTTGAGTTCGGCGACCACTATGACAAGATGGGCATTCGCTCCTCCTCCACGGCGGAGCTGATCTTCAACGACGTGAAGGTTCCCAAGGAAAACCTATTGGGCAAGGAGGGCGAGGGCTTCAAGATTGCCATGTCCACGCTGGACGGCGGACGCATCGGCATCGCCGCGCAGGCGCTGGGCATCGCCCAAGGCGCGTTTGAGCACGCGTTGAGCTATTCCAAGGAGCGCGTCCAGTTCGGCAAGCCCATCGCGGCCCAGCAGAGCATCGCCTTCAAGCTGGCGGATATGGCCACCAAGCTGCGCTGCGCCCGGTTCCTCATCTACTCCGCGGCGGAGCTGAAGGAGCAGCACGCGCCTTACGGCATGGAGTCCGCCATGGCGAAGATGTACGCCTCGGACATCGCGCTGGAGGTCACCAACGATGCCTTGCAGATCCACGGCGGCAGTGGCTTCCTCAAGGGCATGGAGGTGGAACGGGCCTACCGCGACGCCAAGATCACCACCATCTACGAGGGCACTAACGAGATCCAGCGGGTGGTCATCGCCTCTCATCTGGTGGGCAGGCTGGGCAAGAGCTCCGGCGGCGAGAGCCGTTCGGCGGCCAAGAAACCCGCGCCCATCACCGGCATTCGCAAAAAGACCATCTTCCGGGAGGGGGATGCTGCCCAGCAGGTGGCCGACCTTGTAGCGGCGCTGAAGAAGGATGGTCACGACTTCTCCGTGGGCATCCCTATGGATACGCCCATCCCGCAGGCGGAGCGGGTGGTCTCCGCGGGCAAGGGCATCGGGGAGAAAAAGAACATGAAACTGGTAGAGTCGCTGGCCAAGGCTGCCGGCGCGGCCATCGGTTCTTCCCGCCCTGTGGCGGAGACTCTCAAATATCTGCCGCTGAACCGCTATGTGGGTATGTCCGGTCAGAAGTTCACCGGCAATCTGTACATCGCCTGTGGCATCTCCGGCGCATCCCAGCACCTTAAGGGCATCAAGGACGCCTCCACCATCGTGGCCATCAATAAGAACGGTAACGCGCCTATCTTCAAGAACTGCGACTACGGCATCGTGGGCGATGTGGAGGAGATCCTGCCCCTGCTCACTGCTGCGCTGGATAGCGGCGAAAAGCTGCCCGCGCCGCCTATGGTAAAGATGAAGCGGCCCACACCGCCGAAGCCCGCCCCCATCGGCGACCGCTACGTCTGCAGCGGCTGCGGCTACGAGTATGTGCCGGAGTTGGGCGACGAGGACGGCGAGATCGCGCCGGGTACGCTCTTTGAGCAGCTTCCCGCCGAGTGGGTGTGCCCGGAGTGCGCGGAGACGAAGGATCAATTTGTAAAGGCTTGAGCCGTGAAGGAGGTAAGATAAGATGTATTGCGTGCGTAAAGTAACAAACGACCTCTACTGGGTGGGCGCCAACGACCATCGCCTGGCCCTGTTTGAAAACTGCTTTCCCATTCCCCGGGGCGTAAGCTACAACGCTTACTGCCTGCTGGATGAAAAGACGGTGCTCTTTGACACGGTGGACTGGTCTGCCTGCCGCCAGCTTTTGGAAAATCTGGCGTATGTGCTGGATGGCCGCGAGCTGGACTACCTGCTGGTCAACCATCTGGAGCCGGATCACGCCGCCTGCATCGAGGAGATCCTGCTGCGCCATCCTAAGGTGAAGCTGATCTCCAACGAGAAGGCATTCATGCTCATGCGGCAGTTCGGCTTCCATGTGGACGGACATGAGTGCATCGAGGTGAAGGAGGGCGACACCTTCTCCTTTGGCAAGCACACCGTCACCTTTGTGGGCGCGCCTATGGTTCACTGGCCGGAGGCCATGGTGACCCTCGACGTCACCGACGGCGTCCTCTTTTCCGCCGACGCCTTCGGCACCTTCGGCGCGCTGGACGGTAAGCTGTTCGCCGACGAGGTGGACTTCGAGCGGGACTGGCTGGACGACGCCCGCCGCTACCTCACTAACATCGTGGGCAAGTACGGCCCCCACATCCAGCTCCTGCTGAAAAAGGCCGGCGGCGTTTTGGATCAGATCCAGTACATCTGCCCGCTCCACGGCCCCGTGTGGCGCAAGGATCTGGGCTGGTTCATCGAAAAGTACGACACATGGAGCCGCTATGCCCCTGAGACCCAGGGCGTGCTCATCGTCTACGCCTCCATGTACGGCAACACGGAGAACGCGGCGCAGGCGCTGGCGGCGTCGCTCTGCGATAAGGGCATGAGCAAGGTGGCGATGTACGATGTGTCCTCCACTCATGTCTCCCAGCTGATCTCCGAGGCGTTTAAGTACAGTCACATTGTCCTGGCCTCTGTGACCTACAATCTCGGCATCTACCCCGCCATGCATGACTTCCTCATGGATATGAAGGCACTGAATCTGCAAAACCGCACCTTTGCCATCATTGAAAACGGCTCATGGGCGGTGAAGTCCGGTGACCTCATGCAGAAATTTGTCAACGATGAGCTTAAGAACATGACGGTGCTCAACGAGCGGCTCAGCCTCGCCTCGTCCATGGGCACGGACAAGCGCACTGAGCTGGAAGCACTGGCGGACGCCATTCTGGAATCTATGAAGTAACTGGCAGGAAAGCCAAAACCAAGACAACAGACAACAAACAGCCCCGCCGTGTCGGCTGCAGAAAAACCGGCTTTCAAAAATAGAGCGGGCAAGCGTGATACTGCGCTTGCCCGCTCTTTGCCCAAAAGGACATGAAAAGTGACCGGAGAAGATGAGAGGATCGAAATGGAGATCAGAAAACGAAACGGGAAGTCTGTTCCTTTTCAACAGGAGAAAATTTTCAACGCCATGAAAAAAGCGTTTGATGGACAGGGAAGGGAGATTG
>ENA-OPVG01002610-OPVG01002610.1-human-gut-metagenome-genome-assembly--contig:-NODE-2610-length-10577-cov-3.964265_pt1 | contig 10577 bp, 10 predicted proteins | sample MGYA00241093_ERZ501975 | MGnify/ENA primary metagenome ERZ501975 (study PRJEB25962, sample SAMEA2042993) | human gut metagenome | biome: human gut; feature: human-associated habitat; material: faeces... | reverse complement strand
ATAAATAAAGCATATTTGTGGCCTCGGAGCAAGGTTTGGATACGAGCGGGTGTAAGCGAGTATTCAAACCGCCGCGACTAAAGTCACAAATATGCTTTATTTACCTTCAGGAGTTCGTCTGTTCCGTCTGCCTCGCCAGCTCGGCAAATCAGGAGTTAATTTAACGGTTCTCTGGAGATTTCGTCATAGAACGCTGCTGTTGCCGCATTCATATATGGTGTCAGCCACAAGAAGCCGATTCCCAAACTAAGGATACAAAGAATCTGCCAGCCAATGAAGCTAAATTGCAGGCAGAACAGTCTCCATTTGTTTCCTGCCATCATTTTTTCAGAAACCTGCATCGCTTCTTTTGCTGTCATTTCCGGATTCTCTGCCATAATAAATCCTGACATACTGTAGGCATAGGATTTAATGATTCCTGGAATGATTAATAATAATGTCCACAAAAAGGTAAAGATACCCATTCGAAGTCTGAGCCAGAATGCCTTACCAAACATGGATGCCTTTGAAAAAATCTGACCAAATTCTACATCTTTTCCGTCGATCAAATCAAGGTTATACTGGATTAATCCGAGGGAAACAAAACTTCCTATAACATACTGTACTAGTCCAACAACAATCAAAACAGTGACTATTGCCATCATAGCTCCTAAAATATAGGTTAATGAAGTAATCGACATCGTGGATAAAATCCCATTATAAGAACTGTCTCCATTTCCACGGTTCACCACATTCGTTACTGAGTTGGTAATACCTGATGTGCTTGAACCACCGTTCACCATAATATCCGCACCAAGAATTGATGCTACTAATGTAGTAAGCACCGCTGACACCCATTTCCCTGAAAGAGCCCTTCTTGCTAATTCTCTAAAATCACTTGCTACTCTCATTGGTTCCTCCTATCTCATATTATAATCATGCTATTCAATCTATATTATAATATGACATTATTATCTTATAGTTTCTCTACTATATTATCATACCTTCGTACAAGTTTACAGCGTTTTTAAGACATTTCTCATTTTCTCAGCTGCCTGACGGAATGCAAGAAATTCTTCCTCTGCCCACCGCTCTTCAAGACGTTTTTCTACTCCATTTACTCCTATAATCGAAGGAACACTAAGGCAGACATCTTCTATACCATATTCCCCCTGGAACATCGTAGAGACTGGTGCAATAGTCAGTCGCTGATTTAACACCGCTTCTGCAAGGTAACAGACACAGGTTGCGATTCCATAATGTGTTCTGCCCTTTCCCTTAATGATTGTTGCTCCCATCTCGCGCACTTTATCACTAATATCTTTTCGGATATTCTCGCCCCATCTAAGGCCTACATTCTCACAATATTCCTGTATAGGCACACCGGCAATCGAAACACGACTCCAGATTGGAATCTGGGCATCTCCATGTTCTCCTACGATGGTTGCTTTTACTACTTCTGTATTCAGACGAGTATAATCTGCGATTAAGCGGGTAAAACGAGAGGAATCCAGAATGCAGCCTGTTCCAAAAACCATTCCATTCGGAAGTCCCATCCACTTTGTACACTGATAAACAAGAACGTCTACCGGATTGCTCACAATCATAATAACACCTTTTGTATAATGCGGTTTCATCTGGTCTACAACATTTTTCAAAATTGCTGAATTACCTGCAATAAGATCAAGGCGGGTCTCTCCTGGTTTTCGGTTTCTTCCGGCAGTAATGATAATCAGGTCACAATCTTTACAGTCTCCATAGTTTCCTGCCTTCACAGACGAGATTCCCATATCTGGGATTCCATGCTGGATATCTAAAGCTTCACCAATTGTCTTTTCTTCATGGATATCAATTAAAACGATTTCTCGTGCAAGTTTTCTTATTGTAAGCGCATAGGCAATTGACGCGCCTACAAATCCTGCTCCGATAATTGCTACTTTGCGTTCAGAAATAGAAAAATTATTTAACATAATTCATGTACCTCCTGATGGTATTCTATACTCTCAAAATCTTTTTTAACTTAATTTTATTTTCCACCTTTTAATCAAATATGATTTCTTTTAACGTATTCAAAGAAGAATAACCAGAATCAAAATCATCCATGGAAATACGGATTCCTCTCTGATGAAATGTCTGAATCATACGATTAACCGCTTCTACATTATTTATATAAGTATTTTCTGTAATCTCAAAAATAATATATTTTGAATCAACATGATACTTGTCGATCAGCCCCATTGCTTTCTTGATAAATTTATCTATGGCATTTATGTATTTTTTACTTACTAAAATGCTACATATTGCTCTTACATTTTGCATCATATATCTCTAAAGCCTATTTGCAAAACGCTTTAAAACATCTTTATTTCTTTTCCCGTTTCATATTCAAATTTATGAAACTGATATCCGTTAATAATTTCTGTCTCGCCGTATTGCTGTCTGCGGGTATGTCCCCCGCCATAATTTAAATGAATATGTCCATGTATATAATACTTCGGACGGTATATATCTAATAATTTCACAAAACATTCGAACCCCATATGCGCCCAGTCATTGGCATCGTCTACTCCGTAAGCTGCCGCATGGGTGAGAAGAATATCGAATCCTTTCTTTCGCCAGAGTGGAAACCACATTTTAAAAATACGGTTTCGCATCTTTCTTTCCGTATACTGGTTGATTCCCGGACTGTAACGATAGGAACCACCAAGTCCCATAATACGGATGCCTTTATATTCATAGATTTTATCTTCTATGCAGATGCACCCCTCGGGCGGAGTTTTCTCGTAACGGTCATCGTGATTGCCGTGTACATAGAGTACCGGACCTTTACAAAAGGTTGCCAGAAAGGAAAGATATTTCGGATTTAAATCTCCGCAGGATAAAATCAAATCGACATCCTTCAATTTTTCCGGGCGAAAGTAATCCCATAAAGATGGTGCTTCTTCGTCTGCAATTACAAGGATATTCATTCTTTTTCTCCCTTCACTCCCTGAAGTTCTACAATTGGTTTTGCCTGTTCTTTTAACTCGTATTTTTCAGGAATTTCTCCTACAATATTGGCAAATAGCCAGTCCATTGTGATAATTTCTTCATTACTTAATATTGTGTTCTTTTTGCCGTGTTCTCTGTCGTTTTTGTCATAAAACATGCCCTCAAAAGGATGAAAACGTCCTTCTGTGATGAGACTTTGAAACGTATCTACAAGCCGCTTTGTTCCATAAGGCATCTGTGAAGAACAAATCAGGTTCTCTACTCCGGCAGAAAGTCCCCACCAGTAGTTTCTTGACGCTGTTTCTTTGTCAGATACCTTTTTCCATGTACCGTCTAGCATCTGCTGTATGATTTTTTCATAGAAAATGCCCCAATCAAGAACACTGGTAGCTATGTTCAGTATTTCACCATTTTCATTGGAATAAAGACCGAATCTCCGATTACATCCGTCAGCAGAAATCATATCTCTGGCGGAGACAAGGGCAAGTTCCTCAACTGCTGCTTTTTGCTTTCCTTTTTCGGAAGTCCAGTTTAGATAAATCTTAATATTCGGATTTACCATTGCCACACCGAGCGCAAACGCATTGATATTGGCGATACTTCCATAAATTGGATAATCTGCCTCGTAGCCGATATTCTCTCCCTTTGCCATAGAACCTGCAATCAGCCCGGTTAAAAACTTCACCTCATACATTCTCGTATAATAGGTTGGAATCGACTTCCACGCATAGTTCAAAGAACAGTTAAGTATCTGTACTTCTGGATATTTTAATGCGGCTTTTAAACTTTCTGGCATTAAAAGAGGTGTGGTCGTAAATATGACCTGATTTCCATCGACCGCTGCCTGTTCCACATCTCCGATATAACAACTTGTCTCTACTTTTTCTGGAAAGACTTCCTCAAGATGTAGCCTGCCAAGTTCATGTGCATATAACCAGCTTGATGTATCTGGCTTCTTATCATAGACAAAGGCAATAGAAAGCTTTTGGGTGGAATTTAGTAGCTTATTCCAAAATGCCGTTTTTTTTTCTTCCGGCTCTAACAAACGCTTTACTGACTCTGCCTCTTTTGCTGGAACAAACTCTTTCCACATTTTAAGAATTTCTTCCCGAAGTTTTGATGCCGGCTTACTGGCTGCCTCTTCATAAGAAAAAATATTGAGATAGATTAAAAAGGCATCTCCGGCCGTCAGCACTGCTTCTTCGTTTCCTGCGACTGCATTATATATAGAAGAAAAATGATAGAAAAGGCTTTGTAACTTCTTCCGTTCCTCATCACTGCAATCTTCGTTCCGTTCCTTTCCCATAAATTTCAGGAGTTTCGCATAATTTCCCACCTGTTTACAAACAATATCATAGAATTTTGTACTACGATAAAATTCTATAAATTCATAATAAAGCTTTACAGACGGCTCATCTGTTTTTTCTGGAAAAATTCGGATTACCTTTGCCATAATGTGTGAGGCATCGAGATACTTCATAACACTGACTCGCTTATTTCCCTCTTGCACATAAAACTGATGCATAAATTCATAAACTAAAATCGGGTCTCGAATCCCCTCTTCCATCTGCGCCTCATAAAGTGTAATCCACTTCCTTGCAAATTCGCTGTTCTCTGGAAGAATCGGAAGAAAATCTTTACTGAAGGCATTCTGTCTGCCTGCAGTTCTCGTCCCAGTCACAAGCGAAAGTGGTATTTCCATTTCTCCAAGCACTTCCTCACCTGCTGTTTTTACATAAGCGGATACTTCATCAAGCACCGGTGGATATAAAGACCAACCTCTTGATGCACAGGTTCGATACTGCTTCATTGCTGCTTTTCTTGCTTTTTTGTATTCCTCTTTATACTCTTCTGTCATCATTGATACTCAAACACTCCCCATTTGTTTTTATAACTTCTTTATACCATAATGCAGAGTCTTTTGGAATCCTTTCCTGTGTTTCAAAATCTACATAAACTGGCTTCTCGTTCTCTAAAATAGAAGCAACTAATGTTTTTGTCATTGCATGAATCTTAGCGATAATCTCTTTTTCTTCTATATAAATTACCGGTATTAAGTATTTCGCATGCTCTGTCAAGCAGCCATAGTCAGCCCTTTACATATTGTTCTAAATATTCTTTGTCTTTTATAAGTATCTTCTGGTCAGCTATGAAAATAATTCCATTTTCTCTTAAACCGCGCAGGATACGATTCACACTATTTCGTGTAGAAATACCACAAAATCCTGCAATATCATCATTGGTAATCTGAAAGTCAATAAGTATCCCGTCTTTCATTTTCTTTCCAAATGGTTCTATCTGCAAGTATAAAAACGCACATACCGCTCCTGTTTTTCCATTCATTGTCATAAGCTGCTGGCGGTAGATTGCCTGAGAAAGTTGTTCTCTATAGTAGGCATTAATATAATCCTGAAGTTTTTTATCTTCATTGACATATTCCCAGAAAGTTACTCGTGGAATTTTATAGAAAACGGCTGTCTCGCTTTCTATCCGCACATTAAATGGTGCTGAAGTGTACTGACTTACTTCATCTCTTAATAAAGAAATAATATATGGTGCTTTTAAATAAGAAATATTAAATTCCCTTCCATCTCTTAAGATGATACTTGTTTTTACCACTCCTTCTTTTAATACATAAGTATTTTGCTGATCCAATCCATAGTAAGTAAGATACGCATGGCGTAATTTATGTACGATAGGAATATCCTTTTTCTCCAAAAATTCTAGTAAATATTCATGATTCATTCTTTTTCACCCTTTCTTCATAAAAGAGTATATCATACTTTTAACAGATGTTTGTAACATTTGGTAACATTTTTTATTATTATCTTTTACTAACACTTTTTATTAATATGAAATGTTGTTTTCATAGAGATTCATTTTATATAAAATAGATTTTCGTCAGGAGATTTATATACAAAAATCTACTTAACAAATTCAAATGCACATAATTTTACAGGAGGATTTAAAAATGTTTGAAATGAACGTACCTTATGATAAAGGAACAATGAAAATCAGCTTGCCTGAAAAAAATCTTGCAGGTGTTTTAGAGGGAAAACAGAGCGAATATACCACCGAACTTTCTGAAAAAGAACTGGTAGAGCAGTCTTTAGATAATCCGATTGGTTCTAAATCCTTAGAAGAACTGGCAAAAGGAAAAAAGGATATTGTCATTATCAGTTCTGACCACACTCGTCCGGTTCCTTCAAAAATTATTACTCCTATTCTTTTACGAAGAATCCGTTCCGTATCTCCGGATGCCCGAATCCGCATTCTTGTTGCAACTGGTTTTCATCGTCCAAGTACACATGAAGAATTAGTTGATAAATATGGTGAGGAAATTGTTGCAAATGAAGAAATTGTTATGCACATTTCTACGGATGATGCTTCTATGAAAAAAATTGGTGTTTTACCAAGCGGCGGTGACTGCATTATTAACAAGATAGCAGCAGAAGCTGACCTGTTAATTTCCGAAGGCTTTATCGAAGCTCACTTTTTCGCAGGTTTTTCCGGCGGCAGAAAGTCCGTCTTGCCAGGTATTGCTTCCTATAAAACAATTATGGCTAATCACAGCGGAGAATTTATTAATGACAAAAAATCCCGCCCAGGTAACCTCTGCCATAATTTAATTCATGAAGATATGGTTTACGCTGCAAGAACGGCAAATCTTGCTTTCATTGTTAATGTTGTATTAAATGGAAATCACGAAATCATTGGTTCTTTTGCCGGAGATATGGAAGCTGCCCATGAAAAAGGCTGCGATTTTGTCCGCTCTCTTGCAAGCGTAGATAAAGTAGATTGTGATATTGCAATTTCTACTAACGGCGGATATCCACTTGACCAGAATATTTATCAGGCAATTAAAGGTATGACTGCCGCTGAAGCTACTCTTCCTGACAGTGGAATCATTATCATGATTGCCGGATGCCGCGATGGTCATGGCGGAGTTGGTTTCTACCACAATATCGCCGATGTAAAAAATCCGGAAGAATTTGAACAAAAGGCTATCCATACTCCTCGTTTGGAAACAGTTCCTGACCAGTGGACTTCCCAGATATTTGCCCGTATCCTTGCACATCATAAAGTCATCATGGTATCAGACCTCGTTGACCCGAAACTGGTAAAAGATATGCATATGGAACTTGCTTCTAACGTGGATGAAGCTCTTGCTATGGCATTTAAAATCAAAGGAAACGATGCAAAAGTTGCTGTTATTCCTGATGGTTTAGGTGTTGTTGTTAATATCTAAATTTTAGTATTAAAAATCTTAGTAACTATAATCACTGATATTATTTCATAATTTTAATATGAAAAGTCTTCAGTAACTATAATTATCGATATAAATTATTTCATGATTGATTTTTATTATAAGGACCAGCCACGAAAGCATTTGGAAAAATCAATGTATTTCAAGTTGTTTTTTATTAAAACGCTTTTATTAGAATAAATAAATTTATAAAACAAAAGAAAAGAGATGAAAGGAAAAATCGTTATGTTACACTCACTTATAGCTGAATTTTTAGGAACAGCCCTTATGATTTTATTCGGTGTCGGCGTACACTGTGATGAAGTCCTTACTAAAACAAAATACCATGGAAGCGGACACATTTTTGCTATCACCACTTGGGCTTTTGGTATTTCTGTTACCCTGTTTATCTTCGGAGGTGTCTGCATTAACCCTGCCATGGCATTATGCCAGGCAATTCTTGGCATGATTCCGTGGAGCAATTTTATTCCTTATTGTATTGCAGAATTTCTCGGTGCCTTATTTGGTTCACTTGTCGTATATGTAATGTACGCTGATCATTTTAAAGCAAGCGAAGGGAAAATAGATCCGATTGCCATTCGAAATATCTTTTCTACAAATCCAAACTGTAGAAATCTTCCCCGTAACTTTTTTGTCGAGACAATCGCAACAACTGTTTTCTTAACTGCCATTTTAGCTGTCGCAACCAATTATGAAAAACAGTTACCTATCGGTGTCGGACTTATCGTCTGGGCTGTTGGTATGGGACTTGGCGGAACTACAGGATTTGCCATGAACCAGGCAAGGGACTTAGGACCACGCCTTGCGTTCCAGTTACTCCCTATCAAAAATAAAGCTGACAATGACTGGCAGTATGGACTGCTTGTTCCGGGGATTGCTCCATTTGTCGGAGCTGTCTTAGCAGCTTTATTCTCCCATTATTTTCTTGCTATTTAATTCATTAGACAAACTACAGACGAAGCCATTGCCCTCAATAAGGCATATTTGTGGTCTCGGAGCAAGTGTTGGATGCGAGCGCGTGGAGCGAACATTCAACACGCCGCGACTAAAAGCACAAATATGCCTTATTGAGGGCAATGGCTTCGTCTGTAGTTTGCTTAATGAATTAAATAGTAAGAATCCATTGCATTTGGAAATATTTTTTAGTATAATTGACATATAGGATTTTGGATGCAAAGATTTCATTTTCTTTACATTCTTAATTTTAATCATGTTTAATGTATAGTCACATTAACTAAGGAGGATTTATTTATGGCAACTTGGAACAACCTTGACACTCTGGCATCTTATGAAAAACTTGCCGGACTGAAAAATCATGTAGACATCAAAGAAGCTATGGCTGGTGAGAATGGTGCAGAACGTGTAGCAAAGTACACAGCACCAATGGCTGAAGGTCTTAGCTTTAATTATGCTGCAAAACAGGTAGATGATACTGTTTTAACTGCATTAACAGAATTAGCTGAAGAAGCACAGCTTGCTGAAAAGTTCGAAGAATTATATAACGGTGCTGTTATCAACACAGGAGAAAAACGTCTTGTTCTTCATCATTTAGCACGTAGACAGTTAGGTAATGATGTTGTTGTTGACGGTGTAAACAAGCGTGAATTTTACGTTTCCCAGCAGGAAAAAGCAGCAGACTTTGCGAATAAAGTTCATGCTGGAGAAATTACTAACGCTGCAGGCGAGAAGTTCACAACTGTAGTTCAGATTGGTATCGGTGGAAGTGACTTGGGCCCTCGTGCTTTATATATCGCATTAGAGAACTGGGCAAAAGAGAATGGTGTTGCTAAGATGGAAGCAAAGTTTATCAGTAACGTAGATCCTGATGATGCTGCTGCTATTTTAAAATCTACTGATTTAGCTCACGCTCTTTTCATCGTTGTATCCAAATCCGGAACAACTTTAGAGACATTAACAAATGAAGCTTTCGTTAAAGATGCTTTAATAAAGGCCGGATTAAATCCTGCAAATCATATGCTTGCTGTAACAAGTGAGACATCTCCTTTAGCAAAGAGTGATGATTACTTAGAAGCATTCTTCATGGATGACTACATCGGCGGACGTTACTCCTCCTCTTCTGCAGTTGGCGGAGTTGTCCTTTCCCTCGCATTTGGTCCAGAAATCTTCGCAAGAATCTTAAATGGTGCTGCTGAAGAAGATAAACTTGCTGCAAACAAAAATATTTTAGAGAACCCAGATATGTTGGACGCATTAATTGGTGTTTATGAGCGTAACGTTCAGGGATATCCATCTACTGCAGTTTTACCATACTCTCAGGCATTAAGCCGTTTCCCAGCGCACTTACAGCAGTGTGATATGGAATCTAACGGTAAGTCTGTAAACCGTTTCGGCGAACCTGTAAACTATGCAACAGGTCCTACAATTTTTGGAGAACCTGGAACAAACGGACAGCACTCTTTCTATCAGTTATTACATCAGGGAACAGACATCGTTCCTTTACAGTTTGTTGGATTTAAAAACAGCCAGATTGGCATGGATGTAGTAATCGAAGACAGCACAAGTCAGCAGAAATTATGTGCAAATGTAGCTGCACAGATTGTTGCTTTCGCATGCGGTAAGAAAGATGAAAATCTTAATAAGAATTTCGAAGGTGGACGTCCATCCAGTATCATTATCGGTGACCAGTTAACACCTGAATCACTCGGTGCTTTATTAGCTCATTTCGAGAACAAGATTATGTTCCAGGGATTTGTATGGAATGTTAACAGTTTTGATCAGGAAGGTGTACAGCTTGGTAAAGTGCTGGCAAAACGTGTACTTGCACATGAGACTGACGGAGCACTGAAAGTGTACAGTGATCTGTTGAATATTTAAAAAAATTCATTTTTGTAAAAGATGAGAAGAATGCTATCGCATGAAATTTATGCGGTAGCATTCTATTTGTAAAGCCGAAGGATATCGAAATCGCATCTGAGATTCCGTTCCCGGCACGTATTGCGTTCTGTCGTGGACCGGTTGGCGAAGAAATTGAGCTTTTCCATGAAAAATAAAGAGAGGAAGGGAATATATAAGTGAAAAAAGGGAGAGCAATTGCGTTGTTGCCAATTGCAGTGTTTTTAGTTCTGTATTTGGGACTGGGTATTTTATTTGAATATATTATGAAGATTCCAATGGGATTTTACAATGTACCGATTGTGTTTGCTTTTTTAGTGGCAATTCTGGTGGCATGTCTGCAGAATCAAAAAGTCAGTTTTGAGGAAAAGCTTGGCATTATGGCGCAGGGACTGGCAGACAAAAATATTATTACGATGCTGCTGATCTTTCTGACTGCAGGCGTGTTTGTCGGCGTGGTTGGTCGCAGTAGTGCGGAAAGTGTCGC
>ENA-OPVG01002608-OPVG01002608.1-human-gut-metagenome-genome-assembly--contig:-NODE-2608-length-10580-cov-3.632399_pt1 | contig 10580 bp, 5 predicted proteins | sample MGYA00241093_ERZ501975 | MGnify/ENA primary metagenome ERZ501975 (study PRJEB25962, sample SAMEA2042993) | human gut metagenome | biome: human gut; feature: human-associated habitat; material: faeces... | reverse complement strand
GTGCTCCGACGCCATCGACTCCATCAATTCCTCCATCGATGCGCGAGGACAGGGCTTCATCCGCGCCTGCAAGACGATGGGGGCCTCCCATGACTTCAAGTGGCGCGTCGTCTCTGTGCCGCGTGGCAAGACCTTCGCCGACTCGGCGTTGACCGCGCTGCTTGCGTTGGACGAGTTCCCGGACGCGATCTGCTGCCAGATGGATATGATGGCGATTCCGCTGGTGTTGCGTTTGGAACGTTACGGCCACCACACGCCGAGTGACTATTCGATTATCGGCTTCGACGATTCGCCGTACGCCGACACTGTGAACCTGACCACCATGCGCCAGGATCCGTATGCGATGGGTCGCGCGGCCGCACAAAAGGCCATGAAGCTTATCGAAGGCGAGCCGCTTGAGAACGCGCATGAGATTGTGCGCGCCCAGCTCGTGCTGCGCGGCACCGATTCCGTGTACGGCACTGGCCGCTGAGAGCCGAGTCTCATTGTCCTTCTGCAGCCCGTCAATGCCGACGGGCTGATTGTGATAGCCCGGGGTGGATTGGTAGGGGATACCCCCACTGTAGTCACGGTGTGTGGCATACGTTTTCAGGAAAAAATGAAACAATTTGCAGTGATGTGTTTCATGACACGCCAATCGGGGGCTGATGAATGATGAATTTCATTCAATGATCAGCATGTGTTTTTGATTTTGCAATCGTTGACAAACCGTTGAATATCAGGCTTTAAAGCGTTGTCCCCGTGAGAGGGGGCGAAAAAACGTATCGGGGGAGGGGGTGTGGGTTCTTTCTGTTTCATTTTGTTTTCATAACTGCAAAGGTTATCATAGTAAACCGTAGGTCAGAGGAAAACAGAGGTTTCCGGCTGTGTTGCCGGAGATGGGAACAGCGCAGAAGCTATACGTAAAACAGAAGTGATAACGGCATTATGCAAAGGATATCAACCCTCGAGTTGAGGGGCTCAGAAGGGTGAACACTTTGCGGATAGGGGACAAGATGAGGCAATGGCGTAATGGTGCCGGCAACGCACCACGACACTATGCAGGAACGCGATCGGCATCCGGTTGCGCGCTTTCGCGTACCCGCTCCCTGACCGCCGCCGCCATAGCGGTAGCCATGATGGCCACCGTAGCAGTAACTTCCCTCCTCCCCGCCTACAATGCCAAGGCGGACGAAAGCAGCTTGGCGGATGGTTCCAAGTGCACTCCAACCTCTTACACGCTGGGCGACGCTTCTGGCATGGCTAGCGAGGATACGGGTGTGGCAACCTACGTAGGTCGTGACCTTTACATCGGTAAGAACACGAACGGTAAGGCAAATATCAGCAATGAGAATGATGTTGATGGCTCGTATGCAGTAGAGGCCGAGGGCCTTACCGTGGTCAACGGCAAGCTGGTCATGAAGCCGTTGAAGGATTCATGGAAGGCTCCGAATTCTTCTGGCATCTATTCGAGTGCCGGTTTCCGTTGGGGTACCGTGGGTTTCGGTTCGCAGTTCCGTCCTAGCGACAGGAAAACCGTGCTTGCGGTCGGTGGTGCCAACTCCGGTATCAACAGCCTTTCTTCGGGTAATGTGCAAGGTAACGTCGGCGCATATGGCAAGGGCGGCTTTGTCGGCCAGAGCTACACGGCATGGGATTCCAAGAATAGCTACAAACCTGTGGCAAGTTCCGCTCAAGGTTACCAATACAAGGCTTCTATCGCCGGCAGTGAGACCAAGTGGAGCAACAACACGAGCCGCTCTTCTATCGTGGCCGCTCAGGGCGATTGGCAAAAGAACAATGACGTCACCTTCAACGCAGCAGACCCGTTGAAGGACGTGAACGGCACCGATTACACGAACTATACGGAAGCCAACCTCAAGACCAAGCTTTCCGCCCCCTTGGCCAAACTGGAGAACACGGGTACCGTCAATGCCTCTGGAGAGGCGTCGGAAGGCACCGCCACCCGTTACAAGTACAACTACGATAAAACGACGGATCCCGTCAGCTTTCAGTTCACCTATAATGGCGGCTTTACCACCGTCGATGGCCAAAGCGTAAAGAACAACGAGAAGCTCATCACCTTCACCGGAGACGGCAAATCCGCCACGCAGGTGTTCTCTCTCACCAGTGAGCAGCTTTCCTCCGCCGGTTATCGTGGTGTCGATTTCAAATTCGACAACATTCCTAAAGACGCCTCCATCGTGATCAATGTGTCCGGCGACAACATTGACTTCCATACCGGCTGGCGTTTTTGGTGGGACAAGACCGACATCGGTGGCGGTTTCTCCAAGGCGGAAACGGATGAAGTCCGTAAGCTGTACTCCTCCGTGGCTCAGAAGATCATGTGGAACTTCACGAACGCCACGAAAGTCACCATTCGTGGCGGTGCGGCCAATGAAAGCAGCGGCGAGAAGGACGGCAATTACCAGTCCAAGAACACCACTGACGATCCTGCCGCCGCAATGCTTGGCAGCATCCTCGTGCCGAACGGCAGCTTCGAATCCCATGTGAGCACCAACGGCCGTGTGTACGTCGGCCGGGACTTCATGATGTACAACCCGACCGCAATCGCATATGAGAACACTCAAGCAGGCTGGGAAGGCAAAACCGCCTCAGTGCTTAACATGGACCAGGAGCGTCACAACCTCCCGTGGAACGGCCAGATGACCGCCAACTGCCCGGCCATCCAGTGGAACAAGGCGAATTCCGCCGGCGAATCGCTGAAAGGCACCACTTGGAAGGTATACGGCACCCTTGAGGACGCGAAGGCTGGAACATCTTCCTTGGGCACCATCACTGATGGCGAGTTCACCGATGGCGACGATGGCGACAACGGTACCATCAAGTTCGAAGGTGTCGCCAAGAACGCCAAGTATTTCGTGAAAGAGTTCGCCACCAATAGCACCGAATACACGAAGATTAATCCGTATATCTACCAGATCAACACTGGCGACGATGAAGACACTCATACGGATATCGCGCACGTGTATGACGCTAATGGTAATGAAATCACTGGCACCAATGCGGACAAGAAGCTGACCAATTCCAACGCGATCATCAACGAGAAGGAAGGCGCCGCACTGGAATGGTCTAAGGTCGACGGCACTGATGGCAGCACGGCGCTCGCCGGTTCGGAATGGCAGTTGCAGAAAAAAGACTCCAATGAAGCCTACGAAATTACGGATTCTACCAAAGCCGTTAATACCGTAGCGATTCAGTACAACGGCAATCCTGCGCCGACCAACGGTATTTCCTTGACTTACAACATTGCTGTCGATTTGACTGCGGTCGTCACCGATGCGGATGGCAGTTCGGATGGCGTCCCGCAGGCCGTGAAATGGAGCAGCAGCGAGCCGACCACCGTGTCGGTGAGCGACGGCAAGATCCTCGGCTTGAAGAACGGTACCGCCACAATCACTGCATGTTCCGTTGCGGATAGCACAAAGTGCACGAAGATAAGCGTCACCGTTACTGGCGCGCCCGCCGATACAAAGAACACCACCACGTTCTATCTCAACGCGGATGGCTACACCGCGAGCAACAAAGCGAAGCTGTATTACACATTCGATGGTTCAACCTGGACCAGCGCTGCAATGGAAAGCACTGAGAATTGCAGCGGATGGGTAAGCGTCACCATTGACAATGCTGGTCTTAAGGCTGCAACGTATCTGTTCTACAAGGGCGACAGTCCTAGTAGTGCTACCGGTTGGTACCACAGTGGCAGCGCAAATGGCCAGACGAACTTTAGTCTTCCGGCGGGGCAATCGGCAGTACGCGTACAGAACTATGCGGCTGTCAATGGAGCCCCTACCGGTTGCAGCACGGGCGGAGGAAGCTCTACTACCGGTTCGGTCACCATTAGCGGAAGCACGTATGAGGTCGGACTTAACAAGACCATTACGTTGACTGCAACGCCGACGCCGAGTTCTGACACCGTCACGTGGTACAGCGGCAACACCAGTGTTGCTGGTGTCACGGCCGGTCCCAGTACCACAACCACGGTTACGGGTCTGAAGACTGGCACGACCACCATCACGGCGAAGACCTCCTCCGGTGCGACCGCTTCCGTCACCATCACAGTGAGGGATGACTCCACCATCAACGTGTACTTCCAGAAGTCCACGGTCAATTGGAAAGAGTACTACCTGCATTATCAGCCAAAGACCGGCACGAACTGGCCTGCGGTCAAGATGACGGATGCGGATTGCAGTGGCTACGTGGTGGCCAGCATCCCGAAGGCGAACGTTGCAGCGAATCACGGCTATTACTTCCGCAATGGTAGTAGTCCGAACAGCGATGGTTGGTACAACAGCAACGGTCAAAACGCGAACGGTGATCAGTTCACATTCTGGAGTGGCACCTACACCGACATGTACGTGAATACCAATTCCGACAAGCAACCAACGAAGCCGAAGAGCTGTCAGGTCGCCTCTTCTGCCGCCAAGGTGAGGGCTCGCGTGTCCACTGCGATGCTGAAGTCCAGCAAGACAGATGTGATCGCCGTCAACGATGCCGAGGGTTCCGGCACGAGTGCGGCTCCCATCGTCTACTCCTGCGGCGACGCCAAGGGCAAGTGCGATATGGACACTAAGGCTGGCTATTTCAAGGTGGTCGACCTTGCAGACGGTACGTATACGCTGACTGAAACGGTCGCGCCGAATGGCTACAGCATCGCCGGTCCGTATACGGTGACGATTACGACCACGAATGGCGTTACATCGGTTTCGATTACGAATGCTACTGGCGGTTCGATTGCCAATAACAAGATTCCGAACATCCGCAATACCGGCACGATTTCGTGGAACAAGGTTTCCTCGGATTCCAACAATGACAAGAAGCTTTCCGGCTCGGAGTGGAAGCTGACGAAGACGAAGAACTTCGGCTGGAATGCGACTACTGGCAAGGCTGAGTACGCCGACATCGCTTCTGATCAGCAGAAGCCGATTGCGATCACCGACTGCGTGCCTGCCGAAAACAAGACTGCGGCGGAGACCACTTGTTCCGCGCCGGCAGGCGCTGCGGAAGGCCAGCCGTACGACGTCGACCCTGCTGCCGGCCAGTTCAAGCTGGAAGGCCTGGATTGGGGCAGGTACACGTTGGTCGAAACCAAGGCTCCTGACGGATACGACGTCGATTCCACCGTCCGCACGTTCACGTTCGGCCCGGTCGCTGGTTCTGACGGCACCGGCAAGTGGAATTCGAACAGTGTTGCGGCTGCCACCGGCAATACGACTGGCGCATTCACAACTTCCGACAAGGATTACGATTCCTCCGTCTTCACCTTCACGGTTGGCAACATCAAGAACAAGCCGGGTGTGATTCTGCCGGGGACTGGTGGAGCTGGCGATTATTGGATTTACGCGGCGGCTTTGGTGGCTGCGTTGATAGGTGTTGTTGCGGCTGGAATGGCCCTCAAGGTCAGGAGGCGGCAATGATGAACTCGTCTAGGGGAAGGGGGCTGGACCGTAGCGTAGCGACCCCAATGCCCACTAGGCAATAACTGAACACACATAACTGAAGATTCAAGATTTCAAACAAGAAAGAAAGGGAGAACAATGAACAAGGTTCTCAAAGGCCTCGTAGCCGTGGCAGCCACCGCGGCAATGGCCGTCGCCGGTTTCGCCGGCGCCTCCCCCGCCATGGCAGATACTGCAACTGGTAGCATCAAAGTTGCTGAAGGCGACTCTCACACTTACACTGTCTATCAGGTTTTCACCGGTACTTATGGCTCTGATGGTTCACTCGGTGACGTTAAGCCTGGTACTGATTTCAATGCCGATAATGGTGCGGGTGATAATGGAACTAATCTGACGGCTGCTAAAGCCGCCGAAGCGCTGGCCAAGATTGAAAGCACAGAGTCTGATCAGACGAAACTTGCCGAGATTCTCAAGTTCGCAAACCTGACTACTCAGTATGGCTCCGATCTCACTGCATCTGCTCCGTTGACTAATGTTCCTGCCGGTTACTACCTGGCCAAGGACAAAGATAATACTGTGACCGGTAATGATGCTCAGACGCTGTATATTGTCAACGTTGTCGGTAACAGCGCAGTGACTATCACTCGTAAGGTCGATAAGCCGACCTTCCAGAAGAAGGTCAAGGACACCAACGACTCCACCGGCAGCACGACTAACTGGCAGGACTCCGCCGATTACGATGTGAACGACGAAGTCCCGTTCCAGCTGACCGCCACCCTGCCGGCGAACGAGGATGATTTCGCGGCGTACAAGACCTATAAGCTGGTCTTTACGGATAACCAGTCGGCTGGTTTAACTTATCCGGCGGCTGATGGCTTTATTGTTAAGTATGGCGACACCGTCGTTCCGTCGACCCAGTACACCTTGACTCTGAACCCGACTACTACCGCTGCTGATAGCACGTTCACCCTCACCATCAACGATGTCAAGTCTCTTAAGGATGTTAACGGTGATGCGATCACGGTTGCTGCAGGTGGCAAGTTTACTGTTGAATATGAATCCACGCTGAACGATAAGGCTGTGATTGGCTCCACCGGCAACCCGAACGAGGCGAAGCTCCAGTACTCCAACAACCCGAACTACACTGGCGAGGGCGCAAACTCTCCGACTGGCGAAACTCCAAAGGACAAGGTCATCGTCTTCACCTACCAGCTGAACGTCAACAAGACCTTCGATCAGGGCACTCCGGCTGATAACGATCTGCCGAAGTTCACGCTGTACAAGAGCTACAAGTCTGGTGAACAAGAAGAGTGGAGGAAGGTTGGTGAGGAAATCACAGTAACCAAGACCAGCAACGGTACGGAAACTAAGTACACTGCTTCTTTCCCGCGCATCGATGACGGTAATTACAAGCTTGTGGAAAGCCATACTCCGGCCGGATATAACACGGCCGCCGACACGCTGTTCACTGTGACTGCTGAGCATGACATTGAGGCTGTCAATCCGTTGCTGATATCTCTGAAGATTGATCAAACTGACGGGAATACGACGAATGGTACCGTTCAGGCTAATGTCGTGAACAAGAAGGGCTCCAACCTGCCGTCCACCGGTGGCATGGGCACTGTGATGCTGTACGTGGCTGGTATCGCCGTGTTCGTGCTTGCTGGCGCGACCTTGGTGATGGCTCTGCGTCGTCGCAACGCCTGATCGTTCGGATTCCATAAGAATCTGAAGTAACCATGCGAAACCCGTGAGCCGTATTGACGCAAGTCAATGGCGGCTCACGGGAATCGCAATACATAATTCAAAAATCAAAACCAAAATTAAATAACTGAACCCACATATGCTGGGCTGGATCACCTCAAATCCCTTGTAAACTGCCTAATTTCTTGAGCATCCAGCCTGGCCCCCATATTTTCCGGCTCGCCGTTGGGGGCGAATCGAACATGCTTACTTTCCAATCCACAGAAGAGGGGTCGGCAATGAAGGAACGCACGATCGCAAGCCGCGTCATCGCCGCATGCTGCGCAATCGCCGCCACATTCGCCGCGGCAGCCTGCGCACTCCATACTCGCGATGCCGTCGCGGCTCCAACAACAGACTCTGCCAGCGGCAGCATCGCCATTTCTTACCAACACAAAAGCTCGGACTCCGAAACGGGTAGCGATTCCACCGACTTCGCCATTTCGGACGCCAGCTTCAACCTCTACAAAGTCGGACAGATCCCGGCAAGCGGCGGCGCCACCTTCGAACCCGTCGCACCATTCACCGACTCCACCGCGTACCCCGTCGACTGGTCGAAGATGACCGGCAAGGACGCGCAGGTGTGGCGAGACATGGCCAACACGCTCGCCGGACTCATCGCGGTGAACCAACCCGACGCCACGGCAACTGGTGTCACCAACGCTTCCGGACACCTGACCTTCACCGGACTGTCCGACGGCATGTACCTGGCCGTGTCCGACAGTGTTGACGTGAAGGTCACCAACGCTTCCGGAAAGAACCAGACATGGACGTGCTCTTCCGGCAGCATGCTCGTCGCAGTGCCCGAAGACGGCGTCTCCGGCGGGTCGCGTGTGCTGAGTATCGAACCGAAAACCGAATGTGTGGCGCAACCGCCGAAAACCGTGGAACGCACCGTGCGCAAAATCTGGAATGACCGGAACAATTCCGACGGCAAGCGCCCCGAATCCATCACCGTGAAACTCCTGCGCGACGGCGAGCCCGTGGAAAACGTGAAGCTGAACGAGTCCAACAAGTGGACGCATTCGTGGACAGCGCTCGACGCGGACCACGAATGGACCGTGGTCGAAGCGGCGGTGCCCGACGGCTACACCACCATCTCCGATGTGGAAGGCGACTCCACTGAAATCACCAACACGCACACGCCACCCACCACGCCGGACCAGCCGCACACCGGCGCCGACGTGCAGCAGGCCGCTTGGATTGCCGTGGCCATCTTGGGCGCGGGCTTGGTGCTGCTGATCGTTGCCAAGACGGCTTTGCGGAAGCGGGCGTAGCATAAATAACGTGACGGATGAATCGGACGCCAAGCCAGCTGCGCAAGTCGAATTGGATGCGCAGGTTAAACCGGGTGCGCAGGTTAAACCGGCTGCCAAGCATAAGAAATCGAATGCGCTGCTCAATGTGATGATTGCCATTTCCGCAATCGCCATGATCGGCGCGCTGGGCCTCATCGCGTATCCGACATTCAGCGACTGGTGGAACCGCATGCACCAGTCATACGCCGTAGCAGGCTACGTGGAACAAACCAAAGACATGTCCGGCGCCGAACGCAAGGCCATGCTGAAAGCGGCGCACGAATACAACGAACGGCTCGCCGCGAACGGCGATCGGTGGCACATGACCGACGCGCAGAAGCGCGAATATGATGAAACGCTCGACGTGACCGGCACCGGCATCATGGGATACGTGACCATCCCGCGCATCAAAGTGAAACTGCCCGTCTACCACGGCACCAGCGACGGCGTATTGCAGATCGCCGCCGGACATTTGGCCGGCACATCGCTGCCCGTAGGCGGAGCGACCACGCACGCGGTGGTCTCCGGGCACACCGGCCTGCCGTCCGCCCGGTTGCTGACCGGCCTGGACGAGCTGAAAAAAGGCGACACGTTCGCATTCCACGTGCTCGACGAAACCTACACGTACAAAGTGGACCAGATCTCAGTGGTGCTGCCGAGCGAAATCAGCAAGCTGAATATTGAGCAGGGGCGCGACTACGCGACGCTGATCACCTGCACGCCATACGGAGTGAACTCGCACAGGCTGCTCGTGCGCGGGCACCGGATTCCGAATCCGAAAGTGCCAGACAAGACGCAATACGACGAGCCGGGCGAAATGACAGCCGTGGCGGCTGCGGTGATCGGACTGCTCGTGTTTGTGGCTGGCTGCGCTTTTGTGGGGCTCGCGCGGCTATGGCGACGCTCCTGGATTGTGCGGCACGGGTTGTGCGCCGGGGCCGGCGCGCGCCATTCGTCTGGTGTTCGGGGGTAGTGTCTAGCCTAGCGCCGCCGCAGGCCGGTGACATCGCTTCTCCGGTGTGCGGGGGTGTGCGTCTGGTCGTGCTCGGTATGTGGTGCGTGGTGTTTGTGTGCTTGTGGTACGTGTTGCGTTTCAGTGTGTGTACTTGTGTTTGCGTGCGTGTGCATGTCTGATGTTGCGCAGGGGTGTTGTTGCGGTGCGCATATGGCCTGAATCGTGCTGAAGCATGGGTTGTGAGCGGATGGGGGTATTATTCGGCCTGTTTCGGACGCTTTTGATGCCCCTTTTGCTCATGACTTGCGGTTTTGACGGTTTTGGCGCGGTTGTGAGCGGATGGGGGTACGATTCTGGATGTTTCGGGCTGTTTTGATGTTGGGTGGCCTCCCCTTTTGCTCACGACTTGTGAGTTGGGCTGGTTTTGCTTGTCTGTGAGCGGATGGGGGTGTGATTCGGGCTGTTTTGGGTGCTTTTGATGCCCCTTTTCGCTCATGACTTGCGATTTTGTCGGTCCGCGCGCGGTCGTGTGCGTACGGGGGTGTGTGCAATGGGTCTTGCGTGGGTGTAGGCGCGCGGGTGTGCCGGTGTAGGCGTGGGTGTAGGCGTGCGGTCGTGGTTTTGGCTGGGTATCTGGCTTATAGATGGCGGATTCGGCCGGGCGTCCGGTGGTATCTCGCTTATAGGTGGCGGGTCGGTTTGGGCAATAGGTCGTTAGGGGTAGCATGCATGCCCCCTAGATGTCTTGTTTCCGCAAGGGGCCGCCATCTATAAGCGAGATACCATCCGTCGATCCCGCGAATCCGCCATCTATAAGCGAGAAAGCGCGTGAACCGGGCGCTGCGGCGGCGAAATCGCAAAATTATGGAATCGGCTGATTACTGCGCGCGGCAGGTGGGTAGTATCGGGCGCGGAAGACGTGGAAGGAGCTGCCATGTGTGATGAAGGGGAAACTGCGGATCGGGCGGATGCCGTACGGACGGAATCGCAAAAGATGGAATCGCGAGCGGGGGAGACGGCGCTTGATGGGTCGGCGCGCAGCATCATCGTGCTGATTGTGGTCGGCATGTTGGTGGGGGTGCTGTCGGGCATGTTCGGCATCGGCGGCGGCACGGTGATCGACATCGCCAAGGTGCTGGCCGTCTCTGACGGCGAGGGGGTGGACGACCTTTAAGACAAGGCCCC
>ENA-OPVG01002558-OPVG01002558.1-human-gut-metagenome-genome-assembly--contig:-NODE-2558-length-10758-cov-2.597496_pt1 | contig 10758 bp, 8 predicted proteins | sample MGYA00241093_ERZ501975 | MGnify/ENA primary metagenome ERZ501975 (study PRJEB25962, sample SAMEA2042993) | human gut metagenome | biome: human gut; feature: human-associated habitat; material: faeces... | reverse complement strand
TCAGTTTTTAATTAAGGATAAGACTTTCTGTATCTGCTTCATATCCCACCTGTCGGGGAAAATGACCGCCATGATACGGAATGCATCATATAAGCCTGCCAAATAGGAATAATCAGAGTATTCCAAGCTCTGCCTATCTCTGTAATCTAAAAAAACATCACAGACCTTTCTCTGTTCCATTGTCAAATCAAGTTGTTCATAGTTTCGTTCCGCCTTATCCCTTTCGTCGCTTTCTTTTTGATAATCCTCGCTGCGTGTGAGCATTTTATAAACGGTATCTTCTTTTAATTTCTCCGCTGCAATTTTCACAAGCTCGGCAAAATCTTTGTCATACATCACAACCTCCTACACCAATACTTTTAGTTTCTTCACAGGGGCGTTTATGACTTTGACAATCAGCTCGTCAACACAGTCTGTATATCTGCCTTGCTGAATAAGCTGATTTTTTAACTCTACAAGGCTATGTATCAAAAGTTTTCTTTCGTGGCTATCCAAATACAGATGATTAAATTTCTCTCTCATAAGCACACCTCCACTTCTTTAGCTTCATTATATTTGAAAGCGGGTGAAAGGACAAATCTGCAAAAAGGGGCAAAAAATAAGCGTACCACTATTTCTAATGATACGCTTATCGTATTAACTGCTAATCAAGGTCTATGAATACTCTTACATTGGTATCTCTCCACTGATTTTTTCTTACATACTGTCCTTTAAACTTTCGATAGGCTGCTGCCTGCTCGAAACTAAGCGGCAATTCAAAGAAAAGAGAACTCCTACCTATTCGTAATAGCTGCCTGTATTATTGGTTTATAAATAATCTATTCTGTTCAAAATAAAACGACATCTTCTATATTATGACCGCTTTCAGAAAATATCTTTTGTAAATTATTCTGAAAACAATTCGCATTGTAATTGTTTAACTTAACGATAATCAATTTGCTTTTTGCACGTGTAACCGCTACATAATGGTTGTATATACTCGACATATCAGACAATCGATAATCCTCTGCAAATACAATTACCTGTTCAAACTCCAATCCCTTTGAAGAGTGGAATGTAATTGCGATGTGTTTGTATTTATCCGCTTCAAATGCCACATGAAAACTGGTATCAGAAATTGTTTTGAATAATTTGTTTATGTGATCAGGGCGAGTATCATATCCAAGATATTCAGCCAATGCTGTGACACACGAGCCGAAAGACTGCTCATCATCTATAGTCTCTTCAATTCTTTTGAGTAATCTTTTTACGGTGGATACTGTTTTGCGACTTTCATTTCCTTCAACAGGTATTTCTGAAATTACATCATATGCAGAATACTTTTCAATTATAAGGTATTTAGCAATTGCTGTATAAAGCCACGCTGTATCTGTTGTAATATCAGCAATAGGAGTCTGTGGGATATAAACATACTCTAAACCGTTTGTTGTTAATTCGCTTGCTCCTATTCGTGCGTTATCATTAGAAAACCGCAATAATGCTGACTTTTTATCGGGAACAATATTAGACAATACTTCTGTTGCCCAATTTGCCTTTGTAGGAGAAAGCCACACAATATTATCTATATTTTCCGTAGGATTGTAAAGACTTCTTGTCTCATCACATAATAGATTAGAATAATTCTGTATTTGTTGACAAGAGCGAAAATTATCTCCCATAAATATCTTTTTAAAATTTGGTTTGTTCCAGATGCTTTTAAAAGCCTCTGGATAAGCACCCCTCCATATATAAATCGATTGTTTTTCATCTCCCACAACAAAGGTTTCGATATTCAATTCATCACATAAATACATAAAAAATTTATGCATTGATTTGTCGCAATCTTGATATTCATCGATATATATTTTAAAATATTTTGCTTGAAGATAAAGCCTACAAGCCGAAGAATTTTCTACAATTTCTTGAGCCAAATCAAAAATAAAGTTCCTTTTATTATCTCGATATGAGCAGAGGATACCTTCATTCCTTATTTTTTCAATAGCTTCTTGAAAAGTATCAACTTTAGCTGAATAGTCCGTACTCATGTCCAAATCGAAATCAGCACCATAGACATCCTTCGTAAAAGGCTTTATAACTTCCTCAATAACGAAACTGTTATTTGTTCCAATGAAGTGTTGAACTACATCGACAGACAATCTATCCTTTATTTCTTGTGCTGCTTTTATTGTAAAAGTAATTGCAGCAATAACTTTATGTGTATGATTATCATCAATTTCCTTAGCAATTTTATTAACCATTGTATGGGTTTTTCCTGTTCCTGCACTTGCCCTTACTATTAAGTTACCGGGAGTTTCTACTATTTTCTCTTGAATTGGAGATAGTTTCATTCGGCAACCTCCTTCAAACATGCAAAGTTGTAATGATTATAGATTGTTCTGCAATCTGTATCCGAAAGTTTCTCAATCAACTCCACCATATGATAGTGCTTTGCATCTTGTAAATATTTAACAGGATTATCATTATCCAATAAAGCTGATAATCTATCATGCAAAAACTCGTCTAAATCATTTTCTAAATCCACTTTTGATAAGAAAATATGAAAGTCACTTCGTATTTTATCCAAAGTATTTATATTTGAATTATATAAACTCCTCTTGGCAGAAACAGAATTCTCTTGAATTTGTTTAGTAGGCAGACGCTTTTCCCCAATATAATTATTACAGCGTGAAAAGCCTAAAACGCTATATGTACCTTTTCCTGTTACCGCTCTCAAATCATTGTCAGTTTTTACCACATTAAAAATTTCAAGTTCATCCAGGATAGAAAAATATGTTTCAAATCCCACACCATCAACTGGTAAAATATATATTCCATCTACTTCATAAAAAGGATGCACTACTGAAAGGACTTTGCTAAATAGCATATATTCAGATGGTCCTTCAACCAAAAGTACTTTGTTAGCAAAGATTGCTTCTGACAAACAACGGTTTAACATTTTCCTGTTTTTCTCATAAGCATCAGGCACTTTATAAAATGTGCTAATACTATTGATTTTTCGCTCACTATATATTCGAACTAAATTTACATTATCCATTTCATAAAGAACAAAAGGCGAATGAGTTGTTACAAACAAGTATGTGTATTTGCTATCGGTAAAAAGTATTTGTGATAATGCAATCTGCATAGACTTATGAAGATGGTTTTCAGGCTCCTCAATTAAAAACAAATTGATTTTCTTTTCCGCATTTTCATCTGACAGTATGTCGTATATTGAATATGCCAATAACTTTTTCCTACCTTCCCCAGCAGTAGGATATAAATTATCATCATTATCTTGTTTAATATATGGGATAATATTTGAGTACAATCCCTTTACTGCGATTTCGGATTTTATTGAAACAGATATCCCTTCATCATGGAATTTTTGATATTCTGGCGTAAGTTTATCCTCAAATTCTTTAATTCCAGACAGAGAAGCAATATGACCATTCAAATCATCAACTGTATTTTGAATTTTTGCCAGAATACCTTTATCTTCGTCCTTTTCATTTCTGACAAGCTGGCTCACATTCTTTTTAAATAGGGAATACAAATCAACATAAGAGTCAATATAAATGACATTAAATACATAGTCTATTTCATATAGATATCCTCTTTGCTTCATTTCGTAAAGATGATTAATATCGCCACCCCACGATAATATCGGTAGAGCGAGCATTTCTGTTTTGCTATATTCTGCAAAAAGCTTTATATATACCTTATTATGCTCACTTAGCAATGCACCTTTTAGCTGTGCACGGAGTTTTTGACAATCGCTGTCAGCAACATCACTAATATCTATAGTAACAACAATCTCAATTGGTTTATCAAGCTGCTTATTATGAAAATCCGAATCTAAAAGGTTTTGTTTACGAATATCTTTATCAAATACATATCGTAGAGCGTACAATAAATTTGTTTTCCCCACATCATTTAGACCAAAAAATATGTTTTTATTTGATAAGTCAAGTTCAACATTATCAAAATTTCTAAAATTTTTAATAACTACTTTTTCAAATTTCATATATGTTCTTTCACCATCCATCTTGTTTGTATAATAAGAAAATTATACCATTATTCCATAATTAATCATATGATTTTCTTTGCATTTAGCTCATATGTACTGGGTGATAAAACCATCTGATAAATATCAATACTATTCTTTTTCCCAAATTGAATTATCTCTTCTTTAAAATTCTCAGAGATTTTCGCTCCTAAATAAAACGCTTTTATATTTTCTTTCAAATCCAAGACATATTTTCCATTTGGACATTTCAATTTTTCTGGCATTACTTTATTGAAATTAGCCGTCACAATTCGCCATTCTTTCTCGTACGACCAAACATCGGATTTACGACAAGTCGTCTTATAAATCCATTCTGTATTTTCACTTAACATATCTGCTTTAGAAACAGCATATCTATCCTTTGTATATATTACTGGGTATAAATGTTTATAAAGCATATCACTTTCTTTAAAATCATACTCTATACAAAATCCAGTATGATTCTGAGCATAATGGCTCCACATAAGCATAGAGTCATACACCTCAGATAAACAGACAACTCTTACAGCATCCTTGATTGTACTCATACAATCATTTAATCCATTTTGCAAAATATTCATCCAAGAGTCAGAAAGCCTTCCTCCATGAGCCTGCAAAACTATTTGCATCGCCCTTTCAATATTGTCAGAATAAAGAATTCTATTTTTTTCTTCCTGTTTAAGTGAAAATCTTCTTTCCAAAAGATGTATATATGTTTCTCTATCAAGTACACCTTCCAATGCATCTGACTGAAAGCAAAATTCACAATCATAGGGGTCGTTGAAATAAAGTGGTGATGATGGATATACTAATCCCTCAAAAGCTTCAAACTTCCATTTCTCAATGTTAATTTTCCTCCGATATAGCTATAATCATTCAGTTTTTTCGTATTAAATGGCCTGTATCTGAATAACGTTCTTCTCATATATATTCTCTCATCTTTCGCTCTTCACAAAAAAATCATTCCCCTACCACTAAACTGTCCGGAATTTCCGCATCCTCATATGATTAGAAAAATAACTAAGCGCTACTGTCAAAAAGAAAAACTTCAAACCATTATTGACATAATTCATCCATTCAATGTTAGTCGTCTTTAACGGATCTATAATGAAGTTAATCGCACATTTTACTGCATGCATTTTTCGAGCTGTAAAATTATTAGCAAGTAAATAAATAGCTGCTATATCCATCTCTACTTCTATATAATTAATCACCAACATTACCAGCGAACGAATTACATTCGCAGATGGTCTTTGCACATCAGCCAAAAACATCAAAGCAATTAAATATGTAACCGTATCTCCCAAATCATATAGTAAAATACCGATCAATACAACATTTGCAAAAGAAGTACATTCCGTTTTATACATCAAAAGAATACATAAAACCGGAACAATTGTTTTGAAAAAAGCCACCATTTCTATCACCTGTCTGCGAACAACCCAATCCCATTTTCCAAACCGATCTTTTAATAGTGTCCAAAGTGAAAAAAAATATCGTAAAATAATCAGCAATTGCCTCGTAAGTTTTGCAATTGCAAAGTAACCTCTCTGTTCATCATACAGATTTACTTCTTTCAAAGCTTCTTTCTGACTCTGTCCAACCTTGCTATATACTGCCCTGTGTTCTTTTTGAAATACTGTTTGATATTCATCAAACACTCTACGTGCCCTGTCACAATTTCCGTTGTCATTTGAAACCACGAAATAAATCTTTTTCAAGTTTATCTCTCTATATAATTCTCTATATTGGCTTTTCCTTTTTAACAATTCATTATACACTGTAACTAACCCAATACGAAATGCATATTCAAATTCAAATCCATACTTTCCAGATGATACGACTGGTATTGCTATAGTCTCAATCTCTGGATATTCAAACACCAATCTTATAACATTTTCATAACAGGAAACCAGCATTCCCACGCAGGAACTTGAATATCCGTCCAGCCGTCCTTTCCTTCTGTCACTTTTCGGTCCCACTGTATGAATTACATACTTGCACAGTTTTCCTCCTTCGGTAATTACTGCTTCCCCTCTGTTGCAGCGAATTACATTCTCCTTTTTCGTATGAACTTTTTCTTCAAACTCTTCTTTAATTTTCTCCTTAAAATAGCCTGATCTTCCCTCTTTTTCATCAATAATTTTATGTAACGCATAATCTACGCTTCCCGCACTGTGTGCCCCCATTAGACTTGGCCGGGCAGCGTTTACTACAACATCTATTCTATTTTGTTCTACAAATTTTTCTATTTTTCCATCATGTACTTCAATCATACTCGCCAAATTCAACTCCGAAACACCTTCCTTTCATCATCTGTCCTAAATGCTACCATAACGCTTACTTATATTTTTGATTCTGAAGCTGCTGCTTTCAATAAACTTTTTTCAAGTTTGGTGTAATCATTTCCATTTCTTGATGCCATTGGCTTTTTCAGAAATTCATGCACCATATTATATGCTTCTCCACAGCATACCTGATATACAGTTGAATCTTTCATTTGCACTTTTCTTCTTATATGAGTATCCACATATTTTTTCATTAATTGAATTTTCTTTTCTTCATTGTCTTTACTGGACACTGCTGGACGCATCAACAATCTATGCGCCTTTTCAAACAATTCAGTATTGTCTGTCCGTTGTTCATTTTCGATTCTCAGCAAATATAGTCTTGCCTGTTGGGTATCTGCCTGAAATGGAACCGTATATTCAGATTCCCTGAAGTATTCATATGCTGTATCCAAAAATCTCTGCGCCAGATCATAGAAGCCAATATTGGCGCACGCAATAGCATACTGCAACCAAAAAAATGTATTTTCACTATAATATTCTAATTCTTTTAGACTGTCGTAATACTTTACAAGGAACTCCTCCCTCTGTGATGATTTTACTAAAAAAGTACTCACATGCGAATACGATATGATGTTTTTCAAAACATTTTCATATCGTTCGATACTTCTATACTTATTTGTGTAATTTGCTGTTTTTCCTAAAACTTTTATAATTACATCATTACAATTTAATTCCTGAAGAATCATCCTTGCCGTAACAGCTGATTTAATTCGAAAGTCCGTGCATTCTTCTGAAAAATTCAGAATCTCTAGGACATTTTTATCATTTGTAAACTTAGAATCAAAAGCGACATTAATTCCCATAATTTTTTCAATATCCAAAATGCTGATATTTAAACTCATTACTTTTACCAGCAATGCCAAAATCAGGACTTCATAATAAGATACCGAAACTGATTTTATGCCAAGCACAATTTGTTCTATCTTTTCTTTCATATCGGTAGAGTTAACCACATCGACAAGAATACTTTGAAACTCAGCATTTCCTTTTCGTTTGTTTTTTAACTGTTTTTTCTTTTCCGTATTAGAAAGTCCACTCATGCGTCCCCACAAACCATTTTTGTTTAATATATTTGTCAGGAAGCTTAATTCGGAGTCACTCAGTTTATTCAAATTGATAACTCTGCTCTCACCCTCTCCTATGCGCAATGCAGTATTCGCTTCTAAAATACGCGTATCATAAAGCACTGTTCTGGCAGTTAAAATAAATTGAATTTCTTTCAGCTCATATCTGGAAAACTTTTCCAATACTTCTATGTAATTGTAATAATTTTCAATAATTACTACTTTCTTTCCTGTGGTTTCTACTATATTCTTAATATCAGCAGAAAGTAATTTCGGATATACATTCTTTAATGTGTATATATGATAATTTTCCTTCAGCAGTATATTTTTTATACATTCCACGAAAATCGTTTTTCCATTTCCCAGATTCGCATGAAGGTATATAACTTTACATCCATTTTTCAGGTCATTCTTTGCTTCATTTAAAGCCTTTCTATAAACAATATTATCATACCTTCCATTCTTTGTGTGCCATAGATTATCCCTGTTTTCGATTTGCCCTGTCATAAATAAATCATATACCTGTAGGGAAGTTGCTCTCTTTACCACATTCTTCTTTCTTCCAACATCAAAGCACTTGTAAATATGAATCATTGGCGTTGCCTGGCTGACAGGATGTGCTGCTTTATACTCCTCCAAATCTTTCGTAAATGCTTCTACTCCGATCGGATAAACGACACCATACCGCCGTAACTTTCTCTGTTTATCCGGTGAAATTTTATCGTTCTCTATGAATACCGTTTTATTTATCACATTTTTCGCATATATGATTCGCCGAAGATCCAAATCATACTCCAACGACAGTCCAACAATAACCACACAGTCCACGTTCAGCAAATCATCCTCCAGAATTGCGCTCCATGGACTGTCATTCAAAGCTTCCGCAGAATAGCTTCTTCCAGATAATTTAAATTCTGACTGCAAAGTATTTTTATTTAATTTTCCTATATATCCATTGATGTATATACATTGTTTACGATTTTCCCGTTCTATTTGAACGTCATCAGAAAGTGTAACCGGATATAATGGTTTCTCCGATTCTTTAGATGATAAAATGGGAATTTCGTCATAATTCGTAGTATACACACGTTGCCAATCCTGTGTGTAGAGATTCTTATGTTCTTGTTTCACCTGTGTAACATACAGATTTTTCTTGATTTCACTGATGAGCTCATCAGGAGATTTCACTTCCAAATATGTGTCTGCCGCATCCTGTAAATCTGCTACATTATCCGGGTCTTCAATGCCACATGCTTTATACAGTTTCTCGGCCAGACTCACTCCCGAAGGGAATGGTTTCTCATCCATTCTAACAGCACTCATATGTGCTCCTGATCCTGTCAGTAATATTGCCCGTCCATTTATAATTGCCTGATACACTTCCTGTAATTCCATATCTCTTCTCCATAAGCATTAATAATGTAATTTATTTTCTATTATACACTTACTTTTTCTATAATCAATGATATTTACTGGAAATTTCCACATACTTCGTCAATCCACACTTTTATTTTTCATCCAAAAATTAGCGATCATACTTCCAATCATACATTCAAGCCCATTATGAATCATATTCTATTTGAATCTTCCTATAATCCTCGATTTCTTCTGCAGAAGCTCCTCTCACTGCAAATTTTCCACAATCCGTGGCATTGCATCGTACCCTATATTCTGTCAAGACGTTGATTATCTAGTAAGCAAATCCGCTCCGACTGATATCAAATGCTTCCTTTTGATAATCACAAAACTTCGGACCATCTGGATTGTATAAACTCACACTATTAAATCTTCTTACCAATGGAGTTTTAATATCCTTTATTTCTTTTTTCAACTCACCGGCATCTTTGTCTGACAGTATATGTTTCTGATATATTAAGTGGTTCTCGTGTATCCAACTCTCAAGCTCCATAATGTTATCCCCTTCTCTGCAAGCAACATCAATAATTGTCTGTACATGAAAATCATTCCACAATGTATTTCTATATCTGTCAATAATGGTCGCGACACTGTTATGTTCTCGATCTTCCTCTAAAAACGTATCCGCTATCTTTTTGAACTCCACTGTCATCTCTTCATACTCTTCATCAGACATCAGACTGTGGTTTTTTTTGCCTTCCTCTATTATTTCTGTTGATGATTTTGCTTTTATGGTTCCGTAGCATATATTTATTAAATTCAATGTATCTGATCATGGCAATACCTCCGATCATATATTTTAAAATTTTTCGCGTATAAAACATCAGGGCCACGGTTTCCCGCGGCCCTGGTATCTTCCTTTGCTTTTACACTACCTTCCCCGGTTCGTGTATATTTACTTACATGATATCACACATAGCAAAGAAAATCAACGTTACTATTTTACTCAGACTCTTTTATGGTATCACATCTCTAACCTTCCTTCAACATATCATCTGTCACATTTCTGAACTCTTCCACGCTCATCGCTGCATCTTCAGCCGCTTCTTCTATCGTTAGCCGTCCCTTTTTTACCTGCTTAACCAGCATCCGGAATTCTCCGATCTCAATCCCCCTTATCTCTCCTTTTGCTTCTCTCTCGCTCAGCATATCATCAATTGCTTTACACATATCTATCTTCTCCTCTTTTTCTGAAATCTCTATCGCTGTATTCGTGATTGTTTTTATCACCAGCGCTGCCTCACGGTCTATCAGCATCCGTGAATTGTCTTTTAAGATTCTCGATAATTTTTCTTTATCTTTCGAATATTTAATATACTCTATCACTTCCCGCAGACTCGATGTAAACTTTTTCAGATCCTCTTCCGTAAGTTTCGCCGGGTCAATCAGATGGATCTGGTAATCCTGGACATAGTGCATCAGTTTCTCGTTTTGAGTTCCCATCATCTCATGTAACGATAACGGGGCATCCCATTCGTCCGCTCCAAAATGTATCACAAGCGTAACCACGGGTTTCAATACATCCTCTTTGTAAAATCCGGATAAATATTCCTCACTTGTACGTTTTCTGAAACTTTTATCACTTTTTCTGTGATTTGCAGCTGTATCTGCAACCTGCTTTCCGTACTGCAGGGCATCGTATATCATGTTCCGGACAGGCATCGCATAATGGATGTCTGTCTGATTCTCGATTCCAAGCAGGATATATGCTGCCTCATCTTCCTGCATCACGACTGCTGATTTCAGGATGTCACGATACTTCTGAACCAGGTCATTCGACTGGCCATTTTCCTGCGGACCAAATGGCAGAGCAATCTCTGTTGTATCAAGTTCTCTCAGCTGTTCCGGATTAACGACAGGTTTTCCATCATAGATCAGGTAATTAAATGCATCCGCAAATACG
>ENA-OPVG01002557-OPVG01002557.1-human-gut-metagenome-genome-assembly--contig:-NODE-2557-length-10761-cov-2.064356_pt1 | contig 10761 bp, 9 predicted proteins | sample MGYA00241093_ERZ501975 | MGnify/ENA primary metagenome ERZ501975 (study PRJEB25962, sample SAMEA2042993) | human gut metagenome | biome: human gut; feature: human-associated habitat; material: faeces... | reverse complement strand
ATATGCTTCGAGGGATGGGGGGACAGATGAGCATTTGGGTGATTTTATAATGGGATATCCAATGAATATGGATCAGATGAATTCTTTTGTAAATGCTATGGTGAAAAATACGAATGCATGGGTAATTGTTGAAAAAGAAAGTGGTGCATGTATAGGATATATATCTTTTGATATACCATATCAAGAATTAAGGATTGGTGAAATTGGTTATGTTATTGGTGAAAAGTGGCATGGTAAAGGTTATGGCACTGAAGCTGTAAAAAAGATGATTTCAGAATACTTGTCAAAAGATAGACTGTATCTCATTGAGGCAAAATGTAATATAGATAATAAACCTTCGCTTAATCTGCTTGAAAAGGTAGGTTTTATTAAGGATGGGGTTTTAAGAAAAAGAAGAATTGATAAAAACACAGGGGAATATAGGGATTTGGTTGTTTATTCAATTACTACAAATGATAAATAAGCAACATGTTTATCGGGAGGAGAGTGTACGCTAATGAAAAATGAATTTTTAGAAGCATTAGGAAGCAATAATGCGAATAATAACACAGATTTATCATTGTATAGTAGATTTGTTGGAAATTGGTCGTTTACAATGACTACATATGATGAAGAGGGGAAGATTGAAGATACAAAAGAAGGTGAGTGGCTTTTTTCATATGTCATGGATGGGTATGGAATTCAAGATGTCTTCATTTGTCCCAAAAGAGGAGAATGGACAGAGGAAGATACTTTATACGGAGATTATGGAACAACAATACGAGTTCCAATGATAGATAATTCAAAAAAGTGGAATATAGTGTACGTTTCCAAATGGAGTGTTGATAGGTTAATCGCCGAAGAATTGGAGAATGATATTATACAAACAGGGATTAATAAAGATGCGAATGATACAACTATATGGCAATGGAATTTCAAAAATATTGAGAAGGATACATTTAGTTGGGAAAGTATCTATTCAAAAGATTGCGGAAAGACGTGGAAATATGCAACAAAGGTAGAAGCTAAAAGAGAAATGTAAATTAAATGATTTGAATAATAAATGTATTCTAAACTGTACCTAATATGTTTTCTGCCACAAAAGGTGCAAAATGGGGTAGGAAATGAAGTGATGGGGTAGAATATGTAATTGACATAGCGGTCTGAATGGCATATTATTCATACAAAGGTCTCCATTCACCTTATGGTTTTGAACTATAGAAGAGATGAACATTAAAGAAATTATTATGTTATAGTTTGGACTGGTCGAAAGACCTGAAAAACTCAGGAGGAACACAATGGTTAAACACATTATTTTATGGACACTCAAGGATGAGTACACAGAGGCACAGAAGAAGGAAATACGTGCCGGCATAAAGGAAGGCTTAGAGGGACTTAAGGGACAGATTCCGGGCATGCTTGATATTTCAGTGCGCACAGATTATCTTCCGACATCTACAGTAGATGTGATGCTTGATACTACATTTGAAGATGCTGATGCACTTGCAGCATACGCAAAGAATCCTAAGCATGTTGCAGTGGCGGATACCAGGGTGAGACCATTTACTGCAAATAGGGCATGTATGGATTTCGAGGTGTAATAAGCGGGAAATTAGTGTATTTGACTATAAATCGTTTCTAAAATCAGGCGATATGTCAAAAATGACGAATATTGCCAAATTATCATTGAATTCCAAGACTATCACAGATGAGGTTAATGGAATCGCAGAGACACTTGAGACACAGACAGATGCTATCAAGCAGATTAATAATGGCGTAGAATTGAATAGAATTATTGATGGTCACAATCAGCAGTGATTTGACGGTAACCGGATGTTACTGTTAAGACTGAGATGTGAAGCAACAATATTAATATCCCCACGTTTATTTCCATGTATATGGCGAAAAACGTGGGGATATGTTATTATATGAGTATGACATTGAAAGATAGAATACCAAAAGAATTTTATAGCTTATTTCGCACGAAAAATATGGATGCATACATGCAGATAGTTGTTGCGTTATATGAGGAGAATAACGAGGTCTATGCATCACTGGGACTGACACGTGAGGAGTGTCAGATAATCATAGCGGATACCATATCAAAAACAGGCATTGTATGGCAGACTGATTATAAGGAAGATGAGAGTGATAAAGATAGTGGCAGCATGGATAATCATGATGATTATAATCCTGATTCCGAAATTGATGTTATATATGACCAGGCCACTTTCGCATACACCCTGACACCATCAGCTATATTGGGCAGGCTTATAAACTGGGGCTGGATCAGGAGTGATTTTGATGAAAAGCTCAACACATATGTGATTGCATTTCCTCAGTACAGCCAGATGTATGCTGAGCTATTTAAAAAGCTGCTTGTGGATGATGACAGCAGGGAGCGCGAGAGCATTTTGGCTGTTTACAGTGCGCTTTTCACATATTTTTCAGATCCGGAAAAAAATAATGATATTCTGAAAAATGCGTTGTATACGTCAAAAAATCTTGGTCAGCTTTTATCAAATATGCAGGATGGTATGAGGGCATATTTTGATGAGCTGTCACGTATGAAGGATTTTATAGGTATACAGAAGGTACTGATTAAGGAAATTAATAACAGTGATAGCAGACGTTATGCCATCCTTACAACCACGGACAGCTTTTATCGTTACAAGGAGGCTGTAAAGGAGCTTATAAGCAAAATCCTTAATCAGAACGATGACAGAAGGGCTGAGCTTGAGGGAATTCTTTCGCAGACTACACCAGGTACGTTTGAGAGAAAACGCTATGAGTACAGCGTGGAGTACTGTGATAAGGCAAGTGAGCTTGTTTATAAGGTGGAGCATGAGTTTGACCTGATTGAGAGAAAGTACAACAAGCTTATTGAGCAGAAGACGATTTTTGCAAAGAGGGCGCTTGCAAGGATACACTATATCCTGCAGGAAGGCGCAGATGACGAGGATAATATAGTAAAGCTCATTAACCTGATAGATAAGAGTGATAAAACAGATGAGATACTTGGGGCTCTTCGAAACAGAATGAAGTTCACCAGACAGTTTTACAATGTAACGGACGACAGTTTTCCGGGAAGAAGAGAGAGAGGAAGAAGTGAGTTTGTTCCGTTTGTTATTGACGATGCTTCGGCAGGCGAAGATGATATGGCAGATTTTGTGCCAAAGCCATTGTATACCAAAAAGGAGCTTCAAAGCTTCAGAGATAAAAATATGCGTGATGGCATGTTTGTGACAGATGAACAAACTGTAGAATCCATGGAGGATCTGGAAAAGCTTCTGTTTTTATGGCAGGAGGAGACCAATGAGCGCATGGGTGAGGATACGGTGAGTCTGGATGGAGAGATAACAAAGAGTGATGGTGTAAGCTACTCAAGGCTTGTAATATCCAAATCGGACTCTAAACGAGAAGCATAGAAAAGAGAGCAATGTATGTTTGAATATATGGAGAATGTTTCGCCAAATGAGGCAGAAAATATTAGAAAAACTATTCAGGATCTGTTGAGGCAGACCTGTATTTTGCAAATGAAGTGTGACCCCGTTACATTGATTCAAAGAGACAATCCAAGATATCAGGTGTGTCTTAGAAACAGAGAGTTTATCTCTGATTATCTGGCTGTGCTTGACTGTGAGCTGGTTCATGACCAGCAGGAGCATCTTTTCAGGATAACGGGTGATGGTGTCATGCTCGAGAAGATGACTCTTCTTACTGCAAGGATTGTCATTATAATGAAGATGATATACAGGGATAAAATCATGGGCGAGGGGCTTAATGCGACAACAACGAATCTGGCGGAGATTCGTGAGTATGGCAGAAATACCAATCTGATTACCAGAAAGCTCACTAATCAGGAATGGTCAGACGCTCTTTTGCTTATGAAAACACATCAGATGATTGAACTGCCGGGGGCTATTGCAAACCTGGAGGACAACACACCAATCTATATTTATGGCACAGTAAATATATTCTGCTCAGCCATGGATATAAATGAGCTTGTGCGCATGTACAGTGATGAGGTGGAGCTGATTAAGTATGATAACGAGTCGGCTGCAACACTTGAAGCTGCCGGATTGAATACAGAAGGCAGTTCTGTAAACCATACCCATGAATTTGCCAAGAACAGTGAAATGGAGGAGTTACCAATTGAGTCAGTCTAAGAAGATATTTACCAGAATGTGTCTAAACAACTGGGGCGGAATAAATCACAAGGTTTTGCAATTTAATGAGTATGTCAATTTGTTCAGTGGTAAGAGTGGCTCGGGAAAATCAACCGTCATGGATGCGATTCAGGTAATCCTCTACGGCAGCTTCAGCCCCACCTTCTTGAACAAGGCTGCAGATGATGCAAAAAACAGGAGAAGTGTTCTGAGCTATTTGAGGGGTGAGCAGAAGGATGGCTCAGCAAATCGTGGCGACTGTGATTTTTGTTCGGTCATAGCGCTTGAGATAGAGGATACAGGCAGTCATACGTTTACATGTATAGGAATAGCCTTTGAGGTACGAAAAAACGATTCTGAGATTAAGAGATTTGTGTACTTCAGTCATTCGGGCAGGATGCCGGAGCCTTCATATGTGACATCGGACGGCTTTTGCTATTCAAATAATGATATTAAAAAGCTTGTAAATACTCGCTCACAGTCAGCTGACAGACGCGCCAGAGGGAATGTTAACCGTATTTACGCATCTAAGGAGGCATATCTTGGCACATTATATGATGTGATTTTAGGATATATTGATCCGAATCGTTTTATCACAATGGAAAAAAGTGCTATTGCACTCAGAATGACAAATGGAACAGGCCAGTTTATACGTGATTATATGTTTCCGAAGAGTGACTCGGGCACGATAGAGACTATCAGTGAGCAGCTCGATGCATACAGACAAATCAGGGAAAAAATAGAGGATATGCGCAAGCGTATTGAGCTTCTTAAGGAAATAAAGGAGTCGGGACAGGAACTGGTGAATATCCAAAGCGATATTGTCATGGCAGAGACAATGATCAGGTGCATAGATATCGAGGATATGCGTGCAAAGATTCAGGCAGCTGAGGATGATAAAAATCGTATCGAAGAAGAACAGGACAGGTTTTCAGAAAAGGCAGATGATATAGCCGGGCAGCAGGCAAATCTGCAGCAGGAGTATATCCAGGTATGTGCAGATTTGAAATCGAGCGACCTAGGAAGCAAAAAGGATCAGCTTAGGGAGCTTGAGAAGAGAAGTCTCATGCTTACCGACAACAGCCGTCAGTGGATTAAAATCACAAACGGACTAAAGGCCTGGGATGAGGATGAGGTCATCACAGATTATGTGAGCAATGCAGTTTTAAACCTCATTGAAGAGATTGTGGATGGAGATGTCACAGAGGCAAAATGTCAGGAGCTTCATCTAAAGCTTGAGTCTATTAAGAAGGATATCGAGGATGAGCTCGAGGACAATACTTCGCAGAAAAATGAGATAACAAAAGAGCTTAAAGAGAAAAAACGTCTGGTCGATGATATGAAGAACAACCGCAAGTCATACAGTGAGAGCCTGCGTTCGGCAAGAGCCGCGCTGCAGAGAAACTTAAGTGATAGATTTGGCGAGCCTGTGAAGGTACAGGTATTTGCGGATATGTTTGACGTACAGGACGAGGAATGGAAGAATGCCATAGAAGGACGTATGGGCAGGCTCAAGTTCTCACTTATCACAGAGCCGCGTTATGCGCATACTGCTGCTGTTATTTTCAGGGACATGAAGCAGTTTGAGGATGTCGACCTCATCAATTCCAAGGCTATCATGGACAGTGAACCAAAGGCCATGGACGGTTCGCTTTATGAGGCGGTGGATACAAAGGAAAAGTATGTAGATGTCTGCCTGAAAAGATATCTGGGACATATTATAAAGTGCCGGAGTGTTGACGAGCTTGAGCAGGTACGAGATGGAGTTACACCGGACTGCTATTCATACAGCAACTTTATTTTCAGACATTTGAAGAAGCGCGATTATACTACAAATGCCTGCATCGGAGGCAGGGTATCCAAGGCAAGACTTGCCGAGTATGAGGCAGATGTGGAGAGACTTGAGAAGGAGCAGATACAGCTTGTGGGTATCATTTCAAGTCTCAAGGCGCAGAGAGATTTCGAGTGCTTAAAGGGAGAGCCGGAGTACTTTGTGGGGCTTTCGGAGGCAGCAGATGAGCTGAAAGAGGTCAATTCACAGAAAAATGAGCTCGAAGCTATTATCAAGACCATGGAGAATGGGCAGTACAAGGAGCTAAAGGAGAAAAAGAGGCTTCTTGAGAAAAACATCGATGCACTTAAGAGTGCTTTTTCACTGAATCAGCAGCAGATAAATGAAAAGATAAGCCAGCATGAGAAAATCATAGGTGCAAACGAACAGCGGAGAGCACAGCTGGAAGATATGTTACAGGGCTATGTTGCCAGGGAGGAGATTGAGAAGCAGGTGCAGGATATGCTGCAGCATAGCTCAGGAGCATCGGTCAAGAGCAAACAGCGTGAGAAGCTTATTGAGCTGCAAGGCGCAGACGGAAATGGTGGCAGGCAGCAGTCGTGTGTGGAGACGTTGCAGACTGCCCGCTACAGGTATATAAAGGAGTTTCCGTCAGGTCAGTTCAGCGGAGCCGAGAAGTCAAATAAGGCATATGAGGAGCTGCTGGAGAAGTACGAGAAGGATTATGAGCCGGAATATGAGAGTGAGTTTGAGGAGCAGTGCAAGGTGATCTACAAAAGTCTCAGAGAGAATGTCATCGGTACAATCCACGGTGATATCAAGGCTGCAAAGCGCCATGCCTATGAGATAAACAGGCTTCTCAGGGAGACTAATTTCTCAGACAGTACCTATCAGATTAAGATAGAGCCGGCAAAGAACGAAAACGGTCAGTTCTATGATATGCTTATGGCGGAAGAATTGGACAGTAAAAATCCGGATAATGGCGGAATAGCTGGACAGATAAGCTTTGGTGAGGATGATTTTTATAAGAAATATGAGCAGAAAATTAAACTTTTGACAGACAAGTTCATGCCACCAAGGGATGAGGATGAGCATCTGCGAATGCAGAAGCGCAAGGAAATGGAGCAGTATGCGGATTACCGCAATTATCTGTCATTCAGCATGTATGAGCAGGTTACGGACGAAAACGGCCGTGTCATCAGGGAAAACTTTGTAGATGACATGGCAGGACGTGATTCGGGCGGCGAGGGACAGAACCCTAAGTACGTTGCGCTTCTTGCGGGCTTTGCGATGCTTTATATGCAGCAGAGCAATCGTGATTCAAAGATTAAGCTGGTGCTTTTGGATGAGGCATTTTCCAAGATGGATCAGGAACGAAGTGCGGTGTGTCTCAAGTATGCAAGGAAGATGGACTTGCAGCTGATTGTCTGTGTACCGGATGAACGTCTGCAGTCGCTTATCCGAAATGTGGACTGTGTCTATGGCTTCAGGCGGCATAATAATCAGATTTCTATGATGCATATAGACAAGGGCGATTATCTGAAATTAATGGAGGGATAGATATGGCATATTATATAGCGGAAGGCGCCGTTGTTAAGGGTCAGGTGACAATGGCTGACGGAGCAAGCGTATGGTATAATGCAACTGTAAGAGGCGATTCAGAACCGATAGAAATAGGCAGAAATTCGAATATACAGGACAATGCGGTGGTACATGTGGACTTAAGCCACAGTGTCAGAATCGGTGATAATGTGACAATAGGACACAGCGCAATTGTTCACGGGTGTACTATAGGTGATAATACACTCATCGGCATGGGAGCTATCGTATTAAATGGAGCAAGGATTGGTAAAAACTGCATAATAGGTGCGGGCGCTCTTGTCACCCAGGGCACCGATATTCCTGACGGAAGCCTCGCATTTGGTTCTCCGGCAAAGGTGGTCAGGGCACTGACCGCTGATGAGATAGAGGAGAATCATCGCAATGCCATGCATTATGTGGAGATTGCGAGGGAGTCGCTGATTTAATATTGGGTAGATTATTTACATAAACTTTGCAAATGGGTGGTAGCGGATTTTACATAAAAAAAATAAAATCGTAATCTGGGACATACAAAACAGGGAAGGTATAATTTATGAAAGCAAAAGAAAACAATACACAAAAGAAAACCAAAAAGCTCTCATCAAAGGAGTTCTCATGGGTATTATATGATGTGGGAAATTCCGCATACACACTGCTTGCGTGTGCGCTCATACCGATATGGTACAAAAGCCTTGCCGTTGGAGATGGTGCAGGGCAGATTTCATCTGACAGGGCAACCGCGTATTATGCGATGGCAATAGCTGTGATGACAGTTGTATCAGCACTTATCGGGCCTGTCTGTGGTGCGATAGCAGACCATATGCGCATCAAAAAGGCTATTTTTTCAACGACCGTAGTTGTAGGAGTGTCGGCATGTATACTTAACGGTTTTACACCTACATGGGTGCTGTTTCTTGTTATCTATGTGCTTACAAAGATATTTTACAATGCATCGCTGGTGTTTTATGACTCGATGCTTGTCGATGTGACGACAAAGGATAGAATGGACGAGGTGTCTTCCTACGGCTATGCCTGGGGATATCTGGGCTCGTGTGTGCCGTTTCTTGTTTCACTTGCAGCGTACATCTGTGGACCGGATATGCTTGGATACATATCAAACCGCCTGTCGATGATAATAGGCTTTGCAGTTACAGGAATCTGGTGGTTTGTTGTTACAATTCCACTGTTTAAGAGCTATAAACAGGTGAATTATGTATCGGATGCAGCAGACAAAGATATTCATAAGAATTTTGAAAATGATGCATTTATAAGAGACAATATCAAAGAGAAAAACAAAACAAACAAAAATCCGGGAGTCCTAAGACTTATAGCTGACGCATTTGCACAGATTTTTGGAACAATCAAAAAAATAGCTACAAAAGATAAAAAAGTAGGACTGTTTTTGGTTGCTTTTTTCCTTTACATAGATGGTGTAGGTACTATAATAGATAATTGCATAAACATAGGAACTGATTTAAAGCTCGATTCAGTGGGACAGGTAGTGTTTTTACTTTTTACACAGATAGTGGCATGCATCGGTTCACTTGTTTTTGGAAGACTGTCACAGACATACAAAACTACAACGCTTTTGTATGTCTGCATTGCGGGATATTTTGCAGTTTGTCTATATGCACTTACACTGCATGATCTGATTGGCTTTGGAATCATGGCATTTGGTGTGGGATGCTTCCAGGGCTCATTGCAGGCGCTGTCACGCTCATATTTTTCAAAGATTATTCCCCCTGAGAACTCGGGAGAGTACTTCGGAATCTATGATATTTTTGCAAAGGGAGCTTCATTTTTAGGCTCGCTTGTCATCGCGTCAGTAAAGCTTGCAGGCGGCACGATAAATGTAGCGGTTGCAACTATGGCAATATTCTTTGCAGTGGGATTTGTATTTTTAAGGCTTGCAGACAGATATGATGCACCGAGGCATGAAAATAACTAAAATAAAAAGTAACGAAAGAAGGCTTAAAGCATGATAAACACAGAGGGAACAAAGGTCTGGGCACACAGAGGAGCATCCGGATATGCACCGGAGAACACACTTGAGGCATTCAAGAAGGCAGAAAAGATGAAGGCTGACGGCGTGGAGCTTGATGTGCAGCTCACAAAGGATGGAGAGCTTGTGGTCATACATGACGAGACCGTGGACAGAGTGAGTGGAGAGAAAGGCTTTGTAAAGGACTATACACTCAAGGAGTTAAAGCGCCTCAATGTGTCAAAGCACATGCCGTCCTATGACAAGAAGACTCGCATTCCAACACTCGATGAGGTGTTTGACCTGCTCAAAAACACAGAGATGACCATAAATATCGAGCTCAAAAACGGTATCGTACAGTACAAAAATCTGGAGAAAAAGGTACTGGCGCTCGTGGAAGAGTATGATATGCTTGACCGAATCTGGTGCTCATCATTCAATCACGAGTCGATTGTGCGCATGAAAAAGCTTTGCCCTGATATGAGGTGCGGTCTGCTTTTTTCTGATATTATAGTAAATCCGGCAGAGTATGCAAGCGAGCTTCATGTGGATGCGCTTCATCCGGCAACCTACCATATGCAGGATGAAAACTACATTGACAAGGCGCACGGAAGAGGACTTAGAGCTCATGTATGGACTGTAAACGAAAAGCATGAGATGAAGGCACTTGTCAAGGCAGAAGCAGATGCAATTATCACAAATTATCCGGATATTGCTGTTGAAATAGTTAAAAATGCCTAAAAGATATATAAAATGCACACAAAATTAATTTATGTAAAGCTGAGTAAAGAAATGTAAAGTTTTTACCATGATTTTACATAACTGCGTTTTGGACTTTACATTAGCTTGATACTATTAACTTGTTGAATAGTTATTGATTAATTTTAATAATTTATCATGCTAATGGAGAGATTAATTATGTTGAAAAAGAAATTACCAAAGAAAGCGGTCGTCATAGGAATGATGGCAACGATGATAACAGGCTGTTCACAAGAGGTACAAACTACCTATGTGGACAGCCTTAATTCGTAGAAAAACGCGTCACCGTGATGGTAATGCAGCTTGCTGTAAAAGAAACACTCAGATGTGCTGATAATGTTGAAGAAATGTTTGTAAATTTGCATGAATGTATTGACAAAAAAGGCAAAAATATCGAAAATGAACTTAAGAGTGCACGGACATTGCAGAAGCATTATGTGCTGTGCGGTATAGCGAGAATTGGAATATTATCAGATGATATCAACGGAGAGGTAAATATT
>ENA-OPVG01002547-OPVG01002547.1-human-gut-metagenome-genome-assembly--contig:-NODE-2547-length-10804-cov-2.113220_pt1 | contig 10804 bp, 7 predicted proteins | sample MGYA00241093_ERZ501975 | MGnify/ENA primary metagenome ERZ501975 (study PRJEB25962, sample SAMEA2042993) | human gut metagenome | biome: human gut; feature: human-associated habitat; material: faeces... | reverse complement strand
AAAAGCGGCTGCTGCGCAGTCGACGCCGCTTGCGCGGCTCATCTTTTGCTTCATGGATTGGGCGCTCCGCTCATACCATGTCAAATGCGCAGCTTTGTACGCAAGCGTCCAAGCCGTGCATTCGTCATGGTATGGCTGAGCTGTTACACCAGGTCAAATATACTGATCTGATTGGACTCCGGGAGGTCTCCCAATAATCCCAGGGAATCCATCAGGTCGATGATGGTCTTGGAGACTTTGGTTCTCTGGCGGAAATCATCTTTAGACAGGAAGGGGCCGTCTTTTGCCGCTTCCACGATGGCATCCGCCGCCTTCTCTCCCAGTCCGTCGATACTGTTTAAGGAAGGCATTAATTTGCCATCCACGATCTGGAAGGATCTGGACTGGGCTCTAAAGATATCAATTGGTTCGAATTCAAAGCCTCGTGCATACATTTCCTGCACGATACGCATATCACCCATGGCATCCTTCTCCTTATTGGAAAGCGTATCCTGTCGCTTTTTGTAATCCACCATAACGCTCTCTAAATGCTTCTGTCCCTGACACATAATTTCATAAGAAAATGCCTTGGCACGAATACTGAAAAACGCTCCGTAATAGGCTAACGGATAATGGATCTTACAATATGCAATACGCCATGCCATCATAACGTATGCCGCCGCATGGGCCTTCGGGAACATGTACTCGATCTTCTGACAGGATTCAATATACCACTGGGGTACATTGTGGGCCAGCATGTCTTCTTTCCACTCTTCCCACATGGCGCATCTGCCCTTCGCCACCATGCCTTTACGCACGGCCTCCATGATCTTGAAGGACTTCTCCGATTCCACACCCATCTGGATCAGATACAGCATGATATCGTCACGGGTACAGATGGCGGTGGAAATCGTTGCCACGCCGCTCATGATCAGATCCTGTGCATTTCCCAGCCATACGTTGGTACCGTGGGACAGGCCGGAAATACGCACCAGATCGGAAAATGCCTTGGGCTTGGCATCGATAACCATCTGCATGGCGAAATCGGTACCAAACTCCGGGATACCCAATGCCCCCAGCTTTGTTCCGCCGATCTGCTCCGGAGTAATGCCCAGCGCATCCGTATTCTGGAACAGACTCATGACATCCTGTCCGTCTAAGGGAATCGTCAGAGGATCTCTCCCTGTCAGGTCCTGAAGCATACGGATCATGGTAGGATCATCGTGTCCCAGAATATCCAGCTTCAACAGGTTATGGTCAATGGAATGGTAATCAAAGTGTGTGGTTATGGTATCCGTAGTCATATCATTTGCGGGATGTTGCACCGGGGTGAAGGAGTTGATATCCTGTCCTAAGGGCAGTACGACGATTCCGCCGGGATGCTGACCGGTACTGCGTCGTACTCCGGTACATCCGGAAGCAATACGGTCAATCTCACTGGTCCGCTTGTGAATGCCACGTTCTTCAAAATAATTCTTCACGTAACCGAAGGCCGTCTTATCTGCCAGGGTTGCAATGGTTCCGGCACGGAAGGTCTGTCCCGCGCCGAAGATAACCTCAGTATATTTATGAGCCTTGGACTGGTACTCACCGGAAAAGTTCAGGTCGATATCCGGCTCTTTGTCTCCCTTGAATCCCAGGAAAGTCTCGAAAGGAATATCAAATCCGTCCTTGTGAAGCTTTTCTCCGCACACCGGACATACCTTGTCCGGCATATCGATTCCCGCCTTACCGGCATAGGCCTTAACCTCATCACTGTCAAAGTCCACATAATGGCATTTGCTGCAATAATAATGGGGGCTCAAGGGGTTAACCTCCGTGATTCCCGCCATGGTCGCCACAAAGGAGCTTCCCACGGATCCACGGGAGCCTACCAGGTATCCATCCTCCACCGACTTCCATACCAGCTTCTGCGCAATGATGTACATTACGGCAAATCCGTTCTTGATAATGGAGTTCAATTCCTTCTCCAGTCTTGCCTCTACGATCTGAGGCAGATCTGGTCCGTAAATTTCATGGGCTCTGTTATAACAGATCTCCGTCAGTGTCTTATCACTGTCGGGAATGACCGGAGGACATTTGTCCGGGCGCACCGGTGCAATAGTCTCGATCATGTCTGCAATCATATTGGTATTGGTAATAACGATTTCTTCCGCCTTATCACCTCCCAGATAAGAGAATTCTTCCAGCATCTCTTCCGTGGTATGTAAATACAATGGTGCCTGATCATCCGCATCATCGAATCCTCGTCCCGCCATGATAATTCTGCGGTACACCTCATCTTTAGGGTCCATAAAATGCACATCGCAGGTAGCGCAGACCGGCTTATTAAACTGCTCACCGAGGGACACGATCTTCCGGTTGATATTCTGAATATCCTCAATGGAATTTACATTCCTCACACGTTCCGAAGCGATCATGAATTTGTTGTTGCCGCAGGGCTGGATCTCCAGATAGTCATAGAATTTCACCAGTCTGGCAATCTGGGCATCCGACTGTCCGTCCAACAGTGCCCGGTACAGTTCTCCCGCCTCGCAGGCACTTCCCAGTATCAGTCCTTCTCTGTACTTCATCACCAGACTCTTGGGAATCCGGGGATGTTTGCTAAAATAGGTCAGATGCGACTGGGACACCAGACGATACAGGTTGATACGCCCCAGATCATTTTTCGCCAGAATAATGGCATGGTAAGAGGGCATCTTCTTCACGGCATCCACACTGGAAGCTCCCAGTGCATTGACTTCCGTCAGATTATGAATGTCCTGCTCTTCCAGCATTTTAATAAATTTCACGAAAATATGGGCCGTGCACTCCGCATCATCCACGGCTCTGTGATGATTCTCCAGGGAAATCCCCAGGGTCTTGGCCACCGCATCCAGCGTATGCTTCGACTGGTTCTTCAAAAGTACTCTGGAAATGCCCACGGTATCCACATAGGTAAACTCCTGCGGATAGCCCAGTCTTCTGCAATTCTCCATAATGAAACTCATATCAAAGCTGGCATTGTGAGCCACCATGATACAGCCTTCACAGAACTGCAGAAACTGCGGCAGGATCACGTCGATCTGGGGGGAATCCATAACATCCTCGTCCCGGATGCTGGTCAGCTTCTCGATTTCGAAGGGAATCGGCACATCCGGGTTGACAAAGGTGGAAAAACGATCCACGATCTCTCCACCGGATACCTTTACCGCACCGATCTCGATAATGCGGTTGTTGACCGGGGAAAATCCCGTGGTCTCGATATCGAATACCACATAATCCTCATGCAGACTCTGTCCCTTATCATTCGTCACTATCTCTTTCAGATCATCCACCAGATAGGCTTCCACACCGTAAATGATCTTGAAGAAATCCTGCTTGTCCGGATTCTCGTCTCCGGCTTCTTTCCGCTTGCCTTTTTCCGCTTTCCACAGGTCATCCCAGACATGGTTTGCATCGGTAAAACTCTGTACCACGCCGTGATCCGTGATGGCAATGGCCCGATGTCCCCATTTGTAGGCGCGCTTTACAATGTCCTTGGCCTCGGAGACACCGTCCATATCACTCATCTTTGTATGACAGTGCAGCTCCACACGCTTTCTGGCGGAGGTATCCATTCTCGTATTGGTAAAATCAGGGATCTTCTTGATTCCCGCAATGGAACCGATGGCCAGCTCGTGATCGAACTTATCCATCATACAGATTCCCTTGACCTTTAAGAAAGCTCCCGGCTTGATGTCCCCGGTCACTTCCTTCACCTGCTCGGTACGCACGAACATCTTGATGGTCATAGTATCGGTAAAATCAGAGATATTGAAAATAATAATCGTCTTCTCGTTCTTGATGTCACGGGTATCCACGGACAGTACCTTACCGCGGATGACCACCTCACCCATCTCTCCGATGAGTTCCTCAATCTTCATGGCCTCTTCTTCGAAATCACGCCCGTAGATGACATCCGGATTGTCTGATCTCTTCAACGCACCTTTTTCAAAGTTACCACCCTTACGAAACTCGCCCTTTTTGAATTCTCCACGCTTGAATTCACCGCGGCTGCCACCCTGAAAGCTCTTGGTCACGCCACCGGCATTCTCGGTCTTCGGCTTTTGTGCGGTCTCTGCAGCCTTGCCGGTTTCCGGATCCTGTGCTGTACTTTGCCCGCTTCCTTCCGCCGATGCAGTCTGCTCTCCTTCTTCTCTTCTGCCTTTCGTACGACTGTAAATGGCATCCACCTTCAGACGGATCTTTGCTTCCTCTTCCTCCTGGAAACGCCCGGTCTCTTTTTCCACATAAGCCGTATGGATCTTCACGGAGAATCCACAACGTTCCACCAGGATCTTCTCCAGAATCTGCAGGATCTCCCCTTCCATACTGTGATTTAATACCGTATCTTCCAGCGTTAAAAGCATTTCATTTTCCGAAGGATACTCGATTTTCGCCGTCTTCAGGGCATTATACTGGATATGGCTGTACTCCCGGAATTCCTCCAGAATACTTTCCTTATAAATATCCATCAGCTTTTCCGGATTGTACTGGGAAGACAATTCGAACTTTTCGTATATTTTCACTGTCAGGTTGGCCTGAGGGAACAGCTGCTTCTTGATCTCCTGTTCCGTGGTCCAGATGTCCGCTTTCTGGATCAGGCGGGTACTTTTTAAGTACACCCGAAGAAAGTCTCTGCGTTTTGTCGCCGAGACTCTCTCCACTTCTGTCTGCCCCATCAGGTCACGAATGTCCGTATTCAACTGTAACGAAGGAAATACCTCAAAAAACGGTTTACTCATTTATTTTAACTCCAATGATCCAATTCCTCTTTCAAGGCGGGGAGCAGCTGATCCTCCGGAAGCTTTTTTACGATCTCGCCATGCTTGATCAGCAGACCTTCTCCGATACCGCCCGCAACTCCCAGATCCGCTTCTTTTGCTTCTCCGGGGCCGTTTACCACGCAGCCCATGACAGCCACTTTGATATCCAGCGGGTAATCCTCTACCATTTTCTCCACTTTAGTGGCCAGATCGATCAGATTGATCTGGGTTCTTCCACAGGTGGGACAGGATACGACCTCAATGCCGCCCTTGCGCAATCCTAATGTACGCAGGATCAGCTTTGCGGATTTGATCTCCTCTACGGGATCTCCTGTCAGGGATACCCGGATGGTGTCACCGATGCCCTGGCTTAAGATCAGGGACAGACCGATGGCTGACTTGATATTACCGCTGTTCACAGTACCGGATTCGGTAATGCCCACATGCAGAGGGTACACCGTACGGCCTGCCAGCAGTTCATGGGCTTTCACGCACATCAGCACATCCGAAGATTTGATACTGATGACCAGATTGTCATATCCCAGATCTTCGATCATGTGTACCTTGTCCAGTGCGCTCTCCACAATACCTTCCGCAGTCACTCCACCGTATTTTTCCACCAGCGGCTTCTCCAGGGAACCGCTGTTCACTCCCACACGGATCGGGATATTCCTCTCTTTTGCTGCATCTACCACAGCCTTTACCCTTTCAGCGCTTCCTATGTTGCCGGGATTGATTCGGATTTTGTCGGCTCCGTTTTCAATCGCAGCTATTGCAAGTTTGTAATCAAAGTGTATATCCGCAACAAGCGGTATGCTGATTTGTTTCTTAATCTCCTTAAGTGCCTTTGCAGCCTCTATCGTAGGCACAGCACACCGGATTATATCACAGCCTAAGTCTGTCAGTGCGTTTATCTGTGCAACTGTGTCAGCCACATTCTCAGTCTTTGTATTTGTCATTGACTGTATGAGAATCGGATTACCTCCACCGATTACTTTATTTCCGATTTTTACTATTTTTGTCTCCATGTGTATATCTCCAATCTGTTATAAAATCAGACTATTAGATTTCTGATATCATTGAACATGACAACAACCATCAGAAGAAGTAAAAGCACTATGCCAACGAGATGCACATAGCCCTCCTTCTCAGGGTCTACTCTCTTTCTTCTTATGGCTTCAACTATCAAAAATACAAGTCTGCCACCATCAAGTGCCGGCAGTGGCAGCAGGTTCATCACACCGAGGTTTGCAGAAATCAGCACGCCCCAGTTTAGCATATTTAGTATGCCAAGCCATACTCCTGACATCGAAACTGCCTGCTCATAGGTGTCTCCCATGTTCTTTACAATGCCGACAGGTCCGCTTAAGTTATTTACAGATGCAGCCCCGGTACAGAGCATTTTAAGCCCCTCTATTGTTGTATAGATGTTGTATTTCACCTCGTAGCAGCTATAAAGCAGCGCCTTTCCAAAGCCGGGCTTTGTACGCTCTCCCGACACGTTAAAGCCGTACAGATACCTCTTTGTTGTCTCGTCATATTTAGGTTTCAATGTGGTGGTATGCTTTTTGCCATCCCTAAGGTAAGTCACATCAACTGTTTCACCTTCGTGAAGCATCGAGTAGAGGCTTATCTCGCGGTAAAAGTGTATATTCGTATTGTTCAGCTTTACAATCTCATCACCGGCCTTGATACCGGCCTCCTCAGCCGCATAGCCCTCAATAACACCGGCAAGCTTTGGACTGTCATAGCCTACAGAGCAGATGATAATGAGAGCAAAAATAAATGCCATGATAAAATTAAAAAACGGTCCCGCGAAAACAACGCTTATGCGCGCCCACACTGATTTGTTGTTGAATGCCCTGTCATCACCTGAGTTTTCATCCTCACCCTCCATGATACAGGCTCCGCCAAATGGAAGCAGCTTTATGGAGTATTTGGTCTCTCCACGCTGCACTCCAAAAAGAGTCGGTCCAAGTCCCAGACAAAATTCATTGACCTTTATGCCATTTGCTTTAGCAAGCCAGAAATGTCCGAGCTCGTGAAAAATTACTATGATGCTGAATAATATGATTGCAATAATAATACTAATAATGTTCAAAATTACCACCTTTTACTGATATAGTCATATGCGCACTGCTCTGTATCAAGTATCTCATCCACTGAAGGATTTTCAATAAATGATGCATTCTCCATACATGCCTCGATTATATCGATTATTTCCAGATATTTAATCTTTTTATTCAAAAACAGTGCCACTGCTCTCTCGTTTGCAGCATTGAAGGCCGTAGGAATATTACCTCCTGCCCTTGCAGCCTTCATGGCGAGAGCAAGCCCTTTAAAGGTATCAAGATCCGGTGCCTCAAAGGTCAGATTCTTAAGCTTAAAGAGATCAAGCCTGTCACCGGAAAGCGCAGGTCTGCTTGGATAATACAGTGCATACTGTATAGGTATACGCATATCAGGAGTACCAAGCTGTGCTATAACTGCTCCATCCGCATACTCAACAGCCGAGTGAATGACACTCTGAGGCTGGACTACAACCTGAACCTGATCAAGCTCCACGCCAAAAAGCCATCTTGCCTCCATGACCTCAAGCCCCTTATTGACCATGGTTGATGAATCAATAGTGATTTTTTGACCCATTGACCAGTTAGGATGCTTTAGTGCGTCCTCCACCCTTATACTCTCAAGCTCAGAGAGCTTTCTGCCTCTGAACGGACCTCCGGATGCTGTCAGAAGAATTTTTTTAATTGGGTTCATTGAGTTCCCTTGCAGTGACTGGAAGATGGCACTGTGCTCACTATCCACCGGAAGTATGGACACGCCATATTCCTTTGCGAGCGGTATTATGATATGTCCTGCTGTAACGAGAGTCTCCTTATTTGCAAGTGCAATGGTCTTTTTTGCCTTTATTGCGGCAATTGTCGGGCGTATTCCAAGCATACCGACAATTGCGGTTACAACTATGTCACATGGCTCAATGGTGGCACATTTAATTAAACCGTCCATGCCATAACCAATCTCAATGTCTGTATCCGCAAGGCTTGTGCGAAGCTTTTTGGCATCGTTTTCATCACTTACACTGACAAACTGTGGCTTAAATTCCCTTGCCTGTTTCTCTATAAGGGAGAGATTTCTGCCACAGGAAAGTGCCATAACCTGCATATCGCCATGCTCTCTTATCACATCAAGTGTCTGTGTTCCGATAGAGCCGGTTGAACCAAGTATTGATATTTTTTTCATGATAATTCCTCGATTTATATTTTTCTCAGTGGTTCTGAATAGTTACCTTAGCTTTTTGTTTTCAATGGTTTTTAAATGTTACTTTTTAACTTAAAAAGAAGCTAGCCAGATAATAAATGATCGGTGCTGTGATAATCATGCTGTCAAAGCGGTCTAAAATACCACCATGTCCAGGTATCAGATGTCCGTAATCCTTGATATCATAATTACGCTTTATGGCTGATGCACACAAATCTCCAACCATTGAAATAAGGCCTGCAACAGCAGCTATAACAGCAAGTATAGCAATCTCTGTGCCGTCTATATTCATATGATTTCTGAATATAAAGCAGTATAAAGCTGTAAGAAGCGCACTGCCGAGCACACCACCTACTGCACCCTCTATAGACTTCTTTGGTGAAAGCTTTGGTGCCATTTTGTGCTTTCCAATCAGCACTCCGACGCAGTAGGCGCATGTATCACAGCCCCAAGAGCATAAAAATACCAAGAAGGCAAGGTAAAATCCGTTGTTGAGTGTACGTATCTGGTAGACATATGAAAGCATTGTTCCTACATAAAACATACCAAAAAAGGCTGCCATGAGCTGCTTTGCATCATATTTCGGGTATGAAAGCACATACACGAACATCAGTACGATAAGAAAGCCCATGAAAAGCATCATTACATCAGGTATGAAGCTCCACCTTAAGTTGATGTAAAATAAAATCAAAGCAATATACGGTACAACCGATAAGAGCGATTTTTCAAATTTAAACACCCTGAAAAGCTCAAACATACCTATACACGAAATCAGAAGTGTTGAAAAAAGAAGCACCTCGTTTCCTGTTACTATAAGAAATATAGCGGCAATTACAAGAACTATACCACTAAGCAGTCTTGTCTTAAACATTATTTATCCTCCGTGTCGTTCGTTTCTTTTAATCCACCAAAGCGACGGTCTCTTTTATTATATGCATCTATAGCCTTTTTGAGTTCATTTTTATCAAATGCAGGCCACGGAACATCTGTAAAATAAAACTCAGCGTATGCAAGCTGCCAGAGCAGGTAGTTTGACAGGCGCTGCTCACCACTTGTGCGGATGAGTAAATCTGGATCCGGAAGCTCTTTTGTATCAAGATATGATGAGAAGGTATCTGCATCTATATCGTCAGCTGAAAGCTTTCCATCATCATGGTCAGCTATCATATGCTTTACAGCACGTATCATCTCATCTCGGCTTCCGTAATTAATTGCAATTGTCAGGTTAAGACCCGTATTTACTGATGAAACTTCTTCAAGGTTTCTTATTTTCTCCTGAAAATTCTCTGAAAGCCTGCTTATCTCACCAATTACGCGCACACGCATATTGTTTTTATTGGCAGTCTTTATACAGTTTTTAAGATAGCTTTCAAGAAGCTTCATTAGTGCAGCAACCTCAGACTCAGGGCGGTTCCAGTTTTCAGTGGAAAAGGCATAAAGTGTCAGATATTTAACGCCGAGGTCGTTTGCAGCCTTACATATATTCTCAACATTTTTGGCTCCTACTGTATGACCGTAGTTTCTTGGCATACCCTTACTTTTGGCCCAGCGGCCGTTTCCGTCCAGAATGATTGCTATATGTTCCGGAGTACTCATATTTTATTTCCTTTCATTTATGCATATTATATATTTACAATCATGACGCATCATTTATTTGCTGGTCACACAGTTAAGTGTGAACAGTAAAAACGGGAATAAGCAAATAAGGGACACGAATAACATGTCCCTTGTTTGTATACGTGATATAAATACTATACAGTAAGTATCTCTTTACATTTTGCATCAACCGCAGCGTCAACCTTTGCGACAAACTTGTCAGTAAGCTTTTGAGCGTCATCCTCGAGGCCTTTAATCTCATCCTCTGAAATGCCTTCCTCTTTGCCGGTCTTCTTGATGCTGTCGATTGCATCCCTTCTGATATTGCGGACAGCAACCTTAGCTTCCTCGCCCTTCTTCTTGATGTCCTTTGCAAGATCTTTACGTCTCTCCTCTGTGAGCTCAGGGAAAACAAGTCTGATAAGCTTTCCGTCGTTTGTAGGATTAATTCCGATGTCAGAGCAGTTTATTGCTTTCTCAATCTCCTTAACCATAGAAGCCTCCCATGGCTGAATCTGAATCATTCTTGGCTCAGGAACACTTACATTGGCTACACTCTGAATTGGTGAAGGTGTGCCGTAATAATCTACACGAAGCTTGTCAAGAATATGTGGATTGGCTCTTCCTGCACGGATGCCTGCATACTCTTCCTCGAGATTATTTAATGTTTTTTCCATTTTATCCTGAAAAGGGTTTAATCTTGAATCCATATTATCCTCCTGATATGCATTATATGTAATTTACTATACAGTAACCTTTGTACCGTTGAATTTGCCTGTAAGAGCATTTACAATGCTGTTTTCCTCATTGAGTCCGAATACATACATAGGCATCTTGTTCTCAAGGCACATGATAGACGCTGTGAGGTCAACTACTGCGAGCTTCTTCTCAACAACCTCTTCGATTGAAAGCTCATCATACTTCTTTGCAGCAGGATTGGTCTTTGGATCACTGTCATATACTCCGTCAATAGCCTTGGCAAGGTAAATACCATCTGCCTCAATCTCAATTGCACGAAGCACTGTGGCTGTATCTGTTGAGAAATAAGGATGGCCTGTACCACCTGCAAAAAAAACTACCATATCATGTGCAAAATACTTGTTTGCTCTATCCTTAGAGAAAAGCTTTGTCATGTTGCCACATTCAAACGGAGTGAGAACCGCTGTCTTCATTCCAAC
>ENA-OPVG01002546-OPVG01002546.1-human-gut-metagenome-genome-assembly--contig:-NODE-2546-length-10808-cov-5.267553_pt1 | contig 10808 bp, 9 predicted proteins | sample MGYA00241093_ERZ501975 | MGnify/ENA primary metagenome ERZ501975 (study PRJEB25962, sample SAMEA2042993) | human gut metagenome | biome: human gut; feature: human-associated habitat; material: faeces... | reverse complement strand
ACTCTGCTTACGGAAAGCGGTTTTGTTGAAGTAACGCAACCAAAAAAGCTGCCTGTGCCGGAAACCACAACCGCTGATCCAAAGGAAATGATGACTCTTACGTTTCGTGGAATGCAGCTTGATATTCCCATCTCCGTTCAAAGGGATACCTTATCCATGATCGTTGAGGTGGCTGCCCATGCTCAATGACGCAGATATTTCACGTTTTCATCATGTTTATGTATTTGTTGGAAAGACCGATCTCCGCAAAGGGATCGATGGTCTGTCAACGTTGGTAAAACAAAAGTTCCATCTGGATCCTTTTCATGCAGGAGATCTGTTCCTGTTCTGTGGTTCCAGTAACCGGAAGATAAAAGGGTTAGTCTGGGAGGAGGATGGCTTTCTGCTTATCTATAAACGGTTGGAGGCAGGAACTTTTCAATGGCCCAGATCAGAGGCTGAAGCCCGTAACATTACTCCGGAGCAGTATCATCTGCTCATGACCGGATATGCCATAGACCCTTCTGTTCACAAGATCGATCCGAAACACCCCGTGTGATCTTTTAGTAAAAACAGAGAAAATTTCTCTTTGATCTAGAGTCGGTATGGGGATAAACTGTTCTGTTTTTTATTTGAACAATACGAATTGTGGACAGCATTCCCCGTTGTCTGAAAAGCAAGCCAGATTTACCGATTTTCAGGCAGTTGGAAGTATTGCCTCCACAGGAGAACAGCTTTTCATCAGGAGTTTTCCACCGTCAAAATGCCGAAAGGCTGTCCATTCGATTTTTGCGTTTTACCGCATGTTCTGTTATACTGGAGCCATAAAAACAAAGGAGTGTGACCATCGATATGGCACTTGCGTTATCAGAAGAACAGCTGGTAAAACTGAATAAAAAAGATGTCCTGCAGCTTCTGCTCGAAAGCATGGCGCAGGAAAAAGAACTGCGCAGCCAGCTGGCTGTCCTCACAGATGAGCTGAAGCGGACAAACCAGCAGATGCAGGTGATCCTTGAAAAATGGAACCTCGCGCAGGCAAACCGCTTTGGACGTTCTTCTGAAAAGATGGGGTATGATACTGGAACCTGTCAGCAGTTGGAACTTGCCGTTATGTACGCAGAATGCTTTAATGAAGCAGAAGCCACTGTAAATGGGACTCCGCCGGATGAACCGGACATGGAAGAAGTCACAGTTACTGCCCACAAAAGGAAAAAACATGCCGGAAAACGTGAGGAGGATCTGAAAGACCTTCCTCATGCAGAACCGGTCATTTCCACCCTTACAGAAGAAGAACTTCTGGAACAGCTGGGGCCTGGATACCGCCAGCTAAAAGATGAGGTTTATCAGCGGTTAGAGTTCCATCCCTCATCTTTTGAGGTAAAAGAATACCACATCTGTGTCTATGTCAGTGCTGATGGAAAAAAGTTTGCAAAAGCGAAGCGCCCTCAGGCAGATCTGTTCCGGAACAGCATTGCAACGCCATCACTTCTGGCCGGAATCCTGAATTATAAGTATGTAAACGCACTTCCGGTCCATCGTCTGGCACAAGACTTTAAACGGAGCGAAGTGAACATCTCCCCGCAGGTCATGTGCAACTGGGTCATCAAAAGCAGCGAGATCTACTTTTCACTGGTTTATGACTGGATGAAAGATGTCCTCTTAAAGCAGACTGTTGTACAGGCAGATGAAACGACCTTAAAAGTGAACCGGGATGGCAGGAAGGCCGGATCATCCAGCTATATGTGGGTCTATATCACCGGAGAACATGATGACAGCGGAAAAAAGATCGTTCTGTATGATTACTGCCGAACAAGAAGTACGGAACATTTAAGGGAGTTTCTGTCCTCATACAAAGGAATTCTGGTATCAGATGGTTACCAGTCTTATCATACATTCTCAGAAGAACAGTCCTTGACATCCGCTGGCTGTTGGACCCACTGTCGCCGTAGATTTGTAAACGCAATAAAAGCGGCGAAAAAAGATCTGCCGGAAGAAGCGCTGAAAAACAGCATCGCCTATCAGGCACTGGCACGCATCTCTGCAATCTATAAACTTGACGGATCCTGGAAAGAAAGGACCAGTGAATACCGCATGGAACATCGTCAAAGGATCCTAAAGCCGCTTGTGGATGAATACTTTGATTGGGTAAAGGAGCAGATCAAAACCTGTAATGTACTGCCGAAATCAGAGACTGGAGAGGGCTTATCTTACAGTATTAATCAAGAAAAGTATCTAAGGGCATTTCTTGATAATGGGGATATCCCAATCGATAATTCCGCCTGTGAACGTGCGATCCGGCCATTTTGCGTAGGAAGAAAAAACTGGAATGTGATCGATACAGTGGAAGGAGCCCAGGCAAGTGCAATTGTATACAGCATTGCAGAAACTGCCAAGGCGAATAACTTAAAACCGTATCAGTATTTCGAATATCTCCTGACAGAATTACCAGAGAGAATTTCCCGAAAAAAAGACAGTACGTTTTCATTGGATGATCTTATGCCATGGTCGCCTAAACTGCCAATGTCTTGCCGTAAGATAAAATAGAACATTTAAGGCCGCCTCAAAGGGGCGGCTAGTTTTGGTGGCAGGTGCATGGTTTACCATTTACGGTCAAACCACGCGCCTTTCACTAAATCCATTTTTAGTGCATACTTGAGAAAAACAATAGATTTTTTCAAGGGAGGACTAAACACTATGGATCAGTGTACTCATGAAGTCCGTGCAGAGTACTGGAAAAAGATCATTCAGGCCTATGGTCAAAGACCAGCAGGCCAGTCAGCCAAAAGCTGGATGGATGAGAATGGCATTAGCGAACAAAGCTATTATCACTGGCAGCGACGGTTCCGGAAACAGGCGTATGAAGAAATGAAGGGAAACTCTTCCGTTCCTGCCGTGACCGAGAAAACAGAACTGTCTTTTGTTGAAATTCCATGCCACACTTCTGCGGAAACAAATACATACATGGTTTCCGACAAACCTGTTGCAACGATTCGGACGGCAACATTACAGATTGATATTTCCAATGAAATCTCGGATGCGCTCCTGAGCCGGATTATTCAGGAGGTGTCCCATGCTTGAAGATGCTGCTGGTATTCGCCGTGTTGTTCTTGCCTGCGGCACGGTTGATCTGAGAAAGGGCATTGATGGACTGGCAACGATCATCGGAGATAAGTATGGTCAAAATCCATTTGAGAAGGGAACGCTCTTTTTGTTTTGCGGGAAGCGTTCCGATCGGTGCAAAGGGCTCTTGTGGATGGGAACAGGATTCCTGCTTCTATATAAACGCTTTGAAGCAGGACGGTTATCCTGGCCAAGAAACATACAGGAAGCCGCAGATCTTACCGAAGAGCAGTACAAGTATCTTATGATGGGTTTAAATCCCCTGGATCCCAAAATCAAAGATGTCGATCCGAAAAATATCTATTGAAACGTTTGTACAAAACAGAGAAAATATATTTTCTGTTTTGGTACTGAAAAGAACTGCTATCGTTTACAATGGATGACCGGATCAGAACAATTCATTCGTCTGCTATCAGGCAGGAACGATGCAATTGCACCTTGAAAACCCTATATTTCCAAAGGCTGACATACGAATTCTGATGACTTTCGTGGCAGGAAAAAATGACGAACTCGGCCTGAAGGCTGATTCGCATTTGTCACAGATTTCTGCTATACTACCGTTAGTAAGAAAGGCGGATATCATGTGCAAAAAATTCACTCCAGATGAACTGAACAAGATGGATCATAAAACTAAGGACGATGTCATCTACCAGATGCAGGACCGGCTTGACCGACTGGAACACAACTATGAAAACCTCGTAGAGCAGATCCGGCTGGCAAATCAGCAGCGCTTCGGCCGCCATACGGAAAAACTGGATGATATCGCAGGCCAGCTTTCTTTTTTTAATGAGGCAGAAGCGAATTATGATGGAACAGCCAAGGAACCGACTGTGGAAGAGGTCATTGATTCATCCAGAAAGGTACCGCGAAAGCCTAAGAAAAAAGGCCAGCGTGAAGAAGACCTGAAGGATTTTCCGCAGGAAGTAATCCTTCATGATATACCGGAACAGGAACTGAATGAGGCTTTCGGTGAAGAAAACTGGAAAAGTATGCCGGATGAGATCTTCTGGCAGCTTCGTTTCGAACCGGCCAAATGGACTGCGGAAAAACACATCATAAAAGTGTATGTTGGAACAGATGGTGCGCATCAGGATGAATTTCTTCGTGGTGATCACCCGGAAACGATGTTCAGGGGAAGCATTGCTACTCCTTCTCTTGAAGCCGCAATCATCAACGCCAAGTATGTAAACAGCAATCCGCTTGACCGTATTTCCAGAGACTTCCAGGCAAACGGCCTGAATCTGTCCAAACAGACGATGTCAAACTGGACGGTATGGACAGCTGAACGCTATTTATTGCCAGTGTGTGATCTCATGAGAAAACGTCAGCTGGAAGCACATGTAAATCAGAGTGATGAAACACCTGTAGATGTAATTCATGACGGCAGACCTGCAGGCAGTAAAAGCTATATGTGGGTTCACATCACTGGAGAGTTAAGTCCGGTGCCGCCGATCATTGTGTATGAATACCAGAAGACACGACACAGCGATCATCCGAAAGCGTATTATAAGGACTTTGACGGTGTTCTTGTGACTGATGGCCTGGAACAGTATCATAAGCTGGAGCGGGATCTTGCTGGTGTGAAGAATGCGAATTGCATGGCTCACGCAAGGCGCCACTTCGCAAATGCGATTAAGGCGATTGGAAAAAGTAATCCAGAAGCGGTCGAGGCGTCTGTTGCGTATAAAGCACTGGTACGAATTGGTGCCATTTATGACCTGGAAGGAGCTTTAAAGGAACTGACTCCAGAAGAACGCTTAAATGAGCGGCAGGCTTCCATCAAGCCTCTGGTTGAAGAATTCTTTGCCTGGCTCCGAAAGATACAGGCGGACCGGTCGGTGCTTCCAAAGAGTGAAACAGCCAAAGGCATCAACTATTGCCTGAATCAGGAAGCATATCTGAAAGTATTCCTGTCAGATGGAGAAGTACCGATTGATAACCTGGCCAGCGAACGTGCGCTGAGAACTTTCACGATTGGCCGTAAAAACTGGATGACCATCAATACGGTACGAGGAGCTGATGCCAGTGCAATCATTTACAGTGTTACGGAGACCGCCCGGGCGAATGGCCTGAATGTCTACTATTACATGAAACATTTGTTGACAGAGCTGACACGGGTTGTTCGTGCCGATGGAAGTATAGACGAAAAAGAGTTAGAACCACTTATGCCATGGTCGAAAGACCTTCCGGCTGAGTGTTATAAGCGCCGCAAATAAGCGGCGCTGTATTTGGCGTGGAGCGAAGGATTTGACCTTTACTGTGTAAAATTTTTGCGAAAAGAATAAATGTGATATAATGTATGAAAAGTTACAAACTAGTTTATTGGTAAAAAATGATTCAAGTAGAGGATGAAAAAATGATTTTTTTGGATGCAAATGCCTTTTATTCATATTATGGAAGAAGCAAATTAGGAATGACATCAGAACCTGTTGACGAAGAACGTTTAAAAAAATATTTAGAACAACAGAGAGAAAAGAGTCTTCCGACTTCGGTATATATTGAGATAATGACACACTTTAGAAATAATCCAAAAGTGTTACAAAATTTACTTGAGTTTAGGTATGCGAAGGGGTTGCCACTTTTTAATAATATTCCAGACTATGTTGTGAGTGAAGATGAAATTACCAGTGTTGCATATATGGATCAAGCAGCTCTCAAAAATTATGCGGATAGATTATTAAAGAGCAAAATTCAAATTGAGAGTAAATTCACACTTTTATTTTTTGAAATTACAAAAGATTTATATGCTCATTACAAATTAGAGATGACAGATGGACTGTCACAAAAAAACAAAGATGCTATATTGGGGTATATTGGAAGAGTTGCATATAAGGAATATCAAAATTTATTAGAGGAAAGAATTAAAGTAGAACTGCAGTCAGGGTATGATGAAAACAAAGAGAAAAAAGTACTCAAGGATTTTTATATCCAAGAATTGAATGAAGCATGTGTGCTTACTAATATTATTATTCAAGGATGTGTTGCTTGCAAACAGGACAAGGATGATATTATAAGTATTGTACAGCAGACATATCAAAAAAGTATTGAAAGTGGTTTGGATGGAAATACGGGAACAATGCCGTGTATAGTAGATACCTTGGCAACAGACCAACATTTCCTAGATATAGCGAAAGTAAAAGTGTCAGAGATGTTTAAAAAAGGAAAATATTCTGCTACACAGAGAAGATATCTTCGGGATGTAATGTTTACATCATGGTTTGAAAGAGGAAAAAAGTTAGACAAGAATGATATTTTTGATATGCTTTGTGTTGGATGCCTAGATCATATAGATAAAACCAAGAATGCGTGTGTTTTAATAGATGCATCGTCATATGTTCTCTCATTTGACACAAGAATGAAGAATTTTATAGGAACTGTTAAACCGGAGAATTTGAGATTAATTGAAAAAATCCAAAATGAACAGTAAATGGTCGGAATCAAGCCTCCAAGTCCCCAACAGATTTGGAGGTTTTCTTCTGCCCATTTTTATCGGGAAGTAATTTCCCAAATAAACAATCTATGGTACAATATCTTAGAAGTTATCATCAAGGGATGAGTAGTGGACCATAGAGAAAGAGCAGAGTCAATCGTAAGCTAATCTGGCTTACATCTAAAATACAATGCAATCTTTTTCTATGCGGGGGCAGGAGAGAGTGCATCATGTCAATTTTTTGCAGCCTCATCAGAGAGGAGTGCAACACTTTTCACTCCCAGAGTACAGTGAAAACTCTGGAAAGTGCATCTCAATTACCCTATCGACACATGTTGAGACGGTTGTTTTACTTTCCAAGGAAATGGTCGATAGTAGAAAAGTGAAGGTTGACTTCTCTTTAGAGAATATGGATTTATCAGAGTTCAAAGGAAAGGCAACGTATGAGCAGATAAAGGCTTATGTGTTGGAACAGACTGGACTTAAGGTTTCTTCACTGTATATTGCACAGATTAAGAAGAAATGCGGACTGGATGTGGGAGAGAATTTTAATCTGTCTAAGTCAGAGAATGCGAGACAGCCACAATGTACACCGGAGAAGGAAGAAGCAATCATGCAGGCGTTTAAGCATTTTGGAATGATTTGATTGTGGATAAATGGACATTGTGTGTCTATATTACTGATAGGAAGCGTAAAAAGGACATTCCTTAACCGTAATTATTACAGGTCAAGGGATGCCTTTTTTGGTTGTCTTGGAGTGTCCAAAGGACAATGTAATGAAACTGAGAATATTATTAAGACTTATATAAATAATATCTATCTTATCTAATCATGAGATGTGAACAGGAAAAATGAAGGTTTGCGATATATTGTATATTGATTTTTCATAACGCTTAGATTGAGATTTCTGTTGAATTATGATATTCTTATACATAGTTTTTTATAAAAACACATAGAAAGTCAGGGCACAAAACTATGGCAAAAAAAGAAGCGAATTTTGATTTATATATACATGATTTGTTAGTTGAAGCTGGCATTCAGGCAGACACACAAGGCAGTAATATTGTTCCTATTAATGAAGCACTGAAAACAGCGTCAAAGCATCAGACAGGCAAGGCAGGTTTTCCAGAATATACGGCGGTTGTAGATGATTTTGTTCTTGTTATGGAAGATAAAGCAGACCGTGCGAACCTCTGCTTAAAAGAAAAAGATGGCACTATTTCTATGACCGTACAGGCAACGACTGATTATGCCGTCAATGGTGCTTTGCACTATGCACAGCACATCTTGCAGAAAACCACTTATAAAAAAGTTTTTGCGTTCGGTAATGCGGGGGATAGTAAGCACCACATTTTACAGCCGCTTTTTGTAGATAAGAACGGCTACAAATGGCTACCAGAAGTCCAGACATTTGAAAACTTTTCAGAAGCACATATTATAGAATATTACAAGCGGCTTGTACTTGAAGAGACACCGCCGGAAGATATTGAACTTGCTGATATTTTAAAAAAGGCAAAGGAACTACACGAATATCTACGGAATTATGGTGGACTCGGGGAAGATGAAAAACCACTTGTCGTATCTGCTATACTTCTTGCACTACGCGAAAAAGAATACGGATTTAATCTGAATCAGTTAACGGGTGACACATTGGAAAGCAATACTGACGGCGCTATTCTGTACCAGTATCTTGAAAAGAATCTGCAACGCGCAAAAGTTGCCCCGGAAGTAAAAAAACAGCGTGTGCTGAATCAATTTACACTGATAAAGGACAGACCGCAATTAAACACAAAGCGTCAAGATTTGGGCGATAAAACACCTCTGAAATATTTTGCAGAGTATATCAACAACAATATTTTTCAGGCGATTATATCAAATGGGCGTGAAGATTATCTAGGACGTTTTTATGGAGAATTTGTTTCTTATTCAGGCGGTGACGGTCAGGCTTTGGGCGTTGTGCTTACACCTCGGCATATTACGGAATTATTTTGTGAATTAGTGGATTTGAAACCTACTGATATTATATTCGACCCATGCTGCGGCACAGGTGGATTTTTGATTTCCGGAATGCACAAAATGTTGCGTGCTACAAAGAACGATACAGAACGCAAACACATTAAACAGCAACAAATTCACGGAATTGAAATTCGTGATGATATGTTTTCAATCGCTACAACGAATATGATTCTGCGTGGTGATGGCCAAAGTAACTTGATTTGTGAAGATTTTCTGGCACAAGACCCTGGCGAATTACAGTTAAAGGGTGGCGGCATTACGGTGGGCTTTATGAATCCACCGTATTCACAGGCAAAAGGCAAGGATACTGCAAACCTTTCAGAACTGTGTTTTATCCGTCATTTACTTAATTCAATCACAACAGGCGGACGGGCCGCCGTGATTGTGCCTGTGTCCGCTATGATTGGAAAGACAAAAGAGGATAAAGCGGTCAAACAGGATATTTTGAAAAAACATACCTTAGAGGGTGTTATTAGTCTGAACAAAGATACATTTTATCGAGTCGGTACTGTTCCCTGTATTGCTGTCTTCACAGCAGGCGAACCGCATCCAGCAGATAAAATTGCAAAGTTTATCAATTTTGAAGATGATGGGTTTGAAGTCAAAAAGCATTTGGGGCTTGTGGAAACCGAACGTGCAAAGGATAAACGGCAGTATCTTCTTGACTGCTGGCGTGGTAAGGTTGTAGATTTCCCATCAAGTTTCATGGTAGAAACAACTGTTGAAGATACAGACGAATGGTTGCATTCATTTTATTACTATAACGACGAAATTCCAACAGAAGAGGACTTTATGAACAGTATTGCCGATTATCTGACATTTGAGTTTAATATGGTTACGCACGGAAAAGGATATCTGTTCGGGCAGAAAGGCGGTGACGGCAATGCTTGATTTGCATGATAGAGAATGGAAAGAGTTTAGAATATGTGATATTTTTATTATCAAAGCGGGCAAGCGCCTGACTAAAAGTGATATGGCAAGCGGGAATAAACCTTTCATCGGTGCAACAGATAATAACAACGGTATTACTGAGTTTGTGTCTAATACGAATATTTCTGAGGACTGTAATGTTTTAGGCGTAAATTATAATGGGAGCGTTGTCGAGAATTTTTATCACCCATATACTTGCATTTTTTCCGATGATGTCAAGCGTTTTCAAACAAAGCAAGTTCAAGGAAATAAATATATCTATTTATTTATGAAAACTGTTATATTACAGCAGAAATGCAAATATGCTTATGGCTATAAGTTTAATGAGAAACGAATGCAGAAGCAATCTTTGTTGCTACCTGTTGATGAATCCGGCAATCCTGATTATGCCTTTATGGAACAGTACATTAAGGAACGGGAACAGCAAATTATACAAAAATATATTAAATATATTGGCAATAATATACAAATCGGGGGGGTATAACACCCCTTAATCAAAAGAAGTGGAAAGAATTTTACCTTAGTGATATTTTTACAGATATACAGCGTGGTAAACGCTTGAAAACTGCTGACCATATACAAGGTAATATTCCTTATGTATCATCATCTGCGGTTAATAACGGTGTTGACGCATTGATAGGTAATACAGCGAAAATAAGAAAATTTGCAGATTGTCTTACATTGGCTAATAGTGGAAGTGTTGGAAAAACCTTTTATCATAAATATGAATTTATCGCAAGTGACCATGTAACGGCATTAAAATCTGACAGACTAAATGAGTATAGTTATTTATTCGTGGCTACGATAGTGCAACGGCTTGAAAATAAATATAGTTTCAACCGTGAAATAAATGATATGCGAATAAATAAAGAAAAAATTGTACTTCCTATTGATGAATTTGACAAACCAGATTATGCTTTTATGGAACAATATGTCAAACAACAGATTGCAACATTAAAATTACAATACCTGCAGGAAAAAATGTCAGTCACTAATTGACTATCATTTCTTTAGTAGTATAGGTTCGATTTTTGGTACAAAGCCACAGAAAATAATCCTCTGTGGCTTGTTTTATAAGGAAAAAAGTGAGTTTATAATTTCGGATTCCTTCGTCTCAGCTTCCGATGTTCTTTTGCCGGCTTAGAACGGGAAAATATTTCTTTTAATGTCTGCTTTTCTTCCACAGAAAGCTGAGTGACTTTCATCTCCAGATTTTTGCAGAAAAGAAGCAAAAGACCATTTATATAAGCATCATTTGATGGCTCTGTATCGTCATCTTGCAAATTCCGCTTCATCGGATCACCGATTCCGCTAGCAACGGATCAGTGTTTCC
>ENA-OPVG01002543-OPVG01002543.1-human-gut-metagenome-genome-assembly--contig:-NODE-2543-length-10830-cov-5.812343_pt1 | contig 10830 bp, 10 predicted proteins | sample MGYA00241093_ERZ501975 | MGnify/ENA primary metagenome ERZ501975 (study PRJEB25962, sample SAMEA2042993) | human gut metagenome | biome: human gut; feature: human-associated habitat; material: faeces... | reverse complement strand
ACGGTGAATACATTAAAACAGGCCTCCGATGCGGCGAAGATCCAGACACCGGCAATTATTGTGGTCGGACAGGTCTGTCAGGTGGCAGATACTTTTGGCTGGTATGAAAAACTGCCGCTTGCCGGTTATAAAGTTCTGGTAACCCGTCCGAAAGAACTGGTTTCCGGCATGGCAAAGAAACTGCGGGAACAGGGAGCCGAGGTGCTGGAACTTCCGGCGATCGGTGTGAAACCGGTGGAAGACAGAACAAATCTTTCCCGGGTATTTGAAAAACTTGACACCTATCAGTGGATTGCATTTACCAGTCCGAGCGGTGTAAGAATCTTCTTTGAACTGCTGATGGAAGCCGGAAAAGATATCCGCGCACTGGGACAGATAAAAATTGCCGCCATCGGAAGAGGAACAGAAAAAGCATTAAAGAAACATAATCTGTATCCTGATCTGATGCCGGAAGTTTTTGATGGGGCATCTCTTGGAGTAAAAATGGCGAAAGTGTGTGAGCCGGGAGCAAAGATTTTACTGGCAAGAGCGGCAATCGGCAATAAAGAAGTGATCGAAGAACTGGAAAAAAGAGAAGACCTTATAGTAGATGATGTGGCAATTTATGATACATTCTATGAGAATCAGGATCTGATCGATGAAAAAGGACAGTTTGAGAGAGGGAAGATCGACTGTGCCGTATTTACCAGTGCATCAACGGTAAAAGGCTTTGTAGCTGCCACAGAGGGACTGGATTATACGAAAGTTCTTGCAGCCTGTATCGGAAAACAGACGCAGGAGGAAGCGTTACGATACGGAATGAAAACTGCAGTCGCAAAAGAAGCATCTATTGACAGTCTGGTGGAACTGGTAATAAAATTGAAAGGGCAGATATCCGGAAGTTACTGATGTAATGAGGAGAATATCTGCAGGGAATTCACTCTGTAGCGAAAGCAGGAAAACAGCGGACGGCAGAGAGAAAGAAACCAAGCTAAGATAGAAAGTGACAGAAGAAAAGAGGAAGAACATTCATGGATATGATAAAGAGACCGAGAAGACTCCGCGGAGGAGAGACAATCAGAAAGATGGTACGGGAGACCCGGATGGACAAGTCTTCCCTGATTTATCCGATGTTTGTACAGGAAGGCACCGGAAGAGAAGATGAGATTCCGTCCATGCCGGGACAGTTCCGCTACACGCTGGATCGTCTGCCATATGAACTGGAACGCCTGGCGAAAGCAGGTGTGGGAAGTGTGATGCTTTTTGGTATCCCGGATCACAAAGATGAGATTGCCAGTCAGGCGTATGCCCAGGATGGCATCGTACAGCGGGCGCTGCAGGTGGGAAAAGAAAAATTCCCGGAGCTGTATTATATTACCGATGTGTGTTTGTGTGAATATACCAGTCATGGGCACTGTGGCATGCTTTGCGGGCATGAAGTGGAAAACGACAGCACTCTGGATCTGCTGGCCAAGACAGCCCTTTCCCATGTACAGAAATCATTGTTTCTTTCCCATCTTGTTCGACTTTTACAAACCCGACATTTCTTTTTTTCTGATTCCCTTCATATTCATACAGATATCGAATAAACCTCTTCAATCCTATCCGTCCTGACTTGTATCATTTACCACAGTCTATTCTGTTCCACTCAAAAACATTCCTCGCATTTCCTGATAAAGACGCATTGCATAGCTGTCCGTCATTCCACATATATAATCTGTCACAAGCAGAATCCTCAAATACAGTTTTTCCGCCTCCGTCTTGCCCTCTGCCTGACAATGATATGCCCGCTTATAGTTATCAGAAATAAATGACACAATCCTAAGATCCATGGAATTTAATTTCTGCGACGGGTCATCATATTTGATGATTGCTGTCATAAACTTATCCAAAAGGTCACTCAGCATGACAGATTCTGTCACTTCCATTCGATAAATAGGTTCCGATGTAAAGACTTCTCTGTATGCCAGGTCACCAAGAAGCTGCATCAGCCTCTCACAGTAAGTACCGTAAAACAGATCATACTTATATTCACCCTTCATAATTGCATCATAATTCGATGTAAACCCATAAGTTGCGCAGTTGATCACAAATCCCTGCACACGGATGATCCAGTTCTTTACTGCATAATCCTCTGGATTTGCCACATGCATCTCTTTCCCCCGAAAATATAACTCTTCCAGCTTATCCGCCGGGCGAAATATATTCGTTTCCTGATGATACATCCTTTGCAGTTCCTTAAGTTTCTCCAACAATGTATGATAACTTAAGTACCCTTTTACAAATGCATCCTCGATATCCGCAGTCTTATATGCAATGTCATCTGCCGCCTCTAATATAAACGTCAACGGATGCCGACAGCCATTCGTTCCAGTCTCCCTCTCGATCTCACGGAACATTTTCTCATCTGCCAGATAATATCCCATCTTGCGTGTCTTAATATCCCCGGAATCCAAGTCGATTCCTGTGGACGGCACCGGATATTTTACAATGGTGCTCAGAAGCGCATACGTCAGGTTCATACCTCGCTCATCCACCAGAAAATGCAGTTTCGTCACAAGCCGGAACGCCTGTGCATTTCCTTCAAAATGATACAGATCCTCTACCATCTGCCGGCTCATCACTTGTTCCATCGGCTTTCCATGATATGTCATAAGTGGCAGCTTCCGTTCGAACCACTCCCGAATCACATCTTCTCCAAAATGCCCAAAGGGCGGATTCCCGATATCGTGAATCAGCCCTGCGCATTGCAAAATATTACATATATCTTCTTTCATCTGTGGTGTAAACTCAGAATCTTTTTTGTAAACTAAAATGTTTTCTCCGATGTTCTGTCCAAGAGATTTTGCAAAAGAAGAAACCTCCAGAGAATGAGTTAGTCTTGTCCGGATAAAATCACTTTTATCCAGTGGAAATACCTGTGTCTTATCTTGAAGTCTTCGAAATGAAGCACTGCCAATAATTCGATGGTAATCTTTTTCAAATTCACTCCGCAAGTCTGAACTTTTAGCATTTCTCCCTCTCGTCTGTCCACCACGACATCTCTTTGCCGACAGAAGTTCTTCCCATCTCATCTTCTTATTTCTCCTCACAAATGATCTACTATTACTTAATCCAGATAAATCGGAGGCTCGTAATCCTTGCCGAGAAGCGCTTTCTTGCGCTCCTGATATCCAAGGAATGCCCACTCTGTCATGTCGGTCCACTGATGATCACTTCTGTCATAGACCTGGACATAACCGATTCTCTTTGGATGCATTCTCACACTGTTGGATTCATATTCCATGCCCGTATATGGGTTGATATCACCCACATTTTCTTCTTCCGGAGCTTCCCAATCCTGTGCGGTATCAGCAAACTCTTCTTCCATATCCTGTTGATTTTCCTCAACATATTCTTCGTATGCCTGCTCCTCTTCCTGATACGGTTCTGACTCCTGATACTCTTCAGCTTCCTGATATTCTTCCGGCTCCTGATGCTCTTCAGCTTCTTGATATTCTTTCGGCTCCTGATATTCTTCTGACTCCTGATACGGTTCTTCTGATACAGCCTCTTCTGTCTTGTCTTCCGGCTGCGCCTGATTCATCGCAGATTCTGCCTCCAACTGTTCTGTGGCAGCTTCCTGCTTGTCCTCATGAACCGCCTCTGCTTGCTTTTTCTTACGGCGCGGGAAATAAGCCCTCCAGCCACGTGGCTTCTCCTGCTCTTTTTCCTGTTCCTTTTCTCGCTCTCTTTCTCTTTCTTCTCTGTCTTCTCTTGCCTTCTTCTCTTCAGCCTCTATCGCAGCCATTTCTTCCAGAATATCCTTCACATCCTCCTGCTTGTTGTACTCAGGAACTTCCGAAGACTGCGGCTCTTCTTCATATTCTGCCGGTTCTTCATATTCTGTCTGGTCTGCATATTCTGATGTTTCTTCCATCTGATCTAAATCTTTATGGATATCTACCAGTTCTCCAATTGTAATATCACGTTCTGCTCCAGATATGCCAAATTCCCTTGCTTTTACCGGCTGTTCTTCCTGTACCTGCTCTGGTTCATCATACTCCAGATTCAGTGTCAGCTGTTGTGGTTCTTCATCTATAATAATATTATTTTCAGCTCGCTTATCGATTTTGATATTTTCACGGGTTGTATATTCACTATCCGCATTCTCTTCCAGTATACTCAGATGAAATGGGCACTCTAATATAGATGCAATTAAACGCATGTCCTGTTCCTGAAAATTATCTCTGGCCAGTCTCTGCGTCAGATTCTGTCTGGACATTTTCTTTCCTGTTCGTTCTTCAATCATCTCCGCTAGCTGCTTGATCGTCATATCTTTACGGTTCAGAACGATTTTGACCTGTTCCCCAAATGTTAACTCTAACATCGCATTTCCTCCTTATTAAATTTCCCTTACTCTCCCTTGAGAATTTTCTGTCTTTGTAAACTTTTTTGTTGCTAGATAAACCCTTATTTTTCCTCTTTCATTTTAGCAAATGCCCTGTATCAAGTCAACTTAATTAAACTGGAACATAATGAGAGATATTTTCATAAAACCCATTGACAAATGCTATTCTAACGGGGTACTATATGTATTAGTTTCACACTTTAAACAACTAAAATTTTACAGTGCGAATATTATAGAAGTTACATATATAAAAGTATAGAAGGAGTTACTATTATGATTATTGTATTAAAACCACTTTCCCCAAAGGAAGATATTGAACGTGTTGAAAATATGGTCAAAGCAAGAGGTCTGGACACTCACGTAATTGAAGGAGCAGAGATGACGATCATCGGCTGTATCGGTGACACATCACGTATCGACCCAAAACTCTTCGAAGTTGATCCTGCTGTCACAAAGGTTATGCATGTGCAGGAGCCTTACAAATTAGCAAGCCGCGCTTTCCACCCGGACAACTCCATCATCGATGTGTCCGGAGTCAAGATTGGAGGAGATAATCTGGCGCTGATCGCCGGACCTTGTTCTGTAGAGTCTGTAGACCAGGTTCTTGAGATTGCAAAAGCTGCGAAAGCTTCCGGAGCCAACATGCTCCGCGGTGGTGCTTTCAAACCTCGTACAAGTCCATATTCATTCCAGGGACTCGGTCTTGAAGGTCTGGATATCCTCTGTGAAGCAAAAGCTGCAACAGGACTGCCAATCGTTACAGAATTGATGTCCGCCGAATATCTGGATGTATTCAACGAAAAAGTTGACCTGATACAGATTGGTGCAAGAAACATGCAGAACTTCGATCTGTTGAAACAGTTAGGACAGGTAGACCGCCCGATTCTTCTGAAACGTGGTCTGAACGCCACCTACGAAGAGTGGCTGATGTCTGCAGAATACATTATGGCATCCGGTAATGAAAATGTCATTTTATGCGAGCGCGGTGTCCGTACATTTGAATCCTATACAAGAAATACACTGGATCTCCAGAGTATCCCGGTTATCCAGAAGCTTTCACATCTTCCGATCATCATTGATCCAAGCCATGCCGGCGGAAAATGGTGGCTGGTTGAACCAATGGCTAAGGCTGCTGTTGCTGCAGGAGCAAACGGTCTGATGATCGAGGTTCATAACAATCCTGAGATGGCACTGTGCGACGGTTCCCAGTCTCTGAAACCTGCGAAATATGATGCACTGCTGAAACAGGTTGCTGAGATTGCAAAAGTAGTCGGAAAAACATTTTAACTATTCAAGACCTGTTCGCGGGTCTTGACGTTTTCACAGGTGTAAAAGAAAGAAGAGGATTATCAGCATGGAATTATATGTAGACCTCGGAGCACACAGCTACTCCATTTATATTGAAAATAATATTTTGAAAGATACCGGAAGCTATATCAAAAAAGTTTACTCCGGGGAAAAAATCATGATCATCTCAGACGACAACGTATTTCCTCTGTACGGAGATACTATTGTAAAAACACTGGAAGATAAATATGAGGTTCATTCTCTTATTCTCCCACACGGTGAGCCAACCAAGAGTTTTCAAAGTCTTCCGAAAATTTATTCCGCACTTTTGGAAGCCCGTTTTTCACGAAGTGATCTGATCATTGCCCTCGGAGGCGGTGTCATCGGAGATCTGGCAGGATTTGCAGCCGCAAGCTTCCTTCGCGGGATCAAGTTTATCCAGATTCCGACCTCACTTCTGGCACAAGTCGATTCTTCCGTCGGTGGAAAAGTCGCCGTAGATCTGCCGGAAGGCAAGAACCTGGTCGGTGCTTTTTATCAGCCGGCTCTTGTGCTCATCGACCCACTTGTGTTAAATACACTGCCAGAGCGTTACATCAACGACGGTATGGGCGAGGTCATCAAATACGGCTGCATCTGGGATGCTGATTTATTCAAAAATCTGGAGGCACACACCTCATTTGAAGATTTGAAGAAAGATCTGACCGAAGTTATCTATCGCTGTGTAGATATCAAGCGAATCGTTGTTGAGCACGATCAGTTCGACACCGGCGAGCGCATGCTCCTGAACTTTGGTCACACTCTGGCACACACAATCGAACAGCATTACCACTACACACGTGAAAGCCACGGTGAAGCAGTTGCCATCGGAATGTATCAGATTACAAAGATTGCAGAGGAAATGGGACTGACGAAATCCGGCGAGGCGGAACATATACGCAAAGTCCTGGATATCTATGGACTTCCACACAAGTGTGACCTTATGCTCCACGACCTGATCGGAGCCATTGCCCTAGACAAGAAAAACCTGGGTGGAAAATTAAATGTCGTGCTGCTCAAGGAAATTGGTAAGAGTTATACCTACCCGACTACAACGGAATTTTTCACAGAGCATGATAGAATGGTGTAATATGTAAAATTTCTTAATATGTAAATAAAAGTCCAACCGGGCATCTTGAAGTCTACCCGGTTGAGCTTTTATACCATGAAATTAATTTCAAACAATAAAATAGGACTGCATGTTTGGGAGGTTGCAGCCCTGAGGAAAAAGTTATGAAAAAGAAAATTGTTTTGTTCTTTCGAACAATTAATAGTATAGACACAAAGTGTGATGAAACTATGTTTAAAATGAAAACTAATTGTGAACAAAATATGACTGAAACCATTCATATAATTCTTCCATAGTCCCTTTGTACTCTGTCTCAGCTTCTTCTAATGGAATGTTCTTTTTATTTTCCAGTGTATCTGTTAATAAATATGTCTTTACGCCAAGGGAGCGGATCGTCAGGTCTTCCTGCCCAGCGGATACGGTTCATAGTTCCCACACGCGGGAAGATCGGATTGGTCGCAAGGTACACTTTCACACCATGTTCTTTCAACAGTTTAACCACCTGGTCTGCGCGCGGATTCGGTTTTGTAGATGCAATTGCCTCATTAAATTCATTTGCATAAAAATCCAACGTCTCCTGCTCTACCTCTGCTCTGGAAAGCCCGGATATTTCCTCAAAACATTTCCAGAAAGCATCCTCGTTGGTCATTCTTCCATCATTCAGTACCATTGCCTCCACACCTTTCCAGATCGTCCCGATCAGTGCTTTCTGCCCCATTCATTACTTTAATTACTATTCATTTTCAGTCTTTATTTTAGCATTTCAAGAAATCCCGTACCATCACCATGATACTCGATTTCAAATATCTGTGCAAGGGTGGCCGCTATATCAGCATAAGTATCTCTTGTTCCGATATTCACGCCCTGCTTCCAGCATTTACTGTAACCAAGAAGCGGTACAGACTCACGCGTATGATCAGTTCCTTTATATCCCGGATCACAGCCATGATCAGCTGTGATAAATAACACATCATCGCCGCGCATATTAGCAAGAAATATTTCAAGATCCTTGTCAAATTCATTTAATGCAGTTGTATATCCTAAAATATCTCTTCGATGACCATATATCATATCAAAATCAACCAGATTAATGTAACACAGTCCATTAAAATCTTTCTTTTGCAACTCAAATACTTTCTCCATGTTCTTTTTATTTCCATGGTTCTCAGTTGTCTCTGTAATTCCTTTTCCGGCAAATATATCATATATCTTGCCAACACCGATGACATCTTTTCCGGCATCTTTCAAATCATCCAGCACCGTCTGTTTGGGCGGCACAAGCGAAAAGTCATGTCTACGGTCTGTTCTTTCGAAGTTCGGATATTGTCCTACAAATGGTCTTGCAATGACTCTTGCTACTGCATGAGCGCCCATCAAAATTTTTCTTGCTATTTTGCAATATTCATACAGAGTTTCTACCGGCACAACATCTTCATGAGCTGCAATCTGGAACACACTGTCAGCGGATGTATATACGATCAACGCACCTGTTTCCATATGCTCACGCCCATAATCCTTGATAACTTCTGTTCCGGAATATGGTTTATTACACAGCACTTCCCGTCCTGTCTGCTTTCGGAATTCATCCAGCACATCCTTCGGGAATCCGTCCGGATATACCGGAAATGGTTTCGGAGATATCATACCTGCCATCTCCCAATGCCCGATGGTCGTATCTTTTCCCATAGATTTTTCATGAAGTCTTCCGTAACATCCAATTGGACTTAAAGACTTATCCCCATAATTCATCTCGTCGATGTTATAAATCCCCAATTTTTCCATATTCGGAATATGCAGTTTTCCGGAATCATAACAAGTCTTCCATGTATTGCTTCCCTCATCACCAAATGCTTCTGCATCCGGCGCATTTCCTATTCCTGCACTGTCCAGTACGATCCAAAATGCTCTCATAATAACCCCTGCCTTTCGTATTATGCATTCGCTTTCTTATAAGCAACAAACTCTTCGGGACTCAATAATGCATCCCTATATCCAAGCTCATAAGGATTGATCTTCTCCGCTCCCTTCAAGCCTACCATATCCAGTGCTTTTAATGCAACTTCTTTCGCCTGCTTTTTGCTCATTCCAATCTGAAGCGAACCAAACATCACTTCATCCAAAACTGTATTTTTGAAAATCTGATCATTCGGATTCTGGAACACCATTCCTACTTTCTGGCAAAGCTCATCTACCTCTATATTCTAGCACCAATATTTCTTTTTATTTAGGACAAATGTCCTTTTATTTCTCACCTTTTACAAGGGTGTGCGTTCCACTTAAGAACAACACACCCTTATAATTTTTATTGCATATATTTTTTAGTTTCTCGGTGTCAGCTCTACATACAAATCTTTGTATTGTTTTGCACTCTTTTCCCAGGAAACATCTTTGTTCATATCCCGGATCACCATATCATCCCAATACTTTCTGCTCTCAAAATAGAGCGTCTTTGCCCTGTTAATGGCATCGTAAAGAAGTCCGCTTTCATACCGGTCAAATGTAAAACCATTCCCTGTATTGTCGTACATATTATAAGGGGAAACGGTATCCTTAAGTCCTCCTGTTTCTCTGACAATCGGAATCGTACCATATCTCATAGCTATCAGCTGTGTAAGCCCGCATGGTTCAAATCTTGACGGAACCAGGATTGCATCACAGCCCGAATAAATGCCGTGGGCGACATTTTCATTATAATCAATGTATGCACAGAAGCTGCCTTTATATTTATATTCATAATAACGGAATGTATTTTCATACCAGGCATCACCGGTACCAAGAACCACCACCTGTGTATTCCCATCCATAATCCCCGGAATTACAGCATTTACAAGATCAAGGCCTTTTTGGTTGGTAAGACGTGAAATAAGTCCGATCACCATCTTATGGTCATCCACTTCTAATCCCAAAGATTCCTGGAGTGCTTTCTTGTTTATCTTTTTATTTACTACTGCTGACTCGGCATCATAATTAGCTGTTAACAGTTTATCTGTTGCAGGATTCCAGTTATCTGTATCAATTCCATTCACAATTCCTCTGATTTTATTATTATGATATCTCAAATGTTCCGCAAGACCTTCACCGTACTCTTCCGTCTGAATCTCGCCCGCATAAGTATTGCTAACTGTCGTAATTTTATTACAGTAAGCGATACCGCCCTTTAACATGTTGGCATCCAGCCAGTTCTGAATCATGCAGTCTTTATTGAATACATAATCCGGAAGACCTGACCAGTATTGAATCATTTTTCTGTCATATATTCCCTGGAATCTCAGATTATGTATCGTAAGTACCGCACTTGCCCGTCCAACATTCGTATTCTGAAAACAGGTTCTTAAATAAAGCGGTACTAAAGCGGCCTGCCAGTCATGACAATGTACGATGTCAGGTGTCCAGTCCAGATAATTGAGTGCAGCAAGCGATGCCTTCGCAAAATAACAGAACTTCGGAATATCATCTATGAGGTTCGTATACGGATTGCCCCAGGAAAAGAACTCGTCATTGTCGATAAAATCATAGACAACTCCATCTTTCTGATATTCCATGATTCCTACATAATACTGTTTCCCGTCAGAACAAAGATCCATATAAAAAGAACCTCTGTACTCCATCTTTTCCTGAAACTTCTGAGGAATACATTTATATCTTGGAAGAATTACCTTAACATCCAGATTTAACTTCGCCAGAGTCTTTGGAAGCGCAGACATAACATCTCCCAGTCCGCCAGTCTTAACAAATGGATAGCATTCCGAACCGATGAATGCAACACTTCTTCGCGGTCCTAAATCCAGTTGCACCATCTGTTCCTCCTGTTTCACAGGGGTTTTGTTTACAACTGCTATTTGCTTAACAAAATTCTTTTTTCTATTCTTTTTTCTACTCATATCTGGTCTCCAATCTGCAAAACATTTGCACCATCACGGATAATATCATCCTATTATTTTATTTCAAGAATGCCTCGGCATTCTTGCTGCGAGGTGCGCATCATGCAATTGCATAACATACTTCTACTGAGCACCTCTGCAAGTCTACACTCCGTTTCGGTCGGCGCAAAACCATTGTCCACCGG
>ENA-OPVG01002537-OPVG01002537.1-human-gut-metagenome-genome-assembly--contig:-NODE-2537-length-10855-cov-1.879907_pt1 | contig 10855 bp, 7 predicted proteins | sample MGYA00241093_ERZ501975 | MGnify/ENA primary metagenome ERZ501975 (study PRJEB25962, sample SAMEA2042993) | human gut metagenome | biome: human gut; feature: human-associated habitat; material: faeces... | reverse complement strand
ACGTCAAGATTTTTCAATTCTTCAAGAACATCGTCATCTTTTACTGTGTCAAAGAGCGACATCTGCGCAATATCTACATCATCGTATTTTTTTACTTTCGGTTTCTTTTTTACGACACGTTCTTTTGACGCAATCTCACTTACTCTTGCCGTAATATCTTCATCACTTAGCTCTTCTACAATCTCTTTTGCGCGGCCGATCACAAGCTCCGGAACACCTGCAAGTTTTGCAACTTGAATTCCGTAACTTTTATCTGCTCCGCCTTTGACAATCTTTCGTAAAAATACAATGTCATCACCTTTTTCTTTTACCGCGATACAGTAATTGTTTACATTATCGATTTTTCCTTCCAGTTCTGTCAGTTCATGATAATGTGTTGCGAACAGCGTTTTTGCACCTAAAAGTCTGCTGTCGCTTATATATTCGATCACCGCCCAGGCAATCGACAATCCGTCAAACGTACTTGTGCCTCTCCCGATTTCATCAAGAATCAACAGGCTTTTTGACGTAGCGTTTCTAAGAATATTTGCAACTTCCGTCATTTCAACCATAAATGTACTCTGACCGGAAGCAAGATCGTCCGAGGCTCCGACTCTTGTGAAAATACGGTCTGAAAGACCGATATTAGCGCTTTTGGCAGGTACAAACGAGCCGATCTGCGCCATAAGAGCAATGAGCGCCGTTTGACGCATATACGTCGATTTTCCTGCCATATTCGGTCCTGTAATAATAGAAATCCGGTGTTTTTTATCATCAAGATATGTATCGTTTGAAATAAACATTTCATTCGGGATCATCCGCTCTACAACAGGGTGACGTCCTTCTTTTATATCAATTACTCCTTTTTCGTTGATCTTAGGCCGAACATAGTTATTGCGTTCCGCAACGAGAGCAAGGGAAGCAAAGGCGTCAAGCGCCGCTACTGCTTTAGCGGTTTTTTGGATACGCTCTATCTGACTTGCAATCAAATCTCTTACTTCACTGTACAGTTCATATTCCAATGCATAAAGTTTGTCCTCCGCTCCAAGTATCATGTCTTCTAATTCTTTCAGCTCGGGAGTAATATATCTTTCTGCATTTGCCAATGTCTGTTTCCGTGTATAATATTCCGGAACCATTTCTTTGTAAGAGTTTGTCACCTCTAAATAATATCCGAATACTTTATTGTACTTAATCTTTAGATTTTTAATCCCGGTCTTTTCACGCTCGTCATTTTCAAGCTTTGCCAACCAGTCTTTTCCATCGGACTTTGCGCGGCGCAGCTTATCAACTTCTTCGTTATAACCGTCATTAATAATATTTCCTTCTTTCATCGCAATGGGAGGATCTTCCCGGATTGCTTTTTTTACAAGTATACAGAGATCTTCAAGAGGATCAAGATCAACAGCAAGATCTTTTAAAAGTTCTGCTTTCATTTCTTGCAATATATACAAAAGTGCGGGAAGCATCTCCAGAGAACTTCTAAAGGCAGTCAGGTCTCTTGGATTGGCAGATCCGTACGCTATCTTTGTGATCAGTCGTTCCAAATCATACACAGGAGACAGATATTCTCTGATTTCTTCACGAGAAATCGCCTGTTCTTTCAATTCCTGTACTGCATCCAGACGACGAATAATCTCTGTCTTATCGATCAGCGGCTGCTCCACATATTTTCTCAATGTACGAGCTCCCATTGCTGTCTTTGTTTTATCGAGAACCCACAGAAGAGATCCCCTTTTTTGTTTTTCACGGAGAGTTTCGCAAAGTTCAAGATTTCTTCTTGTCGAACTGTCGATCATCATAAACTTGCCTGCGGCATAAGGCGTAATATGTGTCAGATTTGAAAGCGAGTTTTTCTGTGTTTCCAACAGATACTGCAGAAGAGCTCCGGCGCTGATGATTCCGCAATCATAATCTGCAAGTCCAAGTCCGGCAAACGAGGAAACCTCAAAATGTTCCAAAAGTTTTTTACGGCATACTTCATCGTCAAAATACCATGATTCAAGCGAATAAATCGTAATTCCAAGCCGATCTTTCATTCCGTCCATGTCGACGCCGCTCATATAAAACGCTTCATTGCATATAATCTCCGACGGTGAGAATCGATAGATTTCATCTAATAATTTCGCACTGTCCGGAATCTCCGTTACAAAATAATCTCCCGTCGAAATATCGGCAACAGAAACGCCGTACCTGTCTGCAATATATACAATACACATAATATAGTTGTTCTTTGTTTCGTCCAACGCTTGTGTATCAAGATTTGTTCCCGGGGTTACGATACGTACAACTTCCCTTTTAACGATTCCTTTCGTCGTTTTCGGATCTTCTACCTGTTCGCAGATTGCCACTTTATAGCCTTTGGCAACAAGTCTGTTTAAATATCCTTCTACGGCATGATACGGAACTCCGCACATAGGCGCCTTTTCTTCCTGCCCGCAGTTTTTCCCGGTTAAAGTGATTTCCAACTCCCTTGATGCAGTCAGGGCATCTTCAAAAAACATTTCATAGAAATCACCCAATCTATAAAATAGAATGCAGTCTTGATATTGAGACTTTGTCTCCATATACTGCTTCATCATTGGTGTTAATTCAGCCACATTCCTACTCCTTTGTACATAAAAATAACAGTTTTAAACATAGTACCACTACGCTCTTATTCTATGGTAGTATAGCATTTTTAGACAATGCGTTCAACATCAAGAATTCTAATGAGCAAAAATCGGCATCAGTTCATTTTGACAGCAATATAAATTTATAGAATATGAAAACCCGGCTTTATTTCTCTGTATAAATAGCAAAGCAGATATCCGCTTATAATAATCCCGAATGTACATAGTCCCGAAAAAAGAACAGCGAACGGAAAGCAGATCTGCCCCATAAGGTGAAACGGCTGATCTGTATAATCCCAGACATTCCATCCCATAACTTTATTTACTATGATCCCTGTGATAAATTCAGCAGATACTACAAACGCCGTACACCAAAGGACTTGTTTCCAGAGAGGCTCTCTCCACTTCGTCCATAACCCTTGTTGTGCGAAAAATATAAAACAGATTCCGCCCAACAAAAACATCGACCAATGAGAATATCCTCTGAAAATAATTTCTATCATATAATAAAGCGTTCCTCCCAACGCTCCCATAAACAAATATTCACTTAATTTTTTCATTTTCATCTTCCGGACTCATCTCCTGTTTTTATCTCTTATTATAGTCTGAACATTTTAAAAAAATATATAACATATTCCTTTTCGACTTTCAAAATAATTGCCTAAGTTATCACTGTATGATATAATAAATAAGATTATGGACAGTTCAAAGTATCCGAGACCACTGAAAAATATATTTTTCGTAAAATATGTTTTTCAGTAGTTTCGGTGGTTTCTGATTGCGCATAGTTGAAATAAGTTTAAGAGATGAATTTGAGAAAGGAATACTACCATGTTTAAACAATTTGAAATGGAATTAGCTGGCAGAACACTGCGAGTTGATGTGGGAAGAGTTGCAAAACAGGCAAATGGTGCTGTGTTAATGCATTATGGTGATACAACTGTACTGTGTACAGCAACTGCTTCAGAAAAGCCAAGAGACGGAATCGATTTCTTTCCACTGAGCGTTGAATACAATGAAAGAATGTATGCGGTAGGAAAGATTCCTGGGGGATTCAATAAGAGAGAAGGAAAAGCATCTGAGAATGCAATCCTTACATGTCGTGTGATCGACCGTCCGATGAGACCACTGTTCCCGAAGGATTACCGTAACGATGTAACACTGGAGAACCTTGTATTATCTGTCGATCAGGATTGTTCACCGGAGCTTACAGCTATGCTTGGTGCAGCAATCGCAACAACAATCTCTGATATCCCGTTTGACGGACCAATCTCTACTACACAGGTAGGTCTGGTTGACGGCGAATTCGTATTCAACCCTACAGCAGCTCAGAAAGCAGTATCTGACATGGCTTTAACGGTTGCTTCGACAAAAGAGAAAGTTATTATGATCGAAGCAGGAGCAAACGAAGTTCCTGAGCAGCAGATGATCGATGCGATCTTTGCAGCGCATGAATTAAACCAGAAAGTAATCGCATTTATTGATACAATCGTGGCAGAATGCGGAAAACCAAAACACGAATATGAAAGTTGTGCAGTTCCGGAAGAACTCTTTGCAGCAATCAAAGAGATCGTTACTCCGGAAGAGATGGAAGTAGCAGTATTCTCCGATGACAAACAGACAAGAGAAGAGAATATCCGCGCCGTAACAGAAAAATTAGAAGAAGCATTTGCTGAAAATGAAGAGTGGCTTGCAGTTCTTCCTGAAGCTGTATATCAGTATCAGAAGAAGACGGTACGTAAGATGATCTTAAAAGACCACAAACGTCCGGATGGAAGAGAGATCGACCAGATCAGACCACTTGCGGCAGAAGTTGACCTGATCCCTAGAGTACATGGTTCAGCAATGTTCACTCGTGGACAGACACAGATCTGCAACATCTGTACTTTAGCACCTCTTTCTGAAGCTCAGAAACTGGATGGTCTGGATGAAGCAGAGACAGTCAAGAGATATATGCATCATTACAACTTCCCATCATACTCTGTAGGTGAGACAAAGCCATCCAGAGGACCGGGACGCCGCGAGATCGGACATGGAGCACTGGCAGAGCGTGCGCTGCTTCCGGTACTTCCAAGCGAAGCAGAATTCCCGTATGCGATCCGTACTGTATCTGAGACATTCGAATCTAACGGTTCTACATCTCAGGCAAGTGTATGTGCATCTTCTATGTCACTGATGTCAGCAGGTGTACCAATCAAGGCTGCAGTAGCAGGTATCTCATGTGGACTTGTTACCGGTGATACAGACGATGATTATCTGGTGCTTACAGATATCCAGGGACTGGAAGACTTCTTCGGAGACATGGACTTCAAGGTAGCCGGTACACATAAAGGTATCACAGCGATCCAGATGGATATCAAGATCCACGGACTGACAAGACCGATCATTGAAGAAGCAATCGCAGCGACGAAGAAAGCAAGAACTTATATCATGGATGAAGTGATGAGCAAAGCAATCGCAGAGCCTAGGGCAGAAGTTGGAGAGTTTGCTCCGAAGATCATCCAGATGCAGATCGATCCGCAGAAGATCGGAGATGTTGTAGGACAGCGTGGAAAGACGATCAATGCAATCATCGAAGAGACCGGTGTAAAGATTGATATTGATGATGACGGAAATGTATCCATCTGTGGTACAGAGAAAGAAAATATGGAGAAGGCTGCAAAATATATCCATACGATCGTAACAGATTACGAGGCAGGACAGCTTTTTGAGGGAAAGGTTGTCAGCATTAAAGAATTTGGAGCATTCGTGGAATTTGCACCGGGTAAGGAAGGCATGGTCCATATTTCAAAGCTTTCCAAGAACAGAGTTGAAAAGGTTGAGGATGTTGTAAGCCTTGGCGATGTTGTGAAAGTCGTATGCCTTGGAAAAGATAAAATGGGAAGATTCAGCTTCAGTATGAAAGATGTGGCAGAATAAAGAGTACTGAATGAAGAATTGGTATTGAAATAAAGAGAAAGCTATCAGAGAAAAATCTGGTAGCTTTTTTATTTTTAAGAAGATTTTTCTTAAAAGAGCCAGTACGTTGCTGCATATTTCCACAACCTGCACATATATTGTTTAAAGGGGTGGACAAGATGGAACGACAGGAAAGAAGAGAACAAATACTGAACATTCTTGCAGCCGGGATCAGAAAAGTACTTTTAAATACAGTCCCAAAGCCGGAAGAATTGCAGGAAATACGGATGAGACTTGGCCAGCCGCTGCGGGTTGTACGGGGAAAAGAAGAGATAGTATTAAGATCAGGAACAGAACCGTACATTGTAGGTGGTCATACAGCTAGTGGATTCTGGGTAGATACCAGAAGAGAGACTACCATCCACGGACTTTATGCAGCCGGTGATGTGGCAGGCGGATGTCCTCAGAAATATGTAACCGGTGCTCTGGCAGAGGGCAAGATCGCCTCTCTCGCAATCATCGAACAGTTAAAAGACGATCACAGTGAAGAAACATCCGAAATCGAAAAACAGGCACAGATGATCCTTGCTGACTACGAAAAGATTCGCAATGGAGAAAACGGACTGTTTACCATCGACGAACTGGAAGAAGCCATGCAGAAAGTCATGGACGAATATGCAGGTGGAATCGCCAGCAACTATCAGTTCAATGAGAAACAGTTAAATCTTGCAGAAGAAAAAATTACAAGATTAAGTGAACTGGCAGATCAGGTCGGTGCAGAAGATATGCATGAACTTCTTTTTGCATACGAATTAAAAGAAAGACTTCTTGTCTGTCAGGTGCTGATCGAGCATCTTAAGAATAGAAAAGAAACCAGATGGCATTCTTTCAATGAGAATCTAGATCATCCGGAAACAGACCAGAAGTTTGAAAAATATGTAAATTCCAGAATGGAAGACGGAAAGATCCGTATTCTGTTCCGGGATCTGGTAAAGGGGGATACTTATGAGCATACGAATTCGTGAAGAGCGATGTGTCGGCTGCGGTAAATGCCAGGAAGTATGTCCTGGTACCCTGATTCAGATCATAGGCAGAAAAGCAGTCATGAAATACCCGAAAAACTGCTGGGGCTGCGTTTCCTGCGTAAAAGAATGTAAGGCAGGAGCCATTGAATTTTATCTTGGCGCAGATATCGGTGGTATGGGTGGAACCATGAATGTTACCCAGAAAGGTGATCTCCTCAACTGGAACATCACCAGATCTGACGGCAGTGAACTGGTCATCAGCGTTGACCGGCGAAATTCCAATAAATATTAGTACAAAATATTAGTACAGGAGTAGAACTATGAGCGGATTATCACATTTAGATGAACTGGAAGCAGAAGCAATATATATTATCCGGGAAGTGGCAGCAGAATGCGAAAAACCTGTTATGCTTTATTCCATTGGAAAAGACAGCTCAGTGATGCTTCATCTCGCACTGAAAGCCTTTTATCCGGAAAAACCACCTTTCCCGTTTTTACATGTAAATACAACCTGGAAATTCAAGGAAATGATCGAGTTTCGTGACAAGACAGCAAAAGATCTTGGAATCGAAATGCTGGAATATATCAATGAGGACGGTGTGAAGCAGGGAATCAACCCATTTGACAACGGATCCGCTTATACTGATATCATGAAAACACAGGCTTTGAAGCAGGCCCTCAACAAATACGGATTTACCGCAGCATTCGGAGGCGGCCGTCGTGATGAGGAAAAGAGCCGTGCCAAAGAGAGGATCTTTTCTTTTCGTAATGAAAACCACGCCTGGGATCCGAAGAACCAGAGACCGGAGATGTGGAAACTTTACAATACAGAGATCAACAAAGGCGAGAGTATCCGTGTTTTCCCAATCTCCAACTGGACAGAGAAAGATATCTGGCAGTACATAAAAAGAGAAAATATTCCGATCGTGCCTCTTTACTTTGCAAAAGAGCGTCCGGTAGTATATCGTGACGGAAACATCATTATGGTGGATGATGACCGTATGCGTCTCAAACCTGGCGAGAAACCGGAAATGAAAAAAGTCCGTTTCCGTACTCTGGGCTGTTATCCACTGACCGGTGGTATCCTTTCTGATGCAGATACTCTTGATGCGATCATCGACGAGACATTAAGTTCTGTAGAATCTGAAAGAACCAGTCGAATCATTGATTCTGACGGCGGTGCAGCCAGCATGGAAAAGAGAAAGAGAGAGGGGTACTTTTAGAATGAGCGGTTTACTGAAATTTATTACCTGCGGAAGTGTGGATGATGGAAAATCTACACTGATCGGACATATACTTTACGATTCTAAGCTGCTTTATGCAGACCAGGAAAAAGCCCTGATCCTTGACAGTAAGGTAGGATCCAGAGGCGGTGCAATCGACTATTCACTTCTTCTGGATGGTCTGATGGCAGAGAGAGAACAGGGTATCACCATTGATGTTGCCTATCGTTATTTTACAACAGATAAGAGAAGCTTCATCGTTGCAGATACACCGGGACATGAAGAATATACAAGAAACATGGCAGTTGGTGCTTCTTTTGCACAGCTTGCAATCATCCTTGTCGATGCAAAACAGGGTGTTCTGGTACAGACAAGACGCCACAGCCGTATCTGTGCCCTGATGGGAATCCATCATTTTGTATTTGCTGTCAATAAGATGGACCTCGTAGATTATAGCGAAGAAAGATTCAATAAGATTGTAAAAGACATCAATGAACTTTCAGAAAATCTTGGACTTCAGGATGTTGTGATCATTCCGGTCAGTGCGACAGAAGGAGACAATGTAACTGTAAAATCTGAGAACATGCCTTGGTATACAGGCAAAACACTTTTGAATCATCTGGAAACAGTCGATGTGACAGAGACAGAGAGCGAAGCAGGATTCTACATGCCGGTTCAGAGAGTCTGCCGTCCTAACCACGAATTCCGTGGTTTTCAGGGACAGATTGAAAGTGGTAAGATCAAAGTCGGACAGACTATCACCACACTTCCAAGCAATGAGGCTGCAACGGTAAAATCTCTTCTGAACGGAAGTACTTCCGTAGAGGAAGCAGTGACAGGACAGGCAGTAACGATCCAGCTTGATAAAGAAGTAGATGTCAGCCGAGGCTGCGTACTCACTGACCAGGCCCGGCTCTCCGTAGCAAAAAGCTTTACTGCAACACTTCTCTGGATGGATGACAGTAAGCTGACACTTGGAAAAGAGTATCTGGTCAAACTGGGAACCAAGAGAATTCCTGGATTCATCCGTAGCATTAAATATAAAATCGATGTCAATACAGGTGAACATATCTCAGCAGATCATATTGAGAAAAATGAGATTGCTCTGTGTGAGATCGAACTGGCTGAGAAGATCGTTCTTGACGAGTTTAAGAAACACAAGACACTTGGCGAGATGATTTTGATCGACCGCGTAAGCCATATGACATCTGCCTGTGGTGTGCTTGAAACAGTAGAAAATGACGGAGAGAAACCATATTTCCAGAAAGATGACATCAAAGTCGGTGGTTATGTATTTGAAGAATTTTATTTTAATCTTGAAAATGTGATGATGTCCAAAGCTGGTTCTGATAAGAAGACTTATCATGTCGGTGACGAAGTGCCGGCTGTTGGGGACAGCTTCAAATATCCAGAATATTTTGATATTCTTTCTGTAGAGGATGGCGCAGCAGTTTTGATCCGCGATGGCAAGGTGGAAGATATTCAGAAGATTGAAGACTATCGTTATGCGGGACTTCCTGTTGTAGATGAGAGAGGAATGGCATTGCTTGTGAAGAGCAGAGCGGATCTTGAAAAATTCCTTGCGGAAGCAAAAGAGGTTACGGTAGAGAAACGCTCTGAGGTACACAATAAATGGTTTAGATTTGAAACATACAGGAAGGTTGTTTGTACGGACAACTTTTGGGTAATTTAAGGGTACTTCCTTAATAGGTTTGTGTATTAAAAATTATAATAATACATAACGGTATAATAAACAGAATGATAATTTTGTAAAAACACAATAAAAAAGATTTAACCTCTTTTTTATTGTGTTTTTTGATTATCTGTGGTATATTTATTTCAGATAAAAAATAATTCATGCCGAGACAGGAGAGCATATTGGAAACAGTGGATCGCTGTTTTACTTGTGCTCATTTTTTTTGCAAAGAACAGTGGGGAAGGAACTTAAGATGGAACGTATATTCTGGGAGGCAGTAGAAGAAAACCCAATCATAGCAGCAGTGAAAAATATGGAAGATCTGGAGAAGTGTTGCAGCCTTTCAGATATACATGTGGTGTTTATTTTATTTGGAGATATCTGTTCTATTGCCGACATTGTACAAAAAGTTAAAGAAGCGGGTAAGATTGCGATGATCCATGTTGACCTGATCGGAGGATTAAGTACGAGAGAAATTGCTGTTGAATTTTTAAAGAATAATACAGAAGCTGATGGAATCATTACGACAAAGCCGGCATTGGTCCGAAAGGCCAGAGAACTTTCTATGTATACGGTACTTCGTTATTTCCTTTTGGATTCGATGGCATACGAGAATATTCTTTCACAGCAGCACAGTGTACATCCTGATTTCATTGAAGTTCTTCCAGGTGCAATGCCAAAAGTTATACATAGACTGTGTGCTGAAATCAAAGTGCCTGTGATCGCCGGAGGTCTGATCACTGACAAAGAATCCGTGATGGGAGCCCTCACTGCCGGAGCGACAGCCGTCTCGTCAACCAATCATAAAGTGTGGAATTTGTAATTCCAATACACTTTTAAAAGGGAGGTTTTTATATGAACAAATATATTATGGCGCTGGATGCGGGGACAACCAGCAATCGTTGTATCTTATTTAACGAAAAAGGAGAAATGTGCAGCGTGGCACAGCGTGAATTTCACCAGTATTTTCCGAAGCCAGGCTGGGTAGAGCATGATGCGGATGAAATCTGGGCAAGCATGCTTGGTGTAGCAGTTGAAGCAATGAATATGATTGGAGCAGAGGCACGCGATATTGCGGCAATTGGTATTACGAATCAGCGTGAAACCGCAATTGTCTGGGATAAAAACACCGGTGATCCAATCTATCATGCAATCGTATGGCAGTGCCGCAGGACATCTGAGTATTGTGATTCTCTGAAAGCAAAGGGACTCACCGATAAATTCCGTATGAAGACCGGACTGGTGATCGATGCGTATTTTTCAGCAACTAAGGTAAAATGGATTCTGGATAATGTGCCGGGAGCCAGAGAAAAAGCAGAACGTGGAGACCTTCTTTTCGGAACAGTCGAAACCTGGCTGATCTGGAAACTGACCAAGGGTGCAGTACATATTACGGATTACTCCAACGCATCCCGAACGATG
>ENA-OPVG01002534-OPVG01002534.1-human-gut-metagenome-genome-assembly--contig:-NODE-2534-length-10863-cov-3.441062_pt1 | contig 10863 bp, 10 predicted proteins | sample MGYA00241093_ERZ501975 | MGnify/ENA primary metagenome ERZ501975 (study PRJEB25962, sample SAMEA2042993) | human gut metagenome | biome: human gut; feature: human-associated habitat; material: faeces... | reverse complement strand
CACAATTACATTTCAACAGGCTTTGATGGGAACAAGTACATTTCTGCAATACTTACAGAGAGCTGCCGGCAGGTGAGAGGCGCAAGGAAACAGATCTGGAATACATCCCGGAGCTTTGCACCGAACGTCATACCGGATGGTTAAATATCGCCGGTTCGATTAATAAGCCGCAACGTATTGGCACACGTTATAGTGCTAAAGTATAACCAAGTTTTGGCGTACTTATTAAGGTCAATATTGTGAGATATTGATGAACTAAGGTGGTAACACGTAAGCAATGCTTTCGTCCTTTATATAGGGACGAGAGCTTTTTTTATATTAAAAATAATTAGAAGGAGTGAATAGTAATGACTATGACGGTATACGATGAATTAGTTGCTAGAGGATTAGTTGCTCAAGTAACTGATGAAGATGAATTAAAAGAACTTATAAACGCAGGTAAAGCAAAATTCTATATAGGATTTGATGCTACTGCAGATAGTTTACACGTTGGTCACTTCATGACTTTATGTTTAATGAAGAGATTACAAATGGCAGGAAATAAGCCTATAGCACTTGTTGGTGGAGGAACAACTATGATAGGTGACCCATCAGGAAGAACAGATATGAGAAGCATGATGACGCCGGAGCAGATTCAGCACAATTGCGACTGCTTTAAGAAGCAGATGAGCAAGTTTATCGATTTTTCAGAAGGCAAGGCGCTGATGGTTAATAATGCTGACTGGCTTCTTAATCTTAACTATGTAGAACTTTTAAGAGAGGTTGGAGCATGCTTCTCAGTTAATAACATGTTAAGAGCTGAATGCTACAAGCAGAGAATGGAAAAGGGATTAAGCTTCCTTGAGTTTAACTACATGATTATGCAGTCATACGATTTCTATATGTTATACCAGAAATACGGCTGTAATTTACAGTTTGGTGGTAATGACCAGTGGAGCAACATGTTAGGTGGAACAGAGCTTATCAGAAGAAAGCTTGATAAGGATGCTTCAGCTATGACAATCACACTTCTTCTTAACTCAGAGGGTAAGAAGATGGGTAAGACAGCTTCAGGTGCTGTATGGCTTGATCCGGATAAGACAAGTCCTTACGATTTCTACCAGTACTGGAGAAATGTTGATGATGCAGATGTTCTTAAATGCATCCGTATGCTCACATTCCTTCCGCTTGAAGAGATTGACAAGATGGATAGCTGGGAAGGTGCTCAGCTTAACAAGGCTAAGGAGATTCTTGCTTATGAGCTTACAAAGCTTGTTCATGGTGAGGAAGAAGCTAAGAAAGCAGAAGCTACAGCAAAGGCAATCTTTACTGGTGGGGATGCAGCTAACATGCCTACAGCAAAGCTTGAAGCAGACAGCTTTACAGATGATGAAATTGATGCAATTAATCTTGTGTTTGGAGCAGGACTGGCAACAACTAAGTCAGAGGCCAGAAGAACTATCCAGCAGGGTGGTGTTTCTGTAGATGGAGAGAAGGTAGCAGATATAGCAGCTAAGTTCCCTAAGAGTATGTTTGAAGGAGACGGAGTAGTTGTTAAGAAGGGTAAGAAATCTTTCGTTAAAGTATCTGTTAATTAATTGTTTCCCTGAAAAGGAAGGATTATGAAAAAAGATGAGATTACAAGGGTGAGGCTTTTAAGCCTCGCCGTTCTTATGGCTCTGAGTCTGTTTATTCTTCTTGTTCCTATAGGAAGTAATGAATTTGCTCAGATAATCAGTAAAATGAATAATAATGCACTCAACATTCCGGAAAGCCAGAATTCAGTATATAATCTGTATTATTATACAGGCTTTAATGTTGTTTATCAGTTGTTCTTTTCACTTACAATTCTTTTTACGGCAATGTCTGTGTCAGGAATCCTTTTAAGAATCGGTAATACAGGAGTTGTTGCATTTGTATCTGCAATATTGAATTTATTGACAGGTATGCTGCTGTTGTTTGCAAGAATATGGGAGTCATCAGTATCCATGCATGCAATGATTGATTCAGTGTATCTTGACGGAGTAGTGAAAGAACAGATTGAGACAACCCAGTTACTTGATAAAGTTCCTGTTCTGTATATCCTTTTAATAGTTCTTGGAATTCTTGAATTATTAATGGTGAAAAGTTCTGGAATTATGCGCATAAAGATGTTCGCTAAGAATAAGAAAACAAATGCTGTAAATTACCTTGTTCCGGCGCTTATAATTTATGCGTGGGCTGGTTTTATAAGACAGGATATATTGTCTGTGATTATAAGAAATGGTGATTCACAAAGAATGACAATTAATGAATATCTTACGGCATATTATATTGGTAATAAAATATTCTTTAACTGGTCATGGATGATAATGCTTTTACTAGCAACCATTATTTGTATAATTATACAATCAGGCGTTATCAAGGGATTAAGCGGCAGGGCAGGAATGTTGGCAGGTATCGGTATTCCGGCACTTGTAACGATAATGCCATCTGTAATATATGCATTTAACCCGCCTGCACTGTTTGGATATCTTACGTTGGATATATCGTTATGTGATATGACTGATAACGCATTTTACATGTATCTTGTAACTTTCTGCGTGTGCATGACGGCTGCATACATACTGATATATCTTGTGATAAGCGGGATTCTGGATATGAGAAAGCTGGCAGGTATATTTGTTATAAATGTTGTTATAAGTGTAATTCTTATGATTATTGTTTCGGGCAAATCTTCACTTGCAATCCAGTATATGCCGTGGATAGTGGCAGATTGTGCGTCAGTTATACTGGCAGTTGTAAGTATTGCATTAAAACCAGTGAATAAATAAAAATAATGGCTGAGTCAGATGAGGTGACACCTCAGATTCTGATTCAGCCAATTTTTTATAACTGTTTTATTTTGCTGATGTCCGTGTCTGCAATCATTGAGTAGTTAGTGTAGTACACAACGAATCCTGGTTTGGCACCGGCAGGCTTTTTAACTTCTTTCTTTAATACATAATCGACTTCAACTTTTTCCTGCTCACGGCCTTTAGAGTAATAGGCGGCAAGGCTTGCTGCTTCTTCAAATGTCCTGTCAGGAACTTCCTTTCCATCTGTTTTGAGAAGTACATGAGAACCTGGCATCTGCTTGGCGTGAAACCACCAGTCATTACCGTTGCCTGTTTTGAATGTAAGTTCGTCATTCTGCATGTTATTCTTTCCAACATATATGTCAAATCCATCACTTGATACAAAATGCATCGGCTTGTTGGCTGTGATTTTGTGCTTTCCTTTAACAGTTCTTCTAATATATCCAGTTTCAATAAGCTCTTCCTTAATGTTAGCAAGATCAGCTTCTGTTACTGAAATCTCAATTGCATTGATAATAGATTCAAGGTAACTTATTTCTTCAGTGATCTCCTGAATAAGACGGATTCCGGCTTCATAGGTTCTTTTAAGCTTGTTATATCTTGCAAAATATTTGTTGGCATTCTCAATTGGTGTGAGAGTGTTATCAAGCGGAATCTTAATTGTAGTATTATCGTAGTAATTAAGTGCTTCATATTCCTTAGAACCTGCAGGAATACTGTAAGCGTAGGTTGTAAGAAGTTCACCGCAGATACGGTATTTGTCTTTTTTCTCAGTGTCCTTTATCTGCTTTTCCTGAATGTCAAGCTTCTTGTATGCTCTTTCAAGATGTGTTGTTACAATTCTTCTTATATCAACAGACTTCTGGTGGATTCGTGTTGCAATCTCTTTCTGTCTGTAATAATCGATAATCAGTCTGCTTATCGAATCATATTCTGTGTGGTTGTCATACATAGAAAGCTTCACAGCGGCAAATTCTGCAGGCACACCGTTGTCGGTTACCATATCGGGGTGGTAGATACCATTTCTTACATCAGACATAAGTGCGTCAAATACGTTGTATAATGCATCTTTCATAGGCTCATCAAGACAGTTGGCAGGATGCCCGCCATCAACTCCGGCACGGTATGCAAGCTCTTCTGCTATACATGTGCTTATTCCTGTATAGCTTGAAAGCAGTGCCTTGACAACAGGTACAGGCTTTGTAAATACTGTTTCGTCAAAATGCTTTCTGTCAGCTTCAAGCGGATTAATCTTGTCAGAAGTATTAGGAATGAAATAAGGTCTTCCAGGTAAAACTTCCCTGACTGAGCTTGTCTGTGCTGATATATGCTTGATACTGTCTAATATAGTATTATTGTCGTCACATAATATTATATTGCTGTGCTTGCCCATGAATTCTGCGATTATGTGCTTTCTGCACAGGTCACCGAGTTCGTTTAAATGTTCTGCCTCAATATCAATTACACGCTCAAATTTTGGCTGTGTTATAGATATTATTCTTCCGTTGTTCAAATGTTTTCTAAGAAGCATGCAGAAATTCGGTGCAGTAGCAGGGGATGGCTTGTTATCGTCTGTAAGATATGCAAGAGGAAGCGATGCATTTGCAGATAAAACAAGTCTGTACTGACCAGATTGTGTCTTTATTGTAAGCATTATTTCATCGGCTTCAGGCTGTGATATCTTGTAAAGTCTTCCGCCGTTAATTGTGTTGTTTAATTCATTAACAATACTGGATATTGTAATTCCATCGAATGCCATAATGTCTCCTTTAGTTAATAATATTCATTCTTATTGCATTATATTAACATACTTATTGTTGTAAGTCTTGTTATCTTTCATAAAAATTGGTATACTTTCCTAAGCATTATATGCGAATGGAAGGATAGAAACAATGATTAAAAGTATGACAGGCTTTGGCCGGAGTGAAATAGTTAAAGGTAACAGAAAAATTTCAGTTGAGATTAAGTCAGTTAATCACAGATATCTTGAAGCAGGTATCAAGATGCCTAAGAAGCTTAATGTATTCGAGAGCAGAATGAGAGACTTACTTAAGAAGTATGCAACAAGAGGCAAGATTGATATATTTATTAATTATGAGGATGATTCAGAAAGTCAGGTTAATCTTAAGTTCAACCAGAATATAGCTGATGAATATATGGCTATATTTAATAATATGTCCGAAAAATACAATCTTAAAAATGATATGACTGTTGGAGGTCTTGCCAGATTTCCAGAGGTTATCACAATGGATGAAGTGCAGGAAGACGAAGAGGAGCTGTGGCATTTTATAGAGGAAGCCATGAAGGCAGCCTTAGAACAGTTTGTTAATACAAGAATTCTTGAAGGTGAGAATCTTAAGAAAGATCTTTTAGGAAAGTTAGACCACATGGAGGAGCTTGTTGCATTTGTTGAAAAGAGAAGTCCTGAAATTATGAAGGAATACCGCAGCAAGTTAGAGAGTAAGGTTAAAGAACTTCTTGGCGATACAACTATTGATGAGAGCAGAATCGCAACAGAGGTTATTATATACGCAGACAAGATATGTGTTGACGAAGAAACTGTAAGATTAAGAAGCCATATCGAGCATGCAAGAAAATGTCTTAACGAGGATGGCGGCATTGGAAGAAAGATGGATTTCATTGCACAGGAGATGAACAGAGAGGCTAACACAACTCTATCTAAGGCTAATGACATTGAGATATCTAATGCAGCTATTGACTTAAAGACTGAGATTGAGAAGGTAAGAGAGCAGATTCAGAACATTGAGTAGGCTTTCAATATATTTTTAATTGGTTTTGATTAAATTTACTTGATTGTTTCGGGCTTGTTAGGTATAATAACTTGTGCACTTTATGTGCAGAATGAGGTAATTATATGAGCAAAGGACTATTATTAGTTATTTCAGGATTTTCTGGTGCAGGAAAAGGAACTGTTATGAAGCGACTTTTAGAGCTTCATGATGAGTATTCACTTTCTATATCAGCTACAACAAGAAAGCCAAGAGAAGGCGAAGCTGATGGAAGAGAATATTTCTTTAAGACTGTAGAAGAATTCGAGAAGATGATTGCTGAAGATGCTTTAATAGAGCATGCACAGTATGTTGGCAATTATTACGGAACACCTAAGGCATATGTTGAAGAACAGCTTGATAAGGGCAACAATGTTATTCTTGAGATTGAGATACAGGGTGCCATGAATATCAAGAGAATGTTCCCGGATGCAGTGCTTATGTTTATAACACCACCGTCAGCAGCAGAACTTGAAAAGAGACTCCGTGGCAGAGGAACAGAAGATGAGGCGACAATTAAAGCCCGTCTTTCAAGAGCAGCAGAGGAAGCAGAAGGTGTTGAGGATTATGATTACATAGTTATCAATGATGAAGTCGATTTATGTGTCGGCCGTATTCATGATATTGTGTTATCTGAGAAGATGAAAGCTAAGTATAATCTTGGACTGATTAATAATATTAAAGAAGAATTAAAGGTTTATTCGAAAGGAGAATAATATAATGATACATCCATCGTATACTGAATTAATGGCTGTAATTAACAGTGAGGTTGAAGAGGGCGAGCAGCCTTTAGTACAGAGCAGATATTCAATTGTTAAGGCAACTGCTAACAGAGCTAAGGAAATCATCGATGCAAGAAGCGTTGAGGAGAAGATTGCCAAGGCAAGAATTGAAGCAAGCAACAAGGAAAAAGAGAAAGAAAAGGACAAGGATAAGATTGAGGAGAAGAGAATCTCTAAGGAAGATGAGAGAAAGCTTCAGGTTGGAACTCCTCTTGTAAGATGTTCAGAGAAAGACAAGCCATTATCAATCGCAGTTAAAGAATTCTACGAAGGTAAGGTTAAGATTCTTGGAAGTACAGACGAGAATACTTCATTATAATTAACAAAGACTGATGTTAAGGGCAACTGCTTGTATGGGCGGTTGCCCTTTTGTGCGAGTAGTGATGAGAATACAAGCGGGAATCACACAATCATGCTTGCATGTATTGTGTGATTATCGCTTGCATTCGAGGAGCACCGCGACAACGACAGAACGAAGTTCTGGAGTATGAGCTACGAGAAAAAATGAGGAGTTTGAAATTTTATGACGAATAGATATGATGAGAAAGAAAGACGGATTCACTGTGCATTTTCAGAAAAATGCGGTGGCTGTGATTATGCCGGGATGAAATATGACAATGAACTTGCAGTTAAGCAGAAGTACATTGAAGAACTTTTTGGCGAATATGTAAAAGTTGATGATATTGTTGGAATGTACAGACCAATATATTACCGCAATAAAGTTCATGCAGTTGTGGGACTTGATGAGTCCAGAAATGTAATAGCAGGAACCTACGAGGAAAACAGCCACAGAATAGTTGATACATCGGACTGTATGATTGAAGATTCACAGTGTACAGACATTATTAAGGATATTAAAGAACTAATAGTTTCATTTAAATATCAGCCATATGATGAAGATGCGGGAAAGGGAATGATTCGACACATTCTTTTAAGAAAAGGATTTTCGACAAAGGAGATTATGCTTGTTATTGTTACAGCAGGAGTCGCATTTCCATCAAAGAACAATTTTCTTAAGGCATTATGTGAGAAGCATCCGGAAATTACTACAATTGTGCAGAATATTAATGACAGGCGCACAAGCATGGTGCTTGGAAAGAGAAATATTGTTCTTAAGGGAAAAGGTTATATCGAGGATGTGTTGTGTGGCTGCAGATTCAGAATAAGCCCGACATCATTTTATCAGATTAACCACCAGCAGACTGAAAAGCTGTACAAAAAGGCAATACAGCTTGCTGATATATCAAAAAATGACACTGTAATTGATGCATATTGCGGAATTGGTACTATTGGAATAGTCGCATCAAAAAAGGCTGGCAAAGTTATAGGAGTTGAGCTTAATTCAGAAGCTGTATCAGATGCTAAGATAAATGCTTCAATTAACAATATAAAGAATGTCACATTTGTTAATGCTGACGCAGGAGATTTCCTTGTTGAGTATGCGAAAAATGCAAAGGCAGATGTTGTTATCATGGATCCGCCAAGAAGTGGAAGCACACCGGAATTTCTTAATTCTCTTCTTAAGATTAAGCCAGACAGGATTGTGTACATTTCATGCGGACCTGATACACAGGCAAGGGATATTAAGGTGCTGGTTAAGGGTGGATATAAGGTTACGGCATGTCAGCCATTTGATTTGTTCCCGCATACGGAGCATGTGGAGACGGTGGTACTGCTTTCCTACAAAAAGCCAAACGGACATATCAACGTAAAAGTTGAGTTTGGCGAAGGTGAGGGAAAAGTACCGCTTGATAATATCGCTAAAAGAGCCGAAGAATACAAGCCCAGGGAACGAGTGACCTACAAAATGATAAAGGAGTACATAGAAGCAAAATACGGCTTCAAGGTACATACCGCATATATCGCAGAGGTAAAGAGAGATTTAGGCTTGCCAATGTATGATGCTCCTAATGCGGTAGAAGAATTGAAACAGCCGAGGAAGCATCCGACAGCGGAGAAAGTGGAAGCGATAAAGGATGCATTGAAGTATTTTGAAGTGATTTAATAATGATGAGCGTATCATTAAAAATAGTGGTACGCTTTTTCTTTAAAATATTTGGGAAGCAATATATAAGTGTTGAACATGCTTGAAAGGAGGAAAATGGAGTGAACCGTATTACAGAAATAACAAAGCGAGATATTTTAGATTTATTTCAGAATGGATTAGAGATAGACGAATTTTTTCAAACCCGAACCGTTACTTATAATTATTATGGTCGCCTTGAAGAAATAGATTTTCTTAAAAGATTATATGATTTGGAGAGAATGCCAAGTTTTGATTCAAGATTTGCAAATGCAGAACAGGATATTTGGCAACATACAGTGAATAATGATGATTATCCATACTGTTGGGTTTTTGAAGACAAAAGATTCAATTTACAAGATGGTAGCGATGAAGTATATTTAAAATTTCTTTGTGAAGTATTTCACCCTGCTGTTCGATATGATAAGGGATACTGGAAAGAATTTTTAGTGGCAATTAACAAGCTATTACAAAATGACGGTTATGAGATTTACCCTGCTGAAAAAATATCCAATCGTGATGTTTATGGATGGAGAATATATCAGCAAGAAGATAATACGTTGTTTATTCCATATTCTCAACGAAATGCAAAGGACATAAAAGCAAAAAATATAGTATTGTCCATAAAGCGGAAAGCGAGAAATCAAATTTATCAGTTTCTGGAGCGATATAATATCGTATATCAAGCGACTGACGAAACGGGATGGAATTATAATACAACAGTAGCTGAGGATGTTTTTAATGAAATAAGGCAATTTTATGTGCCAATGTGTTATAATGATAAAAAAGAATATGTTGAAACTGCTGATTTGCAAGCATTCATACTTTCTAATTCTCCATTTTGTGTGTTGGACGCAATAGAGTTTTTTGCGAAACATAGTATCTCAGATGACTTTGAACCACAGATTAATGCTATATTAAAACTGAATGAGATACCATTTCAGCTTTCCAAGGGGAAGCTAATGAATACATTTGATACTCAGATAAATAAAAATTCATTAGTGTCTGTTCAAGAAGTAGGACTGAAAGAGTTATTACAAGAGGCTTCAAAATATTATGATGAAAACAATTTGCAAATTGCAGTGGAGAAACTTTGGGATGCATTTGAGAGACTAAAGACATATTACTGCTCATCGACTGTAGATAAGAAGAAATCGGTTAATAAGATTATAATGGATATGGGTAATAATCAACAGCCGTTTTTAGAATTATTTGAAAAGGAATTTCATGAGCTTACCATACTTGGCAATAATTTTAGAATTCGACACCATGAAACAACAAAAACGGATATTCAGGATAAAAGGCATTATGAGTATTTTTATAAGCGATGCTTATCCTTGATTTCAACAGCTATTCAGTATTTGGATGGGCGAGGTTTATAACAGATACAGCTTTGCGTAATAAAGAAGTTAAATGAAAAAGGACAATAGTAGAGGTGGATTTTGATGAGTAATGAGCCAAATGGTTTCGCTAAATATTTAGTCATATTTGTAGATATTCTTGGAAGCCAAAATAGAGTTGATTTTCAAGAGACATATAAAATTAACAAAATTTTTCATGAAGAGCTTGAAAGAAACAAGCAAAATGATATGATGCACACGGTGTATTTTAGAAAAATATATACATTTTAACCGACCGACGAAACTGGACGCACTGTCTATGGCTTTAAAGACGGAATATCTGATGAACGTAAAGATGAGGGCGAACTATTTAAAGTGGCATTGTGTAATTGTGAGCCAATATTTTTACGATTCATTAAAGAAAGAATTCTTTTTAGAGGTGGAATATCTTATGGTGATGCTTATGTTGACCCTTCGAAAAGTATGTTTTTTGGAGATGCGGTGAATAAGGCGTATAAGATGGAGTCAGAAATAGCAATTCATCCTCGTATTGTTATAGATGATTATATTGCTGAAGCAGTTTTAGAAAATATATCATCAGTAAAATATAAAATAGTTGCAAAAAACCCTGAATATATATCTATTTTGGGGGCGGGACTGGTTCCTAAAATGCCAGGAACAGGTGAGGGAATCATTGAACAGGATATTGATGAAAAATATATCTATAATTATCTGCACTTTCCAGAGAATAATATAATCTTGCAGGATTACTATCTGTCTGGTGAAAGTTTTATAAAAGAGTTAATAGACTTTTGCTTTGAACAAATTGATAGAAATATGAATTATAAAATTATTGATAAGTATTTTTATCTTCAGAGATTTGCTCAGAATAAATTAGAAAATTTGCTAATGTCATCTGATTGTGATTTGCAATGAAAATGATTAAGTAATTATCCTCTTTGAACGCATCATCACATTTTTATGGATTGGTAATTATATTACCTAGTAGATGTGTATAATGTGATTTGTTGTATCGTAAATCCAAGAATTGTGAAGTTATAGTTTTGACAGTCCTTTTTACTATTATACAATGAAGCCAAAGAGGGGGTGCTA
>ENA-OPVG01002522-OPVG01002522.1-human-gut-metagenome-genome-assembly--contig:-NODE-2522-length-10915-cov-6.453223_pt1 | contig 10915 bp, 10 predicted proteins | sample MGYA00241093_ERZ501975 | MGnify/ENA primary metagenome ERZ501975 (study PRJEB25962, sample SAMEA2042993) | human gut metagenome | biome: human gut; feature: human-associated habitat; material: faeces... | reverse complement strand
CATGCAATTGCATGACGCGCACCTCGCAGCAAGAATGCCGAGGCATTCTTGAATTCAAAGATAATTTTTTATCAGAGTCCGGAACTTATCTAAAGTAATGTTCCGAACTCCTCCAAGAAGAGAGCGTAACGGTTTAATCCTGCTCTCTTCTTTTTATTTTCTGCGCCAGAGCCGCTATCATTCCGGCAACACCTGCAACTGCCAGCATTCCTCCTGCATTTGCTTTGTCTCCGGTCTTAACCGACATAGCTTTCTGAGAGATTTTGCTGTTATCGTACTTATCTGCGGCATCTTTCTGCTGTCTTCTGATTTGCTTCTTTCGCGGCTTCTAACTGAATTTTAGCCTCCTTTATATTCGATGCTGCGGCTGCAGAAGCTGCAATAACTGTAGTTACTTTTTTCACCGTTTTTTTCTTCATAATTGCTCTCCTTAATTTGAACTTTTTTATCTGTCATCCTGATTATTGCACGAGAGCAATATGAATCTGTAATCGAGAAGAGCCTGAACCGACAGTTGCCGGTTCTGGCTCTTCGTAATGCCAAAGCAAATATTTCACTTCTATTTTGCTGCCAGATATACACTGACATTTGCAAAGTCACTTTGTGCATGATTGCTGCGTGCACCGCTTCCGATATCTTCACAGCTGACTATTCCGTCACTATAACCAACAATCATCAGCGTTGTTTGCGCATCTAAGACGGCAATTAACGGTCGTCCCTGATTAACATTGTAAAGCAGTTCGTCTATCGTACAGCCACTTAAATCCATCACGCTTCCATAAACTTCTGTAATTGCATCGACCGCAGATTTTCCACCTGCGAGTGCCTGTCTGAGCTGTTCTGTATCTGCATCTTCCGTGTCAATCGAATATTTCAGATCGCGGTTTCCACGCTCCCAGATGTAATTCTGATCAGCATCAACCACGACTCCGCCACAGTCATTGGCTTTCTGAATCGCTTTTCCTGCAGTATTATAAGTTCCCTGAAGCCTTCCATGACCATACACATAAAATGCGTCTGTTTCTTTTTTGCGGTCCAGACTGACCTGTGGAATATTTTCAAGTACCACCTGTTTCGGTTTTAATAGCTTCGGCTCCTTGTCAGAAATGCCATCATCATACGTCAGGCGAACCTGTGTCTCTTTCAGATCTGTTTTATATGTCTGCACATAAATATTGCTTTCTTTCGCCTCTTCGCTGCTTGTAATATAATCCTGTGCTGTTCCGGTGTAAGTATCGCCGTCTTTTACCGCACGGTCAAGGGTGATCATATTATCCTCAAATGCAGCACTTAACACATAGATTCCTGACTGTTCATAAGTTTTGATCACCTTATCTTTACTACTTGTAATCTCCACTTTATACATCGGAATGACCTGGGCTCCTGACAGTGTTGTTCCGACTTCTTCCGTTTTTGCAACACCGTAGACAAAATCACCATCCATGAAGCCAAGTGGTTTGATACACTCGCCATCTTTGCAAGTCACTTCATATTCTTGATCAGTCTCCAGATTCATAACTGTCACAGACTTGGACTTCGAAGGATCTTCTTTCTCATAAGCTACCAGATGTCCATCTTCGCTTGCAACATACTGATCTTCATTCAGTCCTGTCGCAAGCTCCTTTTTCGTACTTTTATTCATATCCATTTTGTAGAGTACGTCATCTGCAATCGTATACAGACAGCCATTTTCTACATTATAGTAGACCAGTCCGCCCACTTCTTCCTGGGCACGGTCATAAGCCTTGTCACTGGATACGAATAATTTTTCCTCAACAGAATTCTGTTCAATATTATAATAGTAGACTGCTGATCCAGTCTCACCTTCATGGCTGCCCCGGTTCATGTATCCACATACGGCAAATGTTGTATTTCCCTTTTCGTCTACATTTAAAATCTTAATATCATGCTGCATCAGCATATTCCGGGTATCCGTATTCTCCGCATCTGCAAAGCTGAACACAAGAGAAACTTCATCTCGGTCACGATTATAATTCCATAGTTCTCCCGCCTGCACAAATGACACAACGGTTCCGTTTTTATTTACCATGTAGACCGGATTCTTGTCTGTGATGCCAAGAAGTACACCTTTTTCATTCAACACCTTCTTCGTTGCATCAAGTATCTGGTCCATCGTCCGGTCATAATCTAACAGATATGTCTTCTGGCTTCCGGAAATGTAACGCACACGGAAATATTCCCGTACCTGGTATTCGTCTTGCTCATTTTCCTCACCAGTACAGTTCACACGATATTCCAGCTCCACTGCCATATATGCGCTGTTCAACTCTTTCATCGTCCAACGCTCACTTCCATCAACCTTCGGGGCCAGATTTCCCCATGTTACATGCGTGTAATCTGAGTGGATCGTCACATGCTGTAATGTCGTGTTGTCTCCTTCATCACTGGGCTCAATCGCCGTTCCAATTCCAACACCTTCCGCTTTCGCCAGTGCATTTTCATGGAAACTTTGTACATAATCCAGGCTTGGCGCCGCATTTAACTTGGCTCCGTCCACGATTCTCGTATAATAATACATGTCGTGATTGTCCATATGCAGCGTGATCTGAAGCATACGCTCCTCAGACAAAATATTTTCACCATCGACATTTCCTACTTCCAGCGTTGCATTCTCTCCCGGCTTCTTCACCTTTTGTTCCAAAAGCTTTTCTTTGCCATCGATCGAATAAACCGTATAGTCCAGGCTGTCGATCACATTTTCATAAGCTTTAATGGTGACCTGAAGCTGGCCATTGCTGACCGGTGTGATGGAATCACGTACGCCTGTCAAATCCATCTCATTCTTATATCCGGGCAGGTCATTGAGCGAATAACCGTTATAAGAAAACGCAATCTGGGGACGTGTTGCTGCCCCCATATCTGTCGTCATGTTACTGTTCTTTTTATTTGTCACATAGCCAAATATGACCACCGCAGCAAGAAATACCAGAACCAGTACCCCTGCGTGGATCACGCGATTTTTCCATTTCATTTAAAGCTCCCCTTTTTCGTCTAGCAGTCTCCCCAGTGTCGGTGTCACGCGAAGAAATGTCTCGCATGCGCGGATGCTCTCTTCATTGTCTGCCCGACGACCTGTTTTCACCGCACGAAGCAGAATATTTTTCGGTGTATGTTCCATGTCAATAAATTCCAGAACCTGCACGTCGTATCCCTCCCTCTTTAGATACTCCGCACGTAATCCATCTGTCACAAGCGCCGCCATACGTTCTTTCAAAAGTCCATAATTCATGATCGGCGAAAGCACATCGTTCTTCATCTGCCGGTTCAGTTCATGTTGGCAGCAAGGCACCGATAAAATAACCTTCGCATTCCAGCCAATTGCTTTTGCCAGCGCAAAATCCGTTGCTGTATCACAGGCATGAAGTGTCACAACCATATCTACTTCCTCCGCGCCCGTATAGTCTGCAATATTTCCCTCCAGAAACGTCAGCTTATCATACTGATACTTCTTCGCCAGCTCGTTACATTTCCGGATTACATCCGTCTTCAGATCCAGACCGATGATCCGGATGTCATAAGATTTCAGCTCATGAAGATAATAATACATAGCAAATGTAAGATAAAACTTTCCACAGCCAAAATCCAGAATTGTAAGCTCTCTTCCAGAATCAAGCTGTGGTAAAATATCCTCGATAAATTCCAGGAACCGGTTGATCTGCCGAAACTTGTCGAACCTTGCATGCACAATCTTTCCTTCCTCCGTCATAACACCAAGATCCTGTAAAAACGGAACCGGTACACCTTCTTGCAGGATATATTGTTTCTTCCGGTTATGATTCAGATCCAGCGGGCGCATCTTTGCTTTCTTCTGCTTCTTCTTAATTGTAACCTTCCCCTTCTTGCTGATAAGCACAGAAAATTCCGCATTCGCCGTCACAAGCTGCATCTGCTTCATATTCTCCATAGCCTCCAGCATCTTTTCGCACGCCTCATCCGCACTTAAATTCTCATGAAATGCCTGATTCCCACGAAACGTCTCCATCTGATAGACCCTTGTATCTTTCATGAGCACCGGACGCACCTTAACCTTTGCCGAGAGCTTCTCATCTCTCGGATTACTCAAAACCGCCGATATAAAATTGTCATTTAAATTTTGTTCTAATATATTTTTTAATTCATTCATAGTAGTAATATTGTACTAGCGGTGCGGGAAAAAGTCAATTTGGGACAGGGTAAAAGTTGATTGGGGACAAGGCAAATTAAAGTTAGGGACGTAGTACTTTGGCGAAATGCTACGTCCCTAACTAAAAATTTATCAATCTATTTTATCAAATATAATCACGACTTTGAATAGATCACCGTCCAGATACAGATCAAATGTTCCACCCATCATTGTGGTCAATGTCTTCGCAATAGACAATCCAAGTCCGCTTCCTTCGGTACTTCGTGACAGGTCGCCGCGGATAAATCGTTCAGTCAGTTCTTCTGCCGAGGAAATGTTAAGTGGCTGCTCAGATATGTTTTTCAGACTGAAGATTACTTTTCCATCCAGTGTCTGCAGATCTGCATAGATGCGTGTTCCTTCCATAGCATATTTTGCAGCATTATTATAAATATTTGCAAGCACGCGCCACATTCTTCTTCCGTCTACCCGAACAATCGCATCTTCTTCCGAGAGATTCATAATTTGTGTCAGATTTCTGGCCTGGAATTTTTCTTCAAATTCTCCGCTCGTCTGCAGGATGAGTTCTATCATATTAATATTCATAAACTCGAGAGAAATATTACCTGAGCTGACTTTCGATGCTTCTACAACATCTTCTGTCAAAGTCTTCAATCTCTGAGATTTTTCTTCCAGAACTTCAATATATCTTTGAATCTTCGGATCATCAAATTTTTCTTGTTTCAAGAGATTTACATAATTAATAATGGAGGTCAGCGGTGTCTTGATATCGTGAGATACATTTGTAATCAGATCTGTCTTTAACCGCTCACTTTTCATATTCTTCTCGACTGTCGCATCAAGTCCGCTTCCGATAGAATTGACTTGTTCTGCAATCTTGCGTTGTTCTCCATGTATATCTTCGAGATCAATCTTGTAATCCAGCTCACCTTCACTGATTTTCTCAATACCTTCTTTAATTTTCTGTCGTCCGACTGCCCAGTTGACAAGGATTACAAATCCTGCTGTCTGCACAATGAAAATCACGAATGTCCAAAATGCACTTGGCCAGCCTGATGCCAGATATGCCACCCAATGTACTGCTGCATACGCAAGATATAAAACAATGATTTTTGCTATGTGTCTGGCATTTCGAATCAATAATTTCACAAACTCTACGACACTGTACAGAAAACTGTTCTTCCATGCAATTCCTGCTTTTATTCTTCTGGCCAGACTCAAAATACCAACGAGAAACATATTACATGTATAGACTGCAAGTCCTCCGAATCCAATCATTCCAAAAAATGTTTCGTAAGAAAGAATACCATTTCCTACTGCAAATGTTTTCTGGGAGATAATTCCTGCAGCTCCCATGAAAAGCACAGTCAATAGTGACGGTACGAACCATGCAAATATAACTGCTGCAGCTCCGATTTCTGTCTTACATCTGTCAAATTTATATAGATGCAGTTCTCCATCTCTTTCCGTTCGACCTGCAATCACAACAAGCCATACTACACTGGTAAAAAATATTAAAAACACCAAAATCATTCCTGCACTGACTCCTCGGACAAACGGACTATACTTTTCATAAAAATGTGCATTTTTATAATAACTATCTTTCACAGGATACTTCGTATCCACACCTGTCATAAACACAAACTCTCCTTTATCTACATTACTCAGATAAACGGTCTGTGACTGCCATAGTTCTGCATCTGCTTCCTGAATATTCGTCTCAAACTCTGACAGTTTTGATTTTATTATGACATATTTTCCCATCTTACGAACACTTTTAGCAACATCATTAATATTATTTTTCTGCCCAAGCTCCTCCCGATTTGTAACAACTTTTCCACTCTTTAAATCTAAATAATAATAGAAAAAGTTACTATCTCCTTCTTTATACTGCTCTGTCAGGCTCTCATAATTTGCATAGCGGTCTCCAATCTGATAAATACAGCTTTCCAGCATATTATAAGCTTCATTGAGCCTGCCATTCCAGTTGGAATTCTCATTCACTATCTGCAAGAGATTTTCTGCTTCCAGTGGAGCAGCCTCCTCACGGAATAACGCTCCATCATATTTCCAGCAATCTACATAAAGCATAGTTCCCTCTGCATCTACGATTCCCCGAAAATTCTTTTCCTCTTCCGTCATTTCATTTCTATCTGATATATCCACATTTTCCAGCTTATATAAGATCTGCTCCGATGTCTCCGCACCAATTCCATCTGGCATTAAAAATTTTAATTCACCATTTAACACCTTTTCATTAAAATCATCCTGGCTATAGTAATGATAGCTTCCATCTGATAATTTACAAACGATCGGAGCCTTCAGATCTTCTGCGTCGTTACCTTCTAATTCTGCTGAATCTGTAAGTGTATCTCCGACATAACTGGTACTCTCACTGTAGATCAATTTTTGATACCAATTCAACAAATCTCCCAATCGATACGAAAGACCACTTTCATTCTGACCACTGATCGTCTCACTATTGTTATATACCTGAATATCGACCAGCTTATCCTCGTCAATCTTTCCATCTGTCTCAAACATCTGCTCACTGTCAATGCCGGACATCACTTGATACGCACTGTTCATAAGCTCTGTATCAAAGTCATAGGAATCTTCATAGCTCTGCGTAAGTTTTCCTGTTATAAGGTCATCGAAAAGTTCTGCGTAAGACATGATGCTCATAACGCCGAGCATCATCGAAATAGCCATAACATTTGCAATTATGATCAACAAAATTCTGGTATTTTTTTTCTTATGCCATATCTTTTCCATAACGTCTCCCTTCTGTTAGCTTTTTCTTGCTGATCTTACCCCGACCTGCTTTTACTGCTTCTCGATCTTATACCCTACGCCCCACACGACTTTCAGATATCTTGGTTCTTTCGGGTTGATCTCAATCTTCTCACGGATATGACGAATATGCACTGCCACTGTATTATCAACACCCACCGCATTTTCATTCCAGATATTTTCATATATCTGGTCAATAGAAAATACTTTGCCCTGATGCTTTACAAGCAGCAGCAAAATGTTGTACTCGATCGGGGTAAGCTTCACCGGCTCGCCATCTACTGTCACTTCTTTCAGATCATCGTTGATCGCCAGTCCGCCGACTGTATAGATTGCCTCGCTCTCCTTTATCGCCGTGCTTCCAAGCTGCATATATCTGCGCAAATGTGATTTCACACGGGCAACCAGCTCCAGCGGATTAAATGGTTTCGTTATATAATCATCAGCTCCGATATTAAGTCCCAATATCTTGTCCGCATCCTCGGATTTCGCAGACAGAATAATGATCGGAATATTGTGCTTCTCGCGAATTTTTAAAGTTGCCCTGATTCCATCCATTCTCGGCATCATGATATCCATGATCAGAAGATCTACACTTTCTTTTTTCAAGATCTCCACTGCCTCGATTCCATCGTAAGCTTCCAGAACCTGATGTCCATCCTGGGTCAGATATATCTCGATCGCCTCTACAATCTCTTTATCATCATCACATACTAATATTTTTGCCATCTCATTTCACCTCTCATATCTACTATACAAGATTAGCAAATAAAATTTAAGACATAGGAATGGATTTCTTAAGAAATGATGAATATTTTCAAGAACAACGTCGAAAAATGTCTAAAATAATGTAAACGAAATCCAAGACCCTTTATTTTCAACAAATTTTGATAAAATACTAAAAGATAAAACTTACTTAGACTTCATAATTTCTAGTTTATAAAGGGGGAGTTTTCTATGTACACTCACGACATTGACTATGTAATCCGTACCCTTGGAGTAGGTGCTACATATAGGGGGTATCGCTATCTAAGTTATGGGATTGAATTATGTCTGACAGACGAGGAATATCTGCTTGCCATCAGTAAACAGCTTTATCCGGAGATTGCCAGAAAGTATAAGACGACAGTCGGAAGTGTTGAACGTGATATCCGCACTGTTATAAGAGTCTGTTGGGAAAATGGTTACGATCAGCTTCAGTCCTACTCGTTCCGGCCATTACATGTCCGTCCAACGGCCGGTGAATTTTTCGACATCCTTGTCGCCTATCTAAGCCGTAGCAAACCAGTTCTTCAGGCTGTATGATCCTAAGTAAAAGAAACGGAATTTTATTATCAAAAACAAAGTAAAACCCCGCAAGCTTCGGGCCGCTGCAGGGTTTTATTTTTTACCGGAGACTAACGATCTTCCATCTTCATATACTCACGGTATGGAGACAACGGCTTATAAGCCGGTCGGATAATCTTATCTACATTCTTGAGCTCTTCCAGTCTGTGGGCGCTCCAGCCTACAATACGGGCCGCCGCAAAAATCGGAGTGTAAAGAGATGGCGGAAGATCCAGCATACTATACACAAGACCACTGTAAAAGTCCACATTTGCATTTACACCTTTGTAAATTTTACGCTTTTCGCCGATGACCTGTGGAGCCATGCGCTCTACCATAGCATACAGTGCGTACTCTTCTTCCCGTCCTTTTTCTTTCGCAAGCTGCTCTACGAATTGCTTGAAAATCTCCGCACGCGGATCGGATACAGAATAAATCGCATGACCCATGCCATAAATCAGCCCTTTCTGGTCAAATGCTTTCTTATCCAAAAGGTCTTCCAGATACTGATGTACTTCGTCTTCGTCCGTCCAGTCGGAAATTTTTTCCTTCATGTCTGCGAACATCTGCGTTACTTTGATATTGGCACCGCCATGCTTCGGTCCCTTAAGAGATGCCATCGCTGCAGACATTGTAGAGTACGTATCTGTTCCTGATGACGTAACTACGTGAGTGGTAAATGTTGAGTTATTACCACCGCCGTGATCCATGTGGAGCACCAGTGCCATGTCCAGGATCCTTGCCTCAAGCTTCGTATATTTCTTATCCTCACGGAGCATCATCAGAATGTTCTCAGCTGTGGACAGATTCGGCTGTGGTGCATAAATATACAGGTCTTCTCCCATGCGGAAGTTATATGCATGATAACTATAGACCATTAGCATCGGAAACTGGCTGATCAGGTTCAGACACTGTCTCAGTACGTTCGAGATGGTCGTATCGTCTGCTTTATCATCGTAGGAATAGAGATTCAGGATTTCTCTGGACAGACTGTTCATCATGTCGCCGCTCGGAGCCTTCATGATAACGTCACGCACAAAATTCGGCGGAAGCGTTCTTCTCTCCACCAGAGTTTCATGAAACATCTCAAGTTCAGAACTACTCGGAAGTTCACCAAATAAAAGCAGATAAGCAATCTCTTCGAATCCAAAATGATCTTCTTTCAAGAAACCGCCAACCAGATCTTTGATGTTGTAACCCCTGTAATAAAGATTGCCGGCACATGGAACCTCTTCGCCATTCACAATCTTCTTGGCACATACATCGGAAATATTGGTCAGTCCTGCAAGCACACCTTTTCCGTTCAGGTCACGGAGCCCTCTTTTTACTTCGTACTTAGTATACAGCTCTTTATCAATGGCATTATTCTTCTCACATAATCCTGCAAAATGCTGAATCTCCGGAGTAATCTCAAATAATGCACGGTCTACACTTTTATTCCCTGTCTTTCCTACCATAAATCATCTCCCTTTCTTTTCCCACAAGTCGTTGCTAAGCGCAGCAAATTCTTCCAGCGATAATGATTCACCGCGAACACTTTCTCCTTTGCCAAGCTTTGCGATTGCTTCTGTAATCACATCTTTCGGCAAATCAATCTTGTCAGAATTAGACAATCCATTTGCCAGTGTCTTTCTTCTCTGGTTGAAGGATGCTCGGATAATATCAAACATCCACTTCTCATTGTCCACTTTCACCGGAGGAGCCGCATGTCTTGTAAGACGAATGACTGCGGAACCAACCTTCGGTCTTGGCATAAAGCAGTTCGGAGGTACATTTGCCACTATATACGGATCTGCATAGTACTGGACAGCCAGTGATAATGCTCCATAATCCTTGTTTCCCGGTCCGGTCTGCATACGGTCTGCAACTTCCTTCTGCACCATGACCGTAATACTTTCAACCGGAACATTTCCTTCGAACAGCCCCATAATGATCGGAGTCGTAATGTAATATGGAAGATTCGCAACCACCTTCACCGGACGTCCGCCGTTCTCCTTCTCCACAAGACCACGGATATCTACTTTCAGAACATCATCATTGATCACCATGACATTATCATACTCGCTGAGGGTATCTTCCAAAATCGGGATCAGATTCTTATCAATCTCCACGGCAGCTACCTTTCCTGCCGCCTCAGCCAGATATTGGGTCATGGTACCGATTCCCGGTCCAATCTCCAGAACCATGTCATCTTTTGTAATTCCGGCCGCACTGATGATCTTCTCAAGCACATGCGTGTCAATCAGGAAATTCTGTCCGAATTTCTTCTGAAAATTAAAATGATACTTTTGCAATATTTCAATTGTATTCTGTGGATTTCCAAGTGTTGGTTTACTCATACTTCTTTCTATTACTCCTTCATTCCATCTAACCATAAGCCAGATGAACAAACAGCAATTTATGTTCATTTGGCTCAAGTGCCGGTACTGGAAAGATTATCCTCCTCGTACCGGCACTGTTGCCATTAAAGATATTATACACTATGTCGATAAAAAATGTTGTTAAGATTGTGTGAATTTTTCGACATATCACTTCACATATTTTTAATTTATGATACTGCCAGCAGCTGTTCAAGAATGCCTCGGCATTCTTGCTGTGAGGTGCGCGTCATGCAATTGCATGACATACTTCTACTGCGCACCTCTGCAAGTC
>ENA-OPVG01002521-OPVG01002521.1-human-gut-metagenome-genome-assembly--contig:-NODE-2521-length-10920-cov-3.937322_pt1 | contig 10920 bp, 12 predicted proteins | sample MGYA00241093_ERZ501975 | MGnify/ENA primary metagenome ERZ501975 (study PRJEB25962, sample SAMEA2042993) | human gut metagenome | biome: human gut; feature: human-associated habitat; material: faeces... | reverse complement strand
GAAACCGGTTGCAGTGCGTATGGTTTATCAGGTGGCACAGGCGGTCAATATTCCGATCATCGGAATGGGTGGCATTTCCTGTGCGGAGGATGCGATAGAATTTCTGCTTGCAGGAGCAAGTGCGGTGTCGGTCGGAACGGCAAACTTCCATGATCCGGCAGTGACTTTGAAGGTGATCGACGGAATCGAGGCATATATGAAAAAGAATGGCTTTGAGACTGTAAGAGATATGGTTGGAATTATAAAATAGGAGGACAGGAACGATGGAAGCATACAAGAAAGAATTTATCGAATTTATGGTAGAGAGTGATGTTCTGAAATTCGGAGATTTCACACTGAAAAGCGGAAGAAAATCTCCATTCTTCATGAATGCAGGAGCATATGTGACAGGTTCTCAGTTAAAGAGACTGGGTGAATATTATGCAAAGGCGATCCATGATACATATGGGGATGATTTTGACGTATTATTCGGACCGGCATATAAGGGTATCCCGCTGGGAATCGTTACTGCGATCGCATACAGTGAACTTTACGGAAAAGAAGTCCGTTACTGTTCAGACCGGAAAGAGGAAAAAGATCATGGAGCGGATAAGGGAAGTTTCCTTGGCAGCAAATTAAAAGACGGCGACAGAGTCATCATGATCGAAGATGTTACAACATCCGGTAAGTCCATGGAAGAAACTGTTCCAAAGGTAAAAGGTGCGGCTGATGTAACGATCGTAGGACTGATGGTTTCACTGAACCGTATGGAAGTCGGTAAAGGCGGCGAAAAGTGTGCATTGGATGAAATAAAAGAACTTTACGGATTTGATACAGCGGCGATCGTTACAATGGAAGAGGTCGTAGAGTGTCTGTATAATAAAGAGTGCAACGGCAAAGTTGTCATTGATGATACATTAAAAGCGGCGATCGACGCATATTATGAAAAGTATGGAGTAAAATAAGGAGGCACATTTTATGGAAAAGGCATATCGTACAATGAAGAACAGTGGCGCAGGCAGTATTGTAATTGGAATTATCATCCTTGTGACAGGTGTGGCTGCGGGAGTCATTTCCATTGTGAATGGTGCAAGTCTGTTAAAAAATAAGAACGAGATTACATTTTAAAAGGGCAGTCCCCTCCCGGGAAAAGGAGGGGGCTTTTTATGAAGGTGCAGGATTTTGACGAATAAAGAAGCAAAGAGAGTCAGGACGCTGGGAAAGGTTCTGTTTATTTTATATATATTTTTTCTGGTATACTTCCTTTTTTTATCGGACTGGTATGGCAGAGAAGGCGTGATGGAAGATTATCATTATAATCTGGTTTTGTTCAGGGAAATTAAACGGTTTATTCTTTACCGCAATCAGTTGGGAACATTTGCGGTATTTTCTAATCTGTTTGGAAATATACTTATTTTTATGCCTTATGGCTACTTTCTTACAATGGCGGGGAAAAGAAAAAGTTTCTTTAGAACGTTATTTTACAGTATGGGTCTGAGCCTGGGGGTAGAAGTGATGCAGTTGCTTACAAAAGTTGGAAGTTTTGATGTAGATGATATCCTGCTCAATACTGTTGGCGGAGTACTGGGATTCCTCATCTATATGACAGGAGATCTGATAAGGAGAAGACATGTTCGGAATAGGAAAAAGTGAAGAAGAACGTCGCAGAGAAAAAGAACGAAAGAAACGCGGGATGAGAAAGTATGGACAGTCCTACCTGAAGCCGTCGCGGAGAGGAAGTATTTCCTGCTGGTGTACCGGAAGTTCACTGGTGATTCTGGCAGGATGTATTTTATATGCATTCCTTTCCAGGGGGAAAGCGGCAGGGATTGTGGGAGGACTTTCAGTGGTATCCTTTGTGATTGATATATATGGAATGTACTGTGCAGTACAGGGATTTTTAGAAAGAGACAGACGGTATTTAAATTGTAAGATCGGACTTGGTGTTGGTGTTATCACGCTGATCTTATTTATGGCAATCTTGGTAGGAGGTCTTGGATAGATGAGTTTATCAGAAATTCAGAAAGAAAGAAATGAACAGTGCCGGGAAAGGCATGAACTGGCGGTCAACCGGATCCGGTCTATGGTGACGGAAGAGACGGTCGAGAAGGCATACGTGGGATATTTTCAGGACGTGGCATTATTTTTACTGGAGCTGGAGAATACAAGACGGAAAGTAGCTTCAGGAGAATGGGAAAACTACACGCTGGAGCAGATGCGTAGCTTAAATGAAATACTTTACAGTGACATTCTGGATAAAAATTATGAACGGAGTTATGCAAATCCGGAATATGCAGTGAGCAGTTTTGGAACAGAAATGGGACAACTGCTCAGTTTACTTTATGCAGAATTGCGGGGCGGCATCCCTTATGCGTTTGAGGAGAAGACAGACTATCTGACCATTCTGTATGAGTTATTTATCGAGGTGTATAACTGTTTTGAGAATGCTGCACTGGAGGAAGCATCGGAACAGAGCACAGCGGATGAAAAAGAAAGCAGAGCAGCCGGGGCAGAGAAGCAGATTCCATCCGCAGAACAGATCCGGGAGATCTTATACTGGTATGCCAGTGATTACTGCGATGTATTTCTTGCAGACCGGATTCTGGAGCAGATCGATCCGTCCTTTTCTTTTGCGGCAGATCTGATCGAGACGGCGGACCTTCCGATCTGGACCTTGATTCGGATGAATATTTATACCGTTTTGGCGAGTACATTTCCAAAAATGAACTGGGAACAGCACATCATCTGAGAAATCTTCCGCAGGAGACTTTACAGAAGATGGCAGATGTCTATACAGAAGGTTACCGGATCGGATTTATTAATACCGGAAAGGATCTGTCAAAAAAGAAGGTCGTAAATATCCGCTACAGCCTTGGATTTGAAAAAGTGGTTCGTCTGGCAATCGAAAATTTTAAGAAGATGGGACTGGAGCCGGTGATTTACCGTGCCGCTGCCAGTGTGATCACAAAGAGAGAGCATCATAAGATCGGGTATTATGGCTGTATCGCGAACCAGCAGTACGAGTATGACCACCGGCAGGATCAGGCATTATTTATGGATAAGCGGTATATTGAGCGGAAACTGGAAGTGATGAAGACCGTCTACGAACAGAACCGGGAACTGGCAGCAGGATTTGCAGGTCCGGCAGTCATGGAGATTTTTGGAGAGACGCCGTTTTCACCGGAAGCGAAAGCCTCTGCCCCGGCTTATTCGGAGGCACAGAGAAGTCTTGCACTTCTTTATGACAGCCGTTCCGGGCAACTGACGAATGAATATATCAAAGGAGATGAACGCAGTTTTACGATCATCGCATATCCCGTTCCTGAGATTGGTTCAGACTATGCAGAGATTTTCGACGAAGTGATCCGCATTAATACACTGGATGCGAAACTGTATGAGCAGGTGCAGCAGACCATGATCGATGCCCTGGATCAGGGAGTCTATGTCAGGGTCAAAGGAAAAGGAGAGAATCAGACCGATATGCATGTAGAACTGTACCGGCTGAAAGACCCGGCAAAAGAAACGATCTTTGAAAATTGCGTGGCAGATGTCAACATTCCGGTAGGGGAGGTATTCACATCACCGGTACTGGACGGGACAAACGGAGTCCTGAATGTCAGCAAAGTTTATTTAGATGGTTTACAGTACCGCAATCTGAAACTTACGTTCAAGGATGGAAAAATCACAGATTATACGTGTGACAACTTCTCAGACGAAGCCGAGAACCGGAAATATATTTATGATAATGTACTGAAAAATCATGAGACTCTTCCGCTGGGAGAGTTCGCCATCGGAACGAATACGACTGCCTATGTGGTGGCAAGAAAATATGGCATCGAAGATAAGATGCCGATCCTGATCGCAGAGAAGACAGGACCTCATTTTGCGGTGGGAGATACGTGCTATTCCTGGAGTGAGGAAATCCGTGTATACAATCCAAATGGAAAGGAAATCGTTGCGAAAGACAATTCCTGCTCGCTTCTGCGAAAGGAAGATGTATCCAAAGCATACTTCAACTGTCATACAGATATAACCATACCTTATGAAGAGTTAGAAGAAATAAGTGTAGTGACAAAAGACGGGAAACACATTATACTAATTAAAGACGGAAGATTTGTGCTTCCGGGAACTGAGATTTTAAATGAACCATTAAAACAACTCGAAAATTGATTTGAGATTTTAAGGAGGAAATAACGTGCCAAAAGTAGGAATCGTAATGGGCAGTGACTCGGACTTAAAAGTAATGAGCAAAGCCGCTGACATGCTGGATAAACTTGGAATCGAATATGATATGACGATCATATCCGCACATCGTGAGCCGGATGTATTTTTTAAATATGCGGGATCAGCAGAAGAGAAGGGCTATAAAGTAATTATTGCGGGCGCAGGAATGGCAGCACATCTTCCGGGAATGTGTGCAGCAATCTTTCCGATGCCGGTTATCGGCATTCCAATGCATACAACATCTCTTGGAGGAAGAGATTCACTGTATTCAATCGTACAGATGCCGTCCGGAATTCCGGTAGCAACAGTAGCAATCAATGGAGGCGCAAACGCAGGACTTCTTGCCGCAAAGATTCTGGCAACATCTGATCCGGAACTTCTGGACAGATTGAAAGCATACAGTCAGGAACTGAAAGAGCAGGTTGAGGCAAAGGATGCCAGACTTCAGAAAGTTGGATACAAAGCTTATTAAAAACAGGTGGAGGAGATCAGAAGATTATGGATTACAAAAAAGCAGGTGTGGATATAGAAGCTGGTTACAAGTCAGTTGAGTTAATGAAGAAACATATTGCAAAGACCATGAGACCGGAAGTTTTAGGCGGAATCGGTGGATTTTCGGGAGCATTTTCCATGAATGCATTCAAAAATATGGAAGAACCAACACTCGTATCCGGTACAGATGGCTGCGGAACCAAAGTTAAGCTTGCTATGATCATGGATAAACACGATACGATCGGAATCGATGCTGTAGCCATGTGTGTAAATGATATTGCATGTGCAGGTGCAGAACCACTGTTCTTCCTGGATTACATTGCATGTGGAAAAAATTATCCGGAAAAGATCGCAGAGATCGTAAAAGGTGTTGCAGAGGGCTGTGTACAGTCTGAGGCAGCTCTGATCGGTGGTGAGACAGCAGAGCATCCGGGACTGATGCCGGAAGACGAATATGACCTGGCTGGTTTCGCAGTAGGTGTCTGCGATAAAAAAGAGATGATCACAGGTGAAGAACTGAAAGCAGGAGATGTTTTGATCGGTATGGCATCCACAGGTGTTCACAGTAACGGATTTTCTCTTGTCCGTAAAGTTTTTGATATGACAAAGGAATCTCTTGATACTTATTATGAAGAACTTGGAACAACACTTGGTGAAGCACTTCTGGCACCAACCAGAATCTATGTAAAAGCATTAAAGAGCATTAAAAATGCCGGAGTTCGTGTGCACGCATGCAGTCATATCACAGGCGGCGGTTTTTATGAAAATATTCCGAGAATGCTTAAAGAGGGAACACGTGCAGTTGTGGAAAAGAACAGCTATCCGGTACTTCCAATCTTCAAACTTCTTGCTGAAAAAGGCAATATTGATGAACAGATGATGTACAATACTTATAACATGGGACTTGGAATGATCCTTGCTGTAGATGCAGCAGATGTGGACAAAACAATGGAAGCGATCAAAGCAGCAGGTGACACTCCGTACGTAGTAGGACGTATCGAAGATGGTGAAAAGGGAGTGACTTTATGTTAAAAGTCGGTGTACTGGTTTCAGGAGGCGGCACGAATCTGCAGGCTATCCTGGATGCCATTGACTGTGGAAAGATTACAAATGCAGAAGTTTCTCTGGTTATCAGCAATAATCCGAAGGCTTATGCGCTAGAGAGAGCAAAGAATCACAACATAGAAGCTGTATGTATTTCCCCAAAACAGTTTGAGAACAGAGAAGAATTTCACAGGGCACTTCTTGCGAAGCTGAAAGAAAGTGGAGTAGAGCTTATTGTTCTAGCAGGATTTCTTGTGGCTATTCCTCCAATGATCGTGGAAGCGTATCCAAATAAGATCATCAATATCCACCCGTCACTGATTCCGTCTTTCTGTGGAGTGGGCTATTATGGATTGCATGTACATGAGAAAGCTCTGGAAAGAGGCGTACGTGTGACAGGTGCGACCGTACATTTTGTTGACACAGGTACAGATACAGGTCCGATCATTCTTCAGAAGGCCGTAAAGATTAAATCTGATGATACCCCGGAAGTTCTTCAGAGACGTGTTATGGAGAAAGCGGAGTGGAAGATTCTTCCGAAAGCTATCAATCTTATTGCCAATGACAAAGTGAAAGTGGTGGATGGAAGAGTAGAAACAGAGGAATTTGATACAGAAGAGTAGATAAAGGAGCAAAAATAAAATGAAAGTCTTGATCGTAGGCAGCGGTGGAAGAGAACATGCCATTGCATGGAGTGTTTCAAAGAGTCCGAAAGTGGATAAAATTTATTGTGCACCTGGAAATGCAGGGATTGCAGAACTTGCAGAATGTGTAGATATCGGTGCTATGGAGTTTGAGAAACTTGCTGATTTTGCTCAGGAGAAAGCAATCGATCTTACCATTATCGGTATGGATGATCCTCTGGTTGGCGGTGTGGTAGATGTATTTGAAGCACGTGGTCTGAAAGTCTTTGGCCCGAGAAAGAATGCAGCTATCCTTGAAGGCTCCAAAGCGTTCTCAAAAGATCTGATGAAAAAATACAATATTCCCACAGCGGCATATGAGAATTTTGATGATCCTGAGAAAGCACTGGAATATCTCCGCACAGAAGCCAGATTTCCAATTGTCCTGAAGGCTGATGGTCTTGCACTCGGCAAGGGGGTACTGATCTGTCAGGATCTGAAAGAGGCAGAAGATGGCGTAAAAGAGATCATGGAAGATAAGAAATTCGGAAATGCCGGAAATACCATGGTCATCGAAGAATTTATGACAGGACGTGAAGTCTCTGTGTTATCATTTGTAGATGGAAAAACTATCCGTACAATGACATCCGCACAGGATCATAAACGCGCTCAGGACGGTGATCAGGGATTGAATACGGGCGGAATGGGAACTTTCTCCCCGAGTCCGTTCTACACAGAAGAGGTAGATGAATTCTGCAGGAAATATGTATATCAGCCGACAGTGGACGCAATGGCTGCAGAAGGACGCCCATTTAAGGGAATCATTTTCTTTGGTCTTATGCTTACACCGGATGGTCCGAAGGTTCTGGAATATAATGCCCGTTTTGGCGATCCGGAAGCGCAGGTTGTTCTTCCTCGTATGAAGAACGATATCATCGAAGTGATGGAAGCCTGTGTAAACGGAACTCTGGATCAGATAGATCTTCAGTTTGAGGATAATGCGGCAGTATGTGTAGTCCTTGCAAGTGACGGATATCCTGTGAAATATGAAAAAGGTATTCCGATGTACGGATTTGAGAACTTCAAAGGTAAGGATGGTTATTATTGTTTCCATGCAGGAACCAAATTAAAAGATGGTCAGATCGTAACCAACGGAGGTCGTGTCCTGGGAATCACAGCTACAGGAAAAGACCTGAAGGAAGCAAGAAAAAATGCCTATGAAGCCACAGAGTGGATCACATTTGCAAATAAATATATGCGCCATGATATTGGTAAGGCAATTGATGAAGCATAAATAATTTTGAGGTGCTGCAGTTTCAGAAAAAATGTATTTTGGATGATTACTGTAAAACAGATCAGAAAACAGAAAGGTTTAAAACCAGACCGGACTGTTTTCTGATTTTTTTGTAAATGTTTTTGCATAAATAATATAGGCTATTTTCTTTACTTTTCATGCAATCTGTTATAAAATAAAACAGTGCTGTAAAACAGAAACGTAATCGAACTCCGGACAGCAGGGGAAAATTTATGAACAGAAATTATGTAGATAAGAAAATACAGAAGATCATAAAAGAAATGAGACAGAGAGGATAAGAGCATGGGAATCAGCAAAGAAGAAGCAATCAAAGAATTACAGACCAGAGAGGAGATTTTTGTGGCATATTCACAGGCTACAAAGCTTCCGTATGTGAAATGTGATGAAGAGACATTTAATGATCAGGCATGGATTTTTTCAACAGAAGAAGGAATCAAAGAATTCGGCAAAAAAATGCTGGAAGAAAAGGTTCTTCTTATGGGTATGAAATTTACCAAGAAGGATTATCCCAGATTATATGGAACTTTCTATGCAATTGGCGTAAATACAGTTGTATGGGTAGATGGTGAAGATAAGATTGAGATTGATCTTCCTGATATTGCAAAACAGGCAGATATGAGCAAGATTGAGCCGGCTAAGAGACCGCTTCTGAATCCTACACTGGAGCTTTCCGGCATTTACTTTATGCAGGAACTCCGCCGTCCGGTAGAGAAGGATCAGCATGGAAATCTTCGTGAGCTTGAGGAAGAACTGATCGTAAACCTGAAGAAATCCGAATATCTGGTTGCTATGAATGTAGATCCTGAAGATCCTAAGAAGATCAATATTCCGTATCTCAAAAATAAAAAAGAAGAAATTCTCCAGCCTGTATTTACAGACGTTATGGAACTTGAGAAGTTTACAAAAGGTCAGAAGCTGCGTATTGCGAAAGTACCGTTTGCAAAACTTCCGGAGCTGTTAATCGATAAGGCAATGGCTTATGCAGTTAATCCATTAGGCTTTAACCTTGTTCTGAACAGAGAACAGCTCAATAAGATCATTGGCTTAAAATAATCAAGTCATGTAGATGAAATTCAGTTGACAGAAAGAAGATAAAGGGTGTGCATGCTGTGTGAGAACATGGCAGTACACCCCTTTTTGTTTTGAAAAATAATACAGCAATACGTCTTTCTGTTGCAAAAAATGTTGGTTTGTGCTAGGATATGTGTAACACAAAAAGGAGAAGAAAACGTATGATGATAGAAATAGATTTCAGCAGTGATGAAGCCATTTACATCCAGCTGACCAATCAGATCATCATGGGGATTGCTACGTCAAGACTGCAGGAGGGAGATACACTGCCATCAGTGAGACAGCTTGCAGATACAGTTGGGATAAATATGCATACAGTAAATAAAGCATATTCACTGCTGCGACAGGAGGGATTTGTCACTATCGACCGCAGACGTGGTGCAGTGATTTCTATTGATGTAAATAAACGGAAAGCATTGGAAGAACTGAAACAGAATCTCATGGTGGCGCTTGCGAAAGGATGTTGCAAGAGCGTAAGCAGAGAGGAAGTACATCAGCTTATTGATGAGATTTTTGACGAATATGATGAAAACAGATAGGAGAGGACATGGAGAGACAATTTACCAGACAGGCAGAGAATGCCCTCAAATTGGCAACGACAATTGCGAAATCCTGTGGACATGGATATATCGGAACAGAGCATCTTCTTGCAGGTCTTTTGAAAGAACCTGAAGGCACTGCGGGAAAAGTGCTGCAGGAATTTAACGTAGAAGAAGAAAAACTCAGGGAACTTATCAGCAGCCTGGTTACACCGGTTCAGGGCAATACTGCGGCAGCAGAAACAAAAGATCCCCAGTACAGCCCGAGAGCAAGAAGGATCATTGAACAGGCGAAGGAAGATGCTGAGAGTATGGAATGTCTTTGTGGAACAGAGCACCTGTTGCTTTCGCTTCTGAAAGAGACAGACTGCGTAGCGACCAGACTGCTTTTTACAATGGGAGTAAATATCCAGAAGTTGTTTGTGGCTATCCTGACAGCTATGGGATTTGACAATGATACCATTGCAGAGGAATTTCAGTACGCAAGGAATGCGGGAAACAAAAAAGTGACCAGTACCCCTACGCTGGATCAGTACAGTCGTGACCTGACACAGCTTGCAGCAGAGGGAAAACTGGATCCTGTGATAGGGCGTGATAAAGAAATTACCAGACTGATCCAGATTCTGAGCAGACGTACGAAGAATAATCCGTGTCTGACAGGGGAACCCGGAGTAGGTAAGACTGCCATTGTAGAGGGACTTGCACAGCGCATCGTTATGGGAATGGTTCCGGATACAGTGAAGGATAAGCGTCTTGTTGTGTTAGATCTTTCCGGCATGGTTGCGGGAAGCAAATACAGAGGTGAATTTGAGGAACGCATTAAGAATGTGATCCAGGAAGTAAAAGAACATCAGGGAATTCTGCTGTTCATTGATGAAATCCATACCATCATCGGAGCAGGTGGAGCGGAGGGAGCACTGGATGCTTCTAATATTCTGAAACCTTCTCTTTCCAGAGGTGAGATTCAGCTTATCGGCGCGACTACTCTGGAGGAATACCGTAAATATATTGAAAAAGACGCAGCACTGGAACGAAGATTCCAGCCTGTGACAGTGGAAGAACCATCTTCAGAGGAGACTGTTGAGATCCTTAAAGGTCTGCGTCCATATTATGAGAAACATCATGGGGTAAAGATTGAAGATGAGGCACTTGAGGCAGCAGTAAAAATGTCACAAAGATATATCAATGACCGTTTCCTTCCGGATAAGGCAATTGATATTATTGATGAAGCAGCATCAAAGGTTCAGCTTGCGGGTTATCAGTCAGCACCTGAAATGGAACAATATGAACTGGAACTGAATGAACTTCGTGAGGAGAAAGAACAGGCAGTTAAGACTGCAGATATTGAACGCGCAAAAAAAGCACAGGTACGCCAAAATGAAGTGGAAGCCGAAATGGAGAAAATCCGCATTAAGACTGAACGTAGAAATAAGAGGAAGAAACTTGTTGTAGATGAAGCTGCTGTTGCAGAGACGATTTCTGACTGGACAAAGATTCCTCTTCAGAAACTGACAGAGGGAGAAACCAAACGTCTTGCTCGTCTGGAGAAAGAACTTCATAAACGTGTGATCGGACAGAATGAGGCAGTAAAAGCTGTTGCGCAGGCAGTGAAACGGGGAAGAGTAGGACTTAA
>ENA-OPVG01002514-OPVG01002514.1-human-gut-metagenome-genome-assembly--contig:-NODE-2514-length-10957-cov-2.712530_pt1 | contig 10957 bp, 6 predicted proteins | sample MGYA00241093_ERZ501975 | MGnify/ENA primary metagenome ERZ501975 (study PRJEB25962, sample SAMEA2042993) | human gut metagenome | biome: human gut; feature: human-associated habitat; material: faeces... | reverse complement strand
CGTTGCCGGACGGGGGCTTTGCTCTATAAAAATATACAAAAAACAAAAAGGGCCTCCGGCTTAAACCGGAGGTCCTTTTGGTCGGAGTGACGGGATTCGAACCCACGGCCTCTTGGTCCCGAACCAAGCGCGCTACCAACTGCGCTACACCCCGTAAAGAAAAACCGCAGCAGCTGGGCTGCTGCGGTGTGGTTGGGGATGAGAGGATCGAACTCCCACGGGCGGAGTCAGAGTCCGCTGCACTACCATTATGCGAATCCCCATCGGGTTTGTGTCTTGGGCGTCTGCCCTCAACGCTCATATATTATAGCGTGCCCGATGGGATTTGTCAACGCTTTTTTTGAAAAAACTTCAATTTTTTCTCCAAAATTTTCAGTTTTTCAGAATTCATCGCTGCTGCGTCAATCGTTTTCTGTTATCCGGTGCAGGTGGATCAGCTTAACAGCCGGCGGCACTTTTATTCCTTGGGCCAATACCGCATGTCCGACACGGTGTACACCGTAATGAAGGCCTGCGGGTCCTCGCGGTTCATGTAGCTCATCAGCTTCTGGTATTCGGCCTTGTCCACAATCGTGATGATCTCGCGGCGCTTCTGCATATTGTACGCGCCGTAGGATTCATACACCGTCGCGCCGCTGTGCAGGTCCTCAATGATGAACCGGCGCAGTTCTTCTTCCTTTTTGGTGATGATGCAGACGCGGCGCTTGATGTTGTTGTCAAAGATAAAGTGGTCGAGCACAAGCCCGTTAAAATAGGTACCCAGCACGCTTAAAACCACGGTCTTTTTGTCGTAGACCAGCGCGGCGGAGAGCGCCACACACATGCCGGACAGCGACATGGCCTTGCCCAGGTCCATGTGCAGGTATTTGTTCATGATCTTGGCGACGATGTCCAGCCCGCCCGACGAGGCGTTGCGGTTGAACAGGATGCTCAGCCCCACGCTGACGACGAGGATGTAGCACAGCACGTCCAGCTCCTGGCTGTCGGTCAGGGAGCCGAGGTTCGGGAAGAGCCGCTCGAACAGGCCGATAAACGCCGGGAGCAGGATGCTGGTGTAGACCGTCTTGGCACCGAACTCCCGCCCGCAGGTCAGAAACCCGATGACGAGCAGCACGACATTCAAAATCATCGTGATGGCTGACAGCGGCAGCGGCACAAAGTTTGCCAGCACGATGCCCAGACCCGAGATGCTACTGACCGAGGCATGGCTGGGCACAAGGAAGAAGTAGACCGCCGCCGCAATGATGGCCACGGCTCCGGTCAGGATGGCAAGTTCCCGCACCGCCGCAGCAGTGGGCACAGCTTTTTTGTTCATCGGCAGACCCTCACGATTCCTTGATGCGCTTGCCGCGGCGCATTTTTCTAAACGTTGTCATTTTTGTTTCCTCTTTCTTAGTAATATCGTACCACAAGACGGCACAGAGCACCTGCCGCGTCTTGCAGCCGAAGCTTTTTACTCTCTTATTGTAGCACACCCCCTTTAAAAAGAAAAATAAAATTTTCACTTCAAACTGTGCCGTTTGTTCCAACACCGGCGGCGTTTTTTTCGGCGGCGGGCGGGGTTGTTATCCGGCGCACATTTCTGCCGGAGCGGGGCGGCGGGGGTTGGAATCCGCGGCACAGTTTTCTACAGGTTGTATTGTTATCGGCGGCACAGTTTGCCGGGCAGCTTCTTTTATACAGGTTGTTATCCTGCACACAATTCCGGGGAGCCGGCATTGGAATCCCCCGCACAGTTTACGGCGGGCGGGGTTGTTATCGGCAGCACAATTTCGGTGCGGTGTGCATCGCAGTGCAAAAAAAATAGTTGTTATCGGGCGCACAATTCGGACTTTTTTCTGAGGGCGGCAGGTTGTTATCCACAGCACAATTTGCGCGGTGGGTAAAATTCGGCTATTGTTATCGGCAGCACATTTCGGAATTTCGTCTGCTTTCCAAACGTGTCCGGACCGAGTTGTTATCCAGCGCACATTTCCGGCAGTGGGGTTGTTATCGGGCGCACAGTTTCCAAACTGTAGAATTTTGACGGCTGTTGTTATCGACGGCACATTTCTGAAAAATCCACCGTACAGCGTACATCCTGTGTTGTTATTCACGGCACAATTCGTTTTTTCCGGGGCAGAGCGGTTGTTATCCGGCGCACAATTCGCAAAAATCCATTTTTTTGCGGCGCGTCCTGCCGTGGGTTGTTAGTCTGCGCACAGTTTGCCCTGCAGGGGCCTGGGTTGTTATCGACGGCACAATACAAGGATTTTTCAGCACGGGTTGTTATTCAGCGCACATTTCCCCGCGGCAGGATTTTTCCATCCGCCCTGTTGGAATGCTGCGCACATTTCTCACTTTTCCTTTTTCCGCGCCCGGGGTTGTTATACTCGACACTTTTTAAAAATCCCACAAAGTTTTCTTTGTCGCCATTTTCCTGCAAAAAAACTTTTTTACCGTTGTTACGCTCCGCACATTGTTGCGTTTTACACATTTGTGTTGGAATTCTGCGCACAGCATCGTTGTAACACAGCGCACATTTGTGTTGGAATATTCGACATAGCTATACTACTTTTCTAAATATATATAAATAGGGCTAAAAATTCCAAAACAAAAGAACACAGGATTTTGTGCGGCACGGAGGAAATGTGCTGAATGTTACAATAATTGACACAGCGCGCACAATCTGCTATGATACGTTTAACGTGTTGTAAAAGATGAGGTTTTGCAAATGACACCCCAAAGTACGTTGAAAACGACCCCAAAAGCCAACCATAACAAAAAGCAGGGGGCGAAGTCTGCCAAGGCGTCGCCTTCGACCCTTGTTGCTACCTATAGCGGGCGCGGCAATCAGACGATTGTCCGCAAATCCAACGACCTGATCCAGAACGCAATGTACAGCCTTTCGCTGAGCCAACAAAAGCTGATGCTGCACATTTTCGCGATGATCAAGCCGTCGGACACCGAGCTGCCCCGGTACGAGATGTCGATCTACGAGTTTTTGAAGCTCTGCGGCGTTGACCCGCACAACGGCTCGATGTACAAACAGGTCAAGAAAAACATTGAGGACATCGCCAACGCCAAGGTCCAGTGGATCCGCCTGGCGGGCACCCAGAAAATCACGATGTTCCGCTGGCTTTCCAGCGCGACCATCGACGAGGGCACCGGCAAGATCGTGCTGACGCTCGACCAGTCGCTCAAGCCGCACCTGATCCAGCTAAAAGAGTTCTACACAACGATGAATATCACCTATACGCTCCCGATGAAAAGCCAGTATAGTCTGAAAATTTATGAGCTGTGCAAGAGCTACCAGAACCTGTACATCACCAAAAAAGAGAAGGGCGAACCGCTGGTCTGGAACATTGAGACGCTGAAAAAGCAGGTGGACTGCAATGCGGCCAACTGGGCCCACGTGCGCCGCACCGTGCTGGACAAGGCCAAGAGCGAGATCAACGGCCACACCGACATCTATTTTGACTATGAGGTCTACGAAAAAGATCGTCAGCGCGTCATTGCGATTGCTGTCACCATTGAGCCGGTGGACAAGCAGGTCGCCGATGACAAGCTGAACGAGATCACAAAATCCATGTCCAACCGGGTCCGCAGCAAGAAGGGCAAGCTGACTCTGGCCGAGACCGGCACGCTGGATGACGACCCGAACGTGCTGACGCTCGAGTATGTCTCGGTGCCCGAGACGACGATCCCCTATTCCTACGGTGCTACGCCGGAATTGCTGCGCCAGGAGCTGGAGATCAAGGCAGAGCCCGACAAGCTGATCCGCGAGCTGACGGCGGACGAGATGGACGCCGTGCGCACGATCATCGATGCTATGGTAAAAATGGCCGGCACACCGCGCGGCAATGATAAGATGATCGACGGCGGCAACGCGACGTTCTTCCAGACGATGAACAACGTCATTGACAACTGCGGCGGTCTGCGCCGCTGGTTCGAGGGTGTCGCCACCCGCTACGCCGCCAAGGTCATCCCGGTGGCACGCACCAAGAGCGCTCCCCTGCCCTACCTGTCCCGCGCAATTTTGGAGGACCTGGAAAATTATCGTATCTACGTCACCGGAGGTGTGCCGGAGGAGGTGGAGGACGACTACGGCGCACCCGAGACGCCGGACATCGTCGAGACCACCGACTTTGTGGAGACAGACGCCGAGCCGGTCAACCAGCTGGTGCCGGAGGATGCCGCGACGAAGAAAGAAGTCACGGCGGCGCTGCTGCGCTACATTGACCGCGACACGCTCTCGGCCCGGCTGACCACCGGCCAGATGGAGGCATTCGAGGATATTTTGCAGATGACGGCCTATTTTTGCCGTCGCAACGTCAAAGGCAAGGACGACGGCATGATGGAGGGCAAGGCCAACATGCAGTTTTTGGACGCTTTGAACAAGGTCATTGCCCGGTATGAGAGCCTGACCCCGCTGTTTGAGGCGATGTCGGTCATGATGGACTACGACACCTACTGGAAGGATCTGATGAAGAACCCCAGGATCAAAAATCCAAAGCTCGTCTTTCAGTCTGAGGTCGAAAAGGCCCTGCTGATGCCGTCCGCCGTCATCGGCGAATACACCGCCCGCAAGGCCCAGAGCGACACCGGCCACACGCTGCACCGGGAATACAACTGGACGAAGGCCTTTGACGAAGAATAAGACGAAAAAGCGGAATTTTTGAAAATGTGCCCTGAATAACAATAGCCCCGGGATTTTCCAAAGCAGAAAATCCCGGGGCTTTGCTGCCTGTATATTTATTCGTGCGTATAAATATTCACAACCGCTTAACAACCGACGCAGTGCGGGCGGATACAGCGTGTGCCCTTATCGTTTGCGGCAGTGACGAGTGTCACCTGGGCAAATTTCCGCATCGCTCGATCCGCCCGCAGACGCGCCTAGCAGCCCCTCACAGCCGCCTCAATCGCGGCCTTATCCAACCCTTCCCCAATCACGATCAGCACCTCCTGACCGCTGGGAATGGGCTGTACGGTTATGGCGTCGCGGGCGGCGTTCAGCTCGACCCAGCCGCCGCCGTCGGGGATAAACCCCTTGACGCGCAGCACATGGCCGTATTTCGCGTCGTGCAGGAGCGTCTGCGCGGCCTGCCGGACCTGCGCGACACTGCGCCCGGCCTCGAGGAAATACAGCGAGGTAAACGCCTTGTGCTCGTCAAAATGCAGCTTGACGTAGCTTGTCTGCCGCCAGCCGCAGCGATCCACGCGGGCAAAATCAGCGGCTGTCAGCGCGTTCCAGTCCCGGCACAGCACATCGTCCGCGCCAAAACGGCGGGCACAATGGCAGCCGGCCAGTGCGCGGTTCAGATGGTCGATGACCGCTTCCGCCTCGCCGGGCGCGGCCAGCTGCGTGCGGCTCATGACGACAAGCCCGGCACTGGCGGCCTCGGAGGCCAGCAGGTAGTCGGCCTGCGGGGAAAGCTCGTTTTCCAGCTTGACGTCCACAATGGCAATGACGCTGCCCAGCGTATACCAGCGGTCCAGCGGCTCGTCCCGCAGAATGTCGTAGAACTCGTCCACGTCAAAGATGCCGCTCGGCTCAATGACGACCCGGTCAAAGCCGCGCATTGCCATTGAGATCAGCTTGGTGCGCATCCGGCGCTGGTGGGTGTCGCAGTCACAGCCGCCACTGATCGTCTCTATGTCGCAGTGCTCCCCGATCAGGTCCTGCAGCAGCATGGCATCGACGTTCACCGCGCCGAAGTCGTTTTCCAGAATGCAGACGCTGTGCCCCTGCGCGACGAGATACTGCACGTAGCGGCGCAGGAACGTCGTCTTGCCGGAGCCGAGAAACCCAGTGATCAAATCGACCTGTACCATAGTTGTTCCCCTCCTGTTGGTGGTAAATTGCTTGTGCCTGTTATTATATCACATTTTTATTTTTTTCAACTGTAAATTTGCTTTACAAATATAATCATATTGTTTATAATAGTATTATAAACAATACACAAAACACAGGAGCATATAATGAACAAAATTGAATTTAAGCAATTCTTACAAAATACAAAAGACAATATACAAGAAAAACTCAATCCGAAAAAAATCGGTACAAAAATATCAGTGAGTTTAAAAAGTAAAAAAACACGCAAAAATCTAATAATCTATGCATTTTTAACATTATTCTGCATAGCATTTCTGTTACTTCTGTCTGCGTCCACAAGTCCGCTATACAAGGACTTATGCGACGGTGATTCAAGCATTTTCATATTCTTCGGAAAAGCGATAACGCTCGGCAAGGACGCATACAGAGATTATTTTGACCACAAAGGTCCGATTTTGTTTTACATAAATGCATTGGGATATTTCCTGACAAAATCAAAAGTAGGCGTATTCATACTACAATGTATATCCCTTTCAATATCTTCGATATTTATGTACAAAACGGCACGTTTTTTCACAAAACCGATACGCTCGGTAATTTGTGTTATAATCACCATTCTTGCATTCGGTGCGACAATCAGCGACGGCAACTTAACGGAAGAATACTGTATTCTCTACTGTATGATAGCGATTTACACCGCATTAAAATTCATCACAAAGCACCCAAAAGCACCTCACCCTCACAAAAATATGGTTATTTACGGAATATGTTTTGGAATTTGTGCATTTATCCGCGTAAACAACGGACTGATTATCTGCGGTATTGTATTCGTTACGATTATGACCGACTTTATAAACGAGCATATCAAAGAAATATTTAAAAATATACTGTATTTTATAGTCGGTGTATTGATAGTGGCAGTGCCTGTATGCCTTTTCTTCCTTATTAAAGGGACGCTGTCGGATATGTTGTTTTCTACTTTCGTATTCAACTTTCTATACGCGTCGGAAGGCTCATCAGAAAAGACATCATCAGCCATATTACTGCTTCTGCGATGGGTTGCACCTGTCTTGATGATGATATTCATATCGTCATTTTTCGCAAAACGACTTGGTCCAAAGGTTGCGTCATTTATCACAACAATATCCATATTCGCACTGATACCTATATTACTCGGTTTCAGTTACACGCATTATTACACAACGCTTATACCTTTAATACCGATTTATTGTGCTGTATTCTTCTATATTACATCAAATAAAATAAACATTCTTGCAGTAATACTTTGCGTAATAATGGCATTTCCGTTGGCAAATTACTTTGTTCAATCAGAGTCAAATATAGTGCATTACTCAAAGAAGTTGTATTCGCAAAGGCACCCTGCCAAAACAAGCGACGTATATTCGGATATTTATTACAGTGCAAAACAGCTTAGCTCGCAAATTCCCGATGAAGACAAAGACAGCGTATACTGCTACGACATTTCGGCAACTTGGCTTTTGCAAGCCGACATTATGCCTTGCTTTAAGATATTTATTCTTCAGGAATGGTGGTCGGAAATGTATCCCGAGTTCGGTCGTCAAATTAATCAAATGATGCTTGAAAAACAACCTAAGTGGGTTGTTATACACAATATCGACATTGTAAACAGTAAGCAGTTTATGAATATAATCAACAATAATTACGAGCTTGTCGATGAATACAGTTATGACCGATTATACAAATTGAAAACTCAATAAAAAAAACAGCTGTTGCAATTAGCAACAGCTATTTTCATGTTTATCTTTGTCATAGACAATGCAAAATGATTCTGTAGGATTTTTCACAGTCTTTTTAGCTTTCAAAGCCTTATCCAGCCCCACTCCCACAACTTCATTTGTTTTAAGCACATAAATTCCTGTTTTAACAATAATATGCGCGCCGGGATATTTTTCATTAATCATTTTACTGAATTGTTTATTTAACGCATCTATCTTATCAAAGCTTTCTAAATTTTTAAATCTGAACGCACTGAAAAAAATATCCGCACCGTCAATGTGAGTTATAATATTATAATCATTATCACTTGGCAAAATACAGTTTACAAACTCTGTAAAAACCTTATCTCCCTCAATCTGACCGAACCGTTCGTTGAAATCAAGCATTCCCGAAAAATCGGTATGTAACAGAGCAACCTGTTCGTCTTTTTCCTCTGCAAATTTTCTCAGTCTGCCTATCTGTTCATAAAACTTTGCAATAGTATAACAACTGGTTTTGCGGTCATAATCAATTATTTTTCTAAGCTTTTTCTCATTTTCCGTTTCCTTATCGCTTTGAGAAATGTACATCGTCATAAGCTTAGTCGCCATATTCAATTCAACGCATTCTTCTATCTGCCAAGGATTTTCATATCCGAATCTCGTACAAACAAACATAAAGAACGAATCTCCTGTTGTAATATTTGCATTATATACCACTTCACCATTCTTTTTATTCTTTTCAAATTCACGTTGAAACTTTAACGAAAATCCGTTTATTTTTTCATTTGAAAGAATAAATACAGGATATTTTTCAAAAAATTCTTTGAAATGCTCAATGTCAGAATGAGCATAATATCCTCTTTTTCCCGCATTATTCTGAAATTTCGGATCACTGCACCATTCATAGCTTATTGTGATTAAATCTTCCTTGGTATTGACCTTCATTATCTGAAACCAGTCAATATCGAACTTTTCAGCCACATACCGAATAATCTTATACATTGCGTCATCGCTGTTTTTCGCACTTGAAGAAAGTTCAAGGAATACTTTCATCATATCGCGTGTCTTAAATAATTCCGTACTGTTTTCGGCGTCCTCAGCTTCATAATCAATCGCATGGCTTGAATTGTCGTACACAATATTTTCATTGTATATCTCCCAGTGAGCCTTGCCATTCTTTTTTGTACTGTACAGTGCCTTATCTGCTTTTGAGAACAACGCTTTATAATCAGGCACTTCTTCAAATATTCTGCCGTCTGCCACTCCGACACTGCACGTTATTCTCTTATCGTCTGAAATATTAATCTTACATACATTGTCAACAACTCTGTCGGCATTCTCTGCTATTCTGCTACTTTTCAAAAACACGAAAAATTCATCACCGCCGTATCTTCCGACAATAGTGTCATCATCGGTTGCCTTGTTCAGCATTTCCGCAACCATGGCAATAACGGTATCACCGTATAAATGTCCGTATGTGTCATTTATATTTTTAAAATCATCAATATCAATAACAAACAGTGCGTAATCTCTGCTTTCGGGATTGGATTTTATATACTCATTAATCCTCTCGACGCCTGCATTTCTGTTATAGACATGAAGTACCGGGTCAATCTCGATTTTTTCTTTTAATTCTTTTTCATGATGTTTTTCGTCCTCGATATTCGTTATTGTTCCGAAAATTCTTTTAAGATTACCCTTTTCATCATGTTCAAAATTTCTGAAAACGCGGTGCCATTCATAATTCTTATTACCCGGCAACTTCATTCTGACGCTTATATTTTCTACTTTTTCATTGAATATGTTTTCTTTAAGATAACCGTAATCTCTTTTATCCGCAAGCTCATAAACAGCATCTTCCGTATTATTGGGAACAGACAGTTTTTTCAGTTCGGTTTGACCTTTCACCGGAATATATAAAGTCATATTATCGTCCGCTACGTTATGTTCAAAAACAATGTTTTTTGAACTTTTAAGAGCAAATGTAAAACATCTTCTCTCATCTTTCATCCTGACAAGATTCGTATGCTGTTCCGTAACGTCCATAAGAATACCGAGAATATCATTTTCATTATATTTAGTCAAATGCATACAAATATAACGTATCGATCCGTCCGAAACAATACATTTGTATACCACTTCATTTTTATCTTTCAAATCAGCTATAATATTTTTGTCTTCTTCGCAAATATTAAGACTTTCAAAATTTCCGTTCGCATAGGTCGAATAATAGTAATCATTCGCCGAAATAATTTTAAGCGTACTGTCATTTTGAAACGCAACAACGCCACATGGCATTATATTATAGCTTTCGTCCTTAAAATATTTTTTCAACATTACAACTGCCTCAACCTTTTTATAAATTATCGGTATAAATATTCTATCACAAAAAATGTATCAAGTAAATATTTTTCGACCTATTTTATTATAAAAAAACAACCGTATCTATATAAGAATACGATTGTCTGAGAGAGAGATTTATTTTACGGTTATATAATAACACAATAATTAAATTTATTCCATTGCATTTGTTGTCCAAAATATTGCAAATATTGTCCTGTTATGCTATAATAATTGTGTAGGAGGTGTATTTTATGGATGCAATTTCATATAAACAGAAAGAATATCTTTACAGTTATTTCCGTTCAAAGCCTCCGGAGCTTAACTTGCACCTTCATAAATATTATGAATTTCTATATTTTATATCGGGTGATGCAACGTACATAGTCGAAGATAATCTATATAAAATTCACCCCGGCGATATTTTGCTTACAAAACCCGGAGAACTTCATACGATTTTCTTTCAATCAGAAAAGCCGTATGAGCGCATTTTTATGCAGATACATCCCGACTTTATCACCGAATTTGATTTGTTTGATAAAATAAATTCTTCACCTATTGGCGAAAATAACAGAATACCGTCAGACATTGTTCAGTCTTTCGGACTTTACGATTATTTCAAAAATGTTGAACATTACATTTTAAACAGAGTACCCGAAAGTGACGCTATGATAAAATCGTATTTTTTACAGTTTCTTGTCGCGGTAAATCATGCACTTGACAACACCGTTTTGCCGATAAAACCGACAAATAATAACCGTATTGACGATATAATAGATTACCTTACCGATAATATTTCCGCAGATATAACACTGGATTTTTTAGCAGAAAAATTTTTTATTAATAAGTATTATATGTGCCATACATTTAAAAAACAGACCGGTATTACAATAAAAGAATTTATGAATACAAGAAAAATCACTAAGGCGAAACAAATGCTTTCCGAAGGTGCGGATATTATGGGGCTTTGCTATGAATGTGGGTTTAATGATTATTCCACGTTTTATAAAGCGTTTAAAAAACTTACCGGTAAATCGCCGAAAGATTTTTTGACTGGTGATTA
>ENA-OPVG01002507-OPVG01002507.1-human-gut-metagenome-genome-assembly--contig:-NODE-2507-length-10980-cov-8.722380_pt1 | contig 10980 bp, 2 predicted proteins | sample MGYA00241093_ERZ501975 | MGnify/ENA primary metagenome ERZ501975 (study PRJEB25962, sample SAMEA2042993) | human gut metagenome | biome: human gut; feature: human-associated habitat; material: faeces... | reverse complement strand
GAGCTGTAACTGAAATGTGAGTTAAAAAACTCAATTTCGTTACAGCCCCTTTTTGATTTTATTTACACGAAAGATGTAAATGTATTATTTAATTATTATTTGCTAGCCAACTGGTTCAAGATTTCTTGAATCTGAGCACGCAATTCTTGATTTTCTTGTTCCTGTTTAGCTACACGGTTATTCAAGTTTTCAATAGTAGAAGCCTGGTTGGAAACAACTTCAGCTAATGCAGATTTGGAGTAATTGGAGTACTCATTGCTGCTACCGAATTTAATGCTTACGCCGGCGTTGAACATGTTTTCACCGCCGCCCATGCTGGTACCCATAGAGAACATTACATCATTTGTCGGACGATAGAACGCACCCAAGGCCACTGCATTAGTGCCTTTGTAGTTACCATAACCGGCTGCGAAGTCCCATTTTGCACTTGGATCGAAGTCCTGTGGGTGTAAAGCTGCCAAAGCGGCTGCACCGGCACCTACACGATCAAGACGATTGTCCAATTTGCTTACTTGATTGCTCAAGTTGGATACACCACCGTTGAGGTTAGTGATGCTATCATTGATGGAACTAATGCTTTCGCTGTTAGCCTGAACCTGATTATCCAAAGCTGTAATGTTCTGAGCTGCTGTGTTGTCTTTTTTGATGAAAGCGCCATCAGCAGATACGCGAGTTTCACCTTGAATTTCTTGACGAAGCTGACTCACGTTAACAGCATCGTTATCTTTCACACCGGCTTTCACATCATGAATGATATTGTTGCCCATGCTAATGTTATCACCTTTGATAACAACAGTATCTTTACCGTCAGCACCTTTAATAGTTAAACCGTTAGTAGATACGCTGTTTAAACCGGTTAAGTCTTTGTTAAGAGCTACTTCCAACTTAGGAACTGTAGTTCCGTTAACAGTTACTTCGCTCGCAGTAGTTGTGATATTATTGCCACCAACAACACTGAAGTCGCTACCAGGAGTAACTGCTGTCTTATTGCCTGCATTATCAACAATGCCAATTGGCTTAGTTTCAACACCAATTGTTACCTGAGAACCGGATTTAGGATAACCTTCTTCAGGTGTTGTTGGAGTTGTTGTGCCTGTATCTCCAGAATCGCTTTCACCCTGCGTAGTCTGTGTATCATCAGATGGTGTTGTCGTTGTAGGAGTTGGATTATATGGAGGTGGTGTTACAGTTACCACGTCAGTTGGTGTTTCTGTTCCAACAACATTTAAACCAATTGTAAATTTATTATCAACACGATTTACAGTAATCCCCTCAGCAGCTTCAATAGTAATATCTTTAAGAGCTGCTTTCAACTGCGCTACGTTGACTGCATCTGTATCGGCATAACCACCGGCAACATTAATAATACGACGAGTATTAGCTTCGTATTCTCGAATTTTTCCGGTTTTAGTATCTGTTACTGTGTAGTACATATTACCTACAGATACAACTCCTTGATCTGCACTAAACCGTTCATTAGAATATACTGCTGGTATATCAAAAGTTGAATCAATAAGAGCCGCAGAATTATTACCGATGGCTACGGAATTGCTAAGTACAGAACGTGCATTTGAACCTAGTGCAACAGAATTATCTACACCTTGCAAACGAGTCATGTTACCCAAAGCAATATTATTAGCTCCACCAACACGAGAGAAATAACCGATAGCCGTTGATTCTTCTCCATGAGATTCTGCATAATGACCAATTGCTAATGCATTATCTGAAGAAGTACGTGCCTGTTGCCCCATAGCTACAGAGTAATGACCTTGAGCAATAGCGGAAAGACCTACTGCGATTGTATTGGAATCGTGAGCTTCGGAAACACCACCGATAGCTAGAGTTTGGAAACCAAAGGATTTCGCGCCCATACCGATAGCAATAGAGTTTTCATAGATTTTTTCAGTGTCTGATGATGTTTTATCATTAATAGTCACCGGATAATAATCATCACTAAGTTTATAATTTACATTACCGTCAATAGGACTTACATCGGTTGTAGTTGCATCTGTAGCAGCTGCTAAAGCTCGAACCGTTACAGTAGGATTAGCAGTTGTAACTACCGACTTATGAGTTTCATTAATTTCGCCTACATACGAATTATAACCCATAGCAATAGCATTATAGCCTCCTACAGCAACTTCACCTTTTACGCCAATTGCCATAGCTTGTGTACCATATGCTTTTGAAGCCTGACCCATAGCCATAGTCAAGGTATTATTAGCTAGTGAGTTAGTACCAACGGCAATAGAATTACCTCCAACAGCATCAGCAGAAGAACCTAATGCAATAGAACTTAGCCCAGAAGCTATAGAAGCTGCACCAAGGGCTGTAGATTCTTGGCCGTTAGCTTCAGTATTCTGCCCTAACGCAGTCGATTTTTCACCTCTAGCTTTTGCTGTAGCACCTACTGCAGTTGCATTAGCCACACTTGCTTCAGTTTCAGCACCAAGTGCAGTAGTAAAATTTGCGAGGGCTTTAGCTGACCCACCAATAGCCATACCCTTATTACCATTTACATTACTACTTTCACCAATAGCTATGCCTTGAAGACTTCGAATTGAAGGTGTAACACTAGCAGAATTACCAATAGCTATCGCACCCTCAGTTAATGTAGTAGTATTAGCTTGGTATCCCATAACGACACCGTTCTTCCCTAGTGCCTTTGCATTTGAACCTACTGCAATTGAGAACTCTTTATTAGCCATTGCAGAATTTCCTAATGCCATCGTATTTGTCGCACTCGCAGTACTTCCCGACCCAAGCGCCATAGTATAGTTAGCTGTAGCTTTAGCACTACCGCCAAGAGCAATAGCGTTATTTCCTGTAGCATTGGAAGAAGCACCAATCGCAATAATTTTAACCATTTTAGCTGTAGGATTAACATTAGCACCATTACCAATAACAATTCCATCTTCAGCAAAGGAACTGGTAGTAGCACCTTTACCTAATGCAATACTATTCAAGCCTTGTGCTTTTGCAGTAGAACCAAGGGCAGTTGAATACTGTCCGCTAGCAGCCGAATTATATCCTAATGCTGTTGCATTCAGTGCAGTTGCCTTAGCACTATGCCCAATAGCAGTTGTAAAACCAAAAGTAGCTTGTGAACTATTACCAACCGCAGTTGCTGAGCCACCTGTAACATTTGCACTACCTCCTACTGCTACCGAGTTTGACTGTGTAGCAACCGAGCCTGTACCAATGGCTACACCATTACCTGTGCCAGCTGCATTATCCACCGCCAATACAGATTGTCCGCCCCAGAAACCACCGGTTACTGCGAGCACTGTTCCCATTACCGCTAAACGTTTACCTACACTTAATCTTTTTTTCATTCATTTTCTCCTTATTCACCAGAATAACTTTTACACTTATTTTTTTAATAAACACATGATTACAATCGAAATATATTGTAACCGTTTAATTGATTCTTTCGTTAACACATCACAGAAACAATAAATCCATATATTTAAATTTATCGTTTCACGACTTATTCAGAATACCACATTAATCCTATCTTCGCAATAGGAATTTCATTCTCTATTTTTTCCATTTTAATGCCACTTATTGTTTTTCTAATCACTTTTTCAGTCCATTATCATTTAGTTATATATTTCAATATTTAAATCTATCTATATAAAATCTGTGTTTTTTGCCACTATGATTTTCATCTTACTCTCAATATATTTTTGCCATTCAGTAAATAAATTTATATCATTTCAGCATTATTTTTACACGAATTGTTTAAGAACACAAAAAAGCCATGACTAAGGTTAGAAATACACATTTTTCATGCATATTTGCAAACCACTAGTCATGGCTTTCAAACGAGTTTTTTAGTGCTATTTAGTTGTCCTTCTACAGAGGACTTAGAGAGGTATTTTTTTAATTTCACTTGAATTATATCTCTCTCAAGTTCTCTTAGTTAAAACTATTAATATAGTATAGGGAGATTATTTTTGAACTAACTGCTGTACCAAAGCTTCCAATTTAGCAATGCGATCGTTCTGAGCATCAATCTGGTTCTGTTTTGCAGCCAATTCAGCATCGAATTTAGCTTGTTGTGCTTTATTCTGTGCTTCTAAAGCTTGAACTTTATTTTGAACTGCCGCTACAGAAGTACCAGGTTTGGTTGTTTCTCCGGAACCGATACGGAATGTAGCCCCTAAGTTAGCCATAGCTTTACCACCTTGACCATAGGAGAGACCTACCGTGTATTGCTGATCGCTATCCGGTGCGTATGCATAACCTACTGCCAATGCTTGTTTGCCTCTGTAAGTACCTAAGCCGGCCATAATCTGTCCACGTTCGCCTTCAGCATATGGAAGCGGATTCAATGCGGCTAAGGAAGCTGCCATTGCATCGCCTTCAGCAGATTCATTGCGTACGTTTTGAATATCGGAAGACAAACCTTGAATTGCCTGACCTTGAGCATTTACTACTTCACCAAGTACACCGATTGCTGCCGTATTCGTTTCAACCTGAGTTTTAATAGGATACAACTGAGCACCGGTAATTGCTTGGTTAGAAGATTCGGTAATAGACCCTTGAGCCACATTGTCTAAAGTAATCAAACCTCTTTCAGTAGTTGATTGGCTAGCTAATTTGATTCCATCTACCGTAAGTGTATCACTAGTAAGCGAAGACTTACCTACAGCAACTTTTTCGGATGTTACGCTAGTATCACCAACAGCCAAACCATCTTTCGATAAAGTAGTTGATGCAGTTACTGTTCCATCAGTTACATCACCGAATGTTAAGGCAGCTTTCGTCAACTGAGCCACGCTACTATCGTTGACACCACCTATAGTCAACGAATTACCTGTTAATGACGATTCACCAACGTGGAATCCCTGAGCGGTTATTTCAGCTACACCGCCTTGTGATGCATCTCGATCTTGTCCATTAACTTCACCTATCGTTAATGAATGACCTACATGTAAGTCATCATTTAATTCAAGTTTTTCACCATCAGCAATTTTAAAGTTTTCAGTGTATTTCAAGCCACTTCTCTTAGGCTTAGTTGAAGTATTTGTAGTTGCATTACGGAACCCTGATTTTTCAGTTTCAACCGTATTTACTGTTTCATCATCTTCCGGATGATACCAGCCGGTTTCACGAGTAAATTCTTCAACAGCTTCTTTAGTCATGCTGATATTAAATGTTTTTGACCCATCAGGATTCATAATTGTTTTAACAGAAACATACTCGTCACCGCCTACTGCTTGTACCAATTTACGAACATTAGCTTTACCTTCAGAAGTTAAATTGTCCATATTTTTGGTTGCTGCATTATCAATCTTAGTTTTTACCGTATCGGTAAGATCAACAGTGACTTTATTCCCTTCAACAGCAGTTACAATTGACTTATTACCTTTTTCATCGGTAGCACCAACAATGTCCATACGACTGTTATCTTTAGTAAGATTTACATGTTCATCTTCATTATTGGTGTCAGTGCCAATCGTGATTCCCTGCATAGCTCTGCCGGCGAGTTTTTCAACGTCAGTAATTCTACCATCAAAGCCTTTTACGGTTTTGTCCAAATCGGTTACTTTAGTATCAAGGTTGCCAACTTTAGTGTCTAAATTACCTACTTTAGTATCCAAGTCGCCAACTTTTGTGCCAAGGTCTTTTACTTCTTGACCTAAGCCGTCAACTTTAGTTCCCAAGTCTTTAAGGCCTTTGTCGAGACCGTCAACTCTACCGGTTAAGTCAGTAACTTTAGTATCTACTTTATCCAACTGGCCTTTATTCACAGCGTCGCCGGCTTTTACACCATCAGCAATGTTGGAAATTACTTTGTTGCCTGCATCGATGCCGTCTTTAGTTACAGAAGGACCACCGGTAATGGCTAAGCCCTCACCGTTCAATGTGCTGGAGCCTACGCTTACACCATTGTTATCTACCGTTGTGTTACCTGCTTTTACGGAGCCTGTAGTACCAAGGTCGATTTGGTTGTTCAAGTTAACATCGAATGTCTTAACACCGTTAACGTCGGAAGGAGTTACCGTAATGTTAGTACCACCTGTTACATTAACCGCATTCTGACTGGTTTCTTTGATAACTTCTTTGCCTTTATCACTTAAGTTGGACAAGTCTTTATCAGCTGCGTTGTTAATCTTTTCTTTAGTAGCTGCCGTTAAGTCTACTACCAAGTTTTGACCATCAACTTTGCTTTCAACCATGCCACCGGATTTACCGGTAACACCGAAGCCTGCCTGACCTTTATTAACCGTAATCACACCACCGTTACCATCATTGATGGAGATAGTCTGTAAAGCGGAGTTAGCTAATTCGGAGCCTTCAGTTGCGATATTTTTCACTTCTTGCAATTGGTTGTAAGTTACTACATCGCCTTCTTGAGTACCGTTCGCTACGTTAGTAATCTTAGTGCCACCCATATTGATGCCGCCAACGTTGATGGTAGGACCGTTCTTAATTGTGAAACCACCATTGGAGATTGTCGTATCACCGAGAACGATGTTGCCTTGAGGGTTAACCGTAATGCCGCCTTCATTGATCGTTGTGCCGGCTACATTAATGGAACCGCCGTTAATTACTGTATCACCAACTCGGAATTCACCGGTAGGAACAAGGGTTACGCCACCGTTATTAATCGTTGTACCACCAACATGGAGGTCACCGGATTTAATGACAGTATCGCCTAAAGTGATGGATCCTTCACCACCTAAGTTCAAGTCTTTGTTCAAGTTAACTGTGAACGTCTTAACATCATCAGCTTTTTCAGTATCAACAGTGATATTGTTACCGCCTACTACATCAACTGCATCCTGACTCACTTCTTTGATAACTTCTTTACCTTTGTCATCCAAGTTGCCTAAGTCTTTACCAGCTGCATTGTTAATTTTTTCTTTCGTAGCTGTTGTTAAATCAACTACCAAATCATTACCATTAACTTTGCTTTCAACCATGCCATCAGCTGCGCCTACGATACCAAGACTTGCCTGACCTTTGCTGATTGTGATTACTTGGCCGTCGTTGCCTTTAACCGATACGGTTTGAAGTGCGCTGCTAGCCAATTCGGAACCTTCAGTAGCGATATTTTTAACTTCTTGTAACTGGTTGTAAGTTACTACATCGCCTGCCTCGGTCGCATTAGCTACGTTCGTAATCTTAGTACCGCCCATGTTGATACCGCCAACATTGATGGAAGGACCGTTTTTAATTGTCAAACCACCTTGGTTGAGGGTTGTACCGCCAACATTGATTGTGTTGCCGTTGATTACAGTATCGCCAACTTTGAATTCTCCGTTAGAGTTCAAGGTTACGCCGCCGTTATTAATGGTTGTACCACCAACTTGTACGTCACCGGATTTGATGATGGTATCGCCCAAAGTGATAGAACCTTCGCCGCCGAGATCCAAGTTTTTATCCAAGTTAACAGTGAATGTCTTAACACCATCAACCGTAGCTTTATCTACATTGATATTGCTACCGCCTTTTACGTCAACAGCGTCTTGAACAACTTCTTTAATAACAGTTTTGCCTTTATCGTCCAAGTTGCCTAAGTCTTTACCGGCTGCGTTGTTATTTTTTTCTTTCGTAGCAGCTGTTAAGTCAACTACCAAGTCCCGACCGGACACTTCGCTGGTAACCATGCCATCGGTAGCACCTTTAATGCCGAAACCTGAGTTTTCTTTATTAACAACAAGTTTTTGACCATTAGTATCTGTTACCGTTACTGTTTGAAGAGCGCTACCTGCAGTGTTTTCAACCGTCGTTACACGATCAGTCAAGGTATTCACATCTGTACGAATCGTGCCTACATCAGTTTTAACGTTCGTTACTTCAGTTTTGAGGGTACCCACATCAGTTTTAACTGTATTTACTTCAGTTTTGAGAGTACCAACATCATTTTTAACGGTTGTTACTTCAGTCTTCAATGTACCAACGTCAGTCTTAATTGTATTAACTTCGTTAGTAACAGTGTTTACTTTGCCATCTAATTCAGTTTTCACACCGTATAACTGACCACCGGTTACTGCATCAGTGGAGCCTTCAGACACGGAGCCTTCACCGAGGTTGGATACTACTTTACCGCCTGCATCGATACCGTCTTTAGTTACGGACGGACCGTCGGCAATGGCTAAACCGTTAGCGTCAACTGTAGTGGCACCGGCTTTAATGGAGCCGTCAGCACCTAAGTCAACATTGTTCTTCATGTTAACGGTGAATGTCTTAACATCATCAGCACCGGTTGCACTGGTTACTTCGATGTTAGTGCCACCTTTTACGTCAACGGATTTCTGAACAACTTCCTTAATAACTTCTTTGCCTTTGTCATCCAAGTTGCCTAAATCTTTACCGGCTGCGTTGTTGATTTTTTTTTTCGTTGCCGTTGTTAAGTCAACTACTACGTCTTGACCGGACACTTCACTGGTAACCATGCCATCGGTAGCACCTTTAATACCGAAGCCTGCATGGTCTTTATCAACAACAAGAGTTTGGCCTTTAGTATCGGTTACAGTTACAGTCTGAAGCGCATTGCCTGCAGTTTCGGTAACTTTTTCAAGATTGTTAGTAACCTTTTCGAGGTTATTATTGATTGTATCTACACGGCCTTTTACGCCATCAACATCAGTTTTTACTGCGAATAACTGACCACCGGTTACAGCATCTTTGGAACCTTCAGCTACGGAACCTTCACCAAGGTTAGATACCACTTTACCGCCCGCGTTGATGCCGTCTTTAGTTACAGATGGACCACCAACGATGGCTAAGCCGTCAGTAGTTAACGCTGCATCACCAACACTTACACCGTCAGCACCGACTTTAGTTGCACCGGCTTTAATGGAGCCGTTAGCACCTAAGTCAACGTTGTTCTTCATGTTAACGGTGAATGTTTTAACACCGGCTTCATTTGTAGCTTTAGCTACTTCAATGTTGTTGCCGCCGTCTACATCAACGGATTCTTGAATAACTTCTTTAATAACCGTTTTGCCTTTGTCATCCAAGTTGCCTAAGTCTTTACCGGCTGCGTTGTTGATTTTTTCTTTAGTAGCGGCTGTTAAGTCTACTACCAAGTCTTGGCCGGATACTTTGCTTTCAACCATACCATCGGTAGCACCTACGATACCAAGGTTTGCCTGGCCTTTGCTGATAGTAATCGTTTGACCGTCATTACCTTTAACGGCTACAGTTTGAAGTGCACTATTAGCCAATTCGGAACCTTCAGTGGCAATGTTTTTCACTTCTTGTAACTGGTTGTAAGTTACTACGTCGCCTTCTTCAGTGGCATTAGCTACGTTGGTAATCTTAGTACCGCCCATGTTGATACCGCCAACGTTAATAGTAGGACCGTTTTTAATTGACAAACCACCTTGGTTGAGGGTCGTACCGCCAACATTAATTGTGCTGCCGTTAATTACAGTGTCACCAACTTTAAATTCGCCGTTAGAGTTCAAAGTTACGCCGCCGTTATTAATGGTTGTACCACCAACATGTACGTCACCGGATTTGATAATGGTGTCGCCTAAAGTGATGGACCCTTCACCGCCCAAATCTAAGTTTTTATCCAAGTTAACAGTAAATGTCTTAACATCATTAACATTAGCTGCATCTACATTAATATTAGTACCGCCTTTTACATCAACTGCATTTTGAACAACTTCTTTAATAACGGTTTTGCCTTTGTCGTCCAAATTACCTAAGTCTTTACCGGCTGCGTTGTTGATTTTTTCTTTTGTAGCAGCTGTTAAGTCTACTACTAAGTCCTGACCGGACACTTTACTTTCAACCATACCATCGGTAGCACCTACGATACCGAAACCGGCATTATCTTTATTCACGGTAAGTACATTGCCTGCACCGTCTTTAACACTTACAGTCTGAAGAGCGGAATTAGCCGTATCTTGAGCGCCTTTAATGGAATCATTGAGATCTTTTTGCACGCCAAATAATTGACCACCGGTTACAGCATCTTTGGAACCAGCTGCCACAGCACCTTCACCAAGGTTGCCAATAACTTTACCGCCTGCATTGATACCATCTTTAGTTACGGATGGACCACCAACAATTGCTAACCCATCAGCTGTTAACGCTGCATCACCAACGCTCACGCCGTCAGCAGTAACTGCAGTCGAACCAACACTAACGCCATCAGCACCGACTTTAGTTGCTCCGGCTGTTAAACCACTAGCATCTAATGTAGTGTTACCGGCTTTAATGGATCCATTAGCACCTAAATCAACATTGTTCTTCATGTTAACAGTGAATGTTTTAACACCGGCTTCATTTGTAGCGTTAGCCACTTCGATGTTATTGCCGCCTGCTACATCAACGGATTCTTGAACAACTTCTTTAATAACTGTTTTGCCTTTGTCATCTAAGTTGCCTAAATCTATACCGGCTGCGTTGTTAATTTTTTCTTTCGTAGCAGCGGTTAAATCTACTACCAAATCCTGACCGGACACTTTACTTTCAACCATGCCATCGGTAGCACCTACGATACCGAAACCAGCATTGTCTTTATTAACGGTAAGAACATTACCTGCCCCATCTTTAACACTTACAGTCTGAAGTGCGGAATTAGCTGTATCTTGGGCACCTTTGATGGAATCTTTAAGATCTTTTTGCACGCCAAATAATTGACCACCGGTTACAGCATCAGTCGAACCAGCTGCCACAGCACCTTCACCAAGGTTGCCAACTACTTTACCGCCTGCGTCGATACCATCTTTAGTTACGGATGGACCACCAACGATTTCTAAACCAGACTTATCTAGTTTGGTATCGCCTACAACAACGGAACCGTCTGTACCAAGATCAATATTTTATCCAAGTTAACGGTGAATGTTTTAACGCCGTCAGTATCGATTGCATCAACAACACTAATATTATTACCACCGTCTACATCAACAGATGCTTGAACAACTTCTTTAATAACGGTTTTGCCTTTGTCATCTAAGTTGCCTAAATCTTTACCGGCTGCATTGTTAATTTTTTCCTTCGTTGCAG
>ENA-OPVG01002496-OPVG01002496.1-human-gut-metagenome-genome-assembly--contig:-NODE-2496-length-11005-cov-2.188493_pt1 | contig 11005 bp, 5 predicted proteins | sample MGYA00241093_ERZ501975 | MGnify/ENA primary metagenome ERZ501975 (study PRJEB25962, sample SAMEA2042993) | human gut metagenome | biome: human gut; feature: human-associated habitat; material: faeces... | reverse complement strand
GGATTTCTGGAATCCTCTTCAATCTTTTCTCTTAAACGGTTGATATGTACGGAAACAGTAGCCGCGTCAGATACAAAATCATAGCCCCACACAGCTTCAAACAGCTTTTCTTTGGAAAATACAAGATTGGGATGTTTTGCCAGGAAGCATAAAAGCTCAAACTCTCTGTTTAGCAGCCGCAGTTCTTCCCCATCTTTCCACACTTTCCAGGTTCCCGGCTCGATCACCAGGTTCTGAATGGTTATTTTCTCTGTGCTGTCAGCTTCCTTTTCCTGTTTTCTGGTAAGCCGCTCATACTGCTTTAAATGGGAGCGGACTCTTGCCACCAGCTGGGATGGATCATATTGAAGGTGAGAGTACATTTCATTTGTTCCATGCAATAGGGTTTTCTTTCGGAACACTTAGTATACTACACCCTTGTTTTAACAATTTGACATAAAATTTATAAACAAACGCTTCTCTCCCCCTTCTGCTTCCAGATCCCGCCTCCGGTCTTGGACAGCTGCTCCATAGATTTCTGGACTACCACGGCATTACCCCAAAAGTCAAAGAAGTAGTTGCCGGAAATAATGCCTTATATATGTTAGCCGATGCCGGACTTGGAACCGCCATCCTTCCCCAAAACATATTAGACCAATCTTCCCCCTCCCGGTCTTAAAACCTACGCCCTCTCCCCCAACCGCCTTGGATGGACCATCTGCGCCATTTTCCCTGAAAAAAGCAGGATCAGCAGCGCAGAGCAGTTTTTTATACAGCTGATACGTGAGAAATTCTGCATGTATCCGGAGGGGATGGAGATTTTTCCTTATTTTTCCTGATCAAATAAAATCCCGCCTTCCAGTTTCCAAAAGTACACCCTTCAGAAATTCCAGAAAGCGGGATTTTTCATATATTATCTGCCATTTTCTCCAGGCAAATCTATTCTCTTATTATTCTTCCTTCGCAGCAGCCCTTGCTTCTACTTCGCGCTTCTGTACATCGCCAGGAGCCTGCTCGTAGCGGCTGAACTCATAGGAGAATTCACCGATACCGCCGGTCATGGAACGAAGGTCGGTGTTATAACCAAACAGCTCGGACATCGGGATATCTGCCTCGATGATCTGTTTGCCGTGATGGTTGGAGTTCATACCGAGAACACGACCTCTTCTGCGGTTCAGATCGCCCATAACGTCGCCGGTGAATTTATCCGGAACGGTTACTTTCAGAGATGCGATCGGCTCAAGGAGAACTGGATTCGCTTCCATGAACGCTTTCTTGAATGCCAGCGTCGCCGCCATCTTGAATGCCATCTCGGAGGAGTCAACCGGATGATAGGAACCATCTAACAGGGTTGCTTTCACACCGACAACCGGATATCCAGCCAACGGACCCTTCTGTACGCATTCCTGAATACCTTTCTCAACTGCCGGGAAGTAGTTCTTTGGAACGGCACCGCCAAATACCTTCTCTTCGAATACATATGGTGTCTCCAGATCGCCGGACGGCTCGAAGGACATCTTAACATCGCCGTACTGTCCATGTCCACCAGACTGTTTCTTATATTTGCCCTGTGCTTCTACTTTCTTGCGAAGTGTCTCGCGGAACGCAAATTTCGGTTTGCTGAGCACAATGTCTACTTTATATCTTGCCTGCAGCTTGCTGACAACGACTTCGAGCTGCTGATCGCCGATGCCGTAAAGTAAGGTCTGACGGTTCTCGGTATCGCTGACGCTTCTGAGTGTCAGATCTTCGTCCATCATCTTCGCCAGTGCACTGGAGATCTTGTCCTCATCGCCTTTGGTCTTAGCCGCGTATGCCATGTAGGTATACGGGGTGGAGATCTTCGGTTTGTGGTATACGATCGGAGCCGTGCGGACTGCGATGGTATCGCCGGTCTGAGTAACGTTTAATTTAGCAACCGCGCCGATATCGCCCGCCTTTAATTCCGGAACCTCGATGACATCCTTGCCGCGGAGAACATATACTTTCTGAACTTTCTCTTCAGCATCTTTGTTTACATTGTAGATAACGGTATCTGGTTTTAAGGTACCGGTACAAATCTTCATCAGGGAGTATTTGCCGATGAACGGGTCAACCACAGTCTTGAAAACACGTGCCGACAGGGATACATCGTCATTATATTTAGCGGTAAAGCGCTCTGCGGTCGATACATCGACACCGACACACTCGAACTTGTCCGGTGACGGGAAGTATTTATCGATCGCCTGCAGCAAATATGCGAAGCCCTGTGCATTGATGCCGGAACCCATCATAACCGGAACGATGTTGCCCTCACTTACGTGCTCGCGCAGCGCCTGTGCGATCTCTTCCTGTGTAAATTCTTCACCGGAGAAATAGCGCTCCATATATTCTTCACTCGTCTCTGCCACTGCCTCGATCAGCGCATCACGGATGATGCCGAGGTTCTTCTTGGTGTACTCCGGAATCTCGCATTTCTCATATTCGCTTAAATGAGTGAAACGGCGGCCTTCCATCTTTACCGCATTGACAAAGCCGACAAATTTTTCATTTTCACGGATCGGCACCTGGAACGGCGCGATCTTACGGCCAAACTGTTTCTCCAGTTTTAAGATCAGCTCACGGAAGCTTGCCTGATCGTCATCCATGTTGGTAACGAAGAACAGGCGCGGCAGGTTGTACTCTTCACAGAGTTCCCATGCCTTCTCGGTTCCGACTTCGATGCCAGCCTTGCAGTTTACAACGATGATTGCTGCATCTGCTACACTGATAGCTTCCTCTACTTCTCCCACAAAATCAAAATAGCCAGGGGTATCTAACAGGTTAATCTTGATCGGTCCATCTTCTCCCTGATACTCCAACGGAATCAGCGTGGTGGAGATAGAGAACTGTCTCTTGATTTCTTCTTTATCATAATCGCTGATGGTGGTTCCTTCCGGAACTTTTCCCATTCTCTTGGTAGTACCTGTTACCAGTGCCAGCGCCTCTGCTACCGTTGTCTTGCCGGCACCGCCGTGCCCCAGTAACACTACATTGCGGATTTGTTTTGTCCCATACACGTTCATAGTTAAGTCCTCCCGTCTATTTATTTTGATGTTTTCTTCTTGTATTTTAACCTCTGTTCATATTGTACAAGAAAATAGAGAAAATTTCAAGTAAAACAACACCTTTATACAAAATTTATTCGTTTTATTTTGAAAAGCATTGAAAATGCGACAATTTCCCTGTTCAAAGGCGGTGAAATCAATCGCATTTTCGCAAATTTAGTAATAAACAGATGCAAAAAAATTTCTTTTTCACTTCAACGCGTAAAATCGTTGACAAGTGACTTGTTCTATTCTACAATAATTTCTAGTTTCATTTTTTTACTATACTACTTATGAAAGAGAGCGTAATTGCTATGAATACACCGATTAATCATCTTACCGCCGGTTTCATCGGCCTCGGTCTGATCGGCGGCTCTATCGCCAGAGGTTTGAAACGCAGCGCCCCGGATATTCAGATCATGGCTTATATGCGGACCCGCGAAAAATTGGAACAGGCACATGCAGACGGCATTGTTGACCTGATTCTGGACGGCGTGGACGAGCATTTAAGCGAGTGCGACATCATTTTCCTGTGCACACCGGTTGAATTTAATGAATCCTATCTGCGCCAGATCCGGCCGTTCTTAAAGGAAGGCGCGATTGTGACTGACGTCGGAAGCACCAAGACCAGCATTCATGAGACCGTTGCCGCGCTTGGCATGGAAAGCTGCTTCGTCGGCGGACACCCGATGGCTGGCTCGGAAAAGACCGGCTACGAGAGTTCAACCGACCATTTGCTGGAAAATGCATACTATATCATTACCCCGACACCGCACACCCCAGCTTCCCACACTGACCGTATGGTGGATGTGGCAAAGGCGATCGGTGCGCTGCCCCTGGTGCTGGATTACCATCGTCATGATTTCATTGTCGCGGCGATCAGCCATCTGCCGCACCTCATCGCCTCCAGCCTGGTCAACCTGGTACACGACTGCGACAGCGAGGATCAGATGATGAAACGGCTGGCTGCCGGAGGTTTCAAGGATATCACCCGTATTGCCTCCTCTTCTCCGGTCATGTGGGAACAGATCTGCATGACGAACACAGGCAATATCACTGAGGTGCTGGATCGCTACATTGATTCCCTGACGACATTGCGGGAAGAACTGTCCGACCACCAGTCTAGAGCCATCTACCAGCTGTTTGAGTCCTCCCGCGACTACCGGAATTCGTTTGCAGAAACTCCAAAAGGATCGATACAGCCGGAATATGCCTTCTCCGCCGACGTGGTGGACGAGCCAGGTGCTATCTCCATCATTTCCTCGATCCTCTCCGGTAAAGGAATCAGTATCAAAAATATCGGCATCAGCCACAACCGTGAGCATGGCGAAGGCGCGCTGCGGATCAGCTTCTACGACAAGGCTTCGATGGAAGCGGCGTGGGCGCGTTTGAAGAGATACAATTACACGCTGTTCGCGTAGACTGCAATGTATGTTTCAAACTTAACTTTCAACATTAATGTTTAGGCAGGTACAACTATGAACTCAATGAAATTTACCCATACATCTTCTCTCCGGGGCGAACTGACCGTTCCGGGAGACAAGTCCATCTCCCACCGCAGCGTCATGTTCGGCGCTCTTGCGGACGGACTGACCGAAATCCACGGCTTCCTGCAGGGCGCAGACTGTCTCTCCACGATCTCCTGTTTTTCCAAAATGGGAATCTCGATCGAAAATCAGGGCGAGACCGTTCTCGTCCACGGACGTGGACTGCACGGGCTGACTGCCCCAGACTCCGTTTTAGACTGCGGCAACAGCGGCACCACAACACGCCTGATCTCCGGCATTCTCTCCGCCCAGAAATTTGACACAACACTGACCGGCGACGCTTCCATCCAGAAACGTCCGATGAAGCGCATCATCGATCCTCTCTCCCAGATGGGCGCAAAGATCGAGAGTGTCAATGGAAATGGCTGCGCGCCGCTCCATATCACCGGCTCACCGCTGCACGGCATCCATTATAATTCTCCGGTTGCCTCCGCCCAGGTCAAATCCTCGATTCTGCTGGCAGGTCTGTATGCCGACGGAGAAACCCGCGTGACCGAACCTTACATTTCCCGCGATCACAGTGAACGGATGCTGTCCGCATTCGGCGCAGACATCCACACAGAAGGAACCACCGCGATTTTACAGCCGGCAAAACAGCTCTATGGACAGAAAATTCTGGTTCCGGGCGATATCTCCTCCGCTGCCTTCTTTATCGCAGCCGGACTCATCGTACCGGATTCAGAAATCTTAATTAAGAATGTAGGCATCAACCCGACAAGAGCCGGACTCATCAAGGTCTGTGAGGCTATGGGCGCTGATCTCCCCCTGTTAAACGAGGATCACGAGAACGCAGAGCCGACAGCCGACCTTCTGGTCCGCACAAGTTCCTTAAGGGGCTGCGTCATCGAGGGCGATATCATCCCGACTCTCATCGACGAGCTTCCGGTGATCGCTGCGATGGCGTGCTATGCCGAGGGAACCACCGTCATACGCGATGCCGCGGAACTGAAGGTAAAAGAGTCAAACCGCATTGCTGTCATGGTAGAGAATTTAACCGCTATGGGCGCGGATGTGACCGAGACCGAGGATGGCATGATCATTCACGGAGGCAAGCCGCTACACGGTGCTGTGATCGACAGCAAGAAGGATCACCGCATCGCCATGACCTTCGCCGTTGCCGCACTCGGCGCTTCCGGCGAGACCGAAATTCTGGATGCAGACTGCGTGAACATCTCCTATCCGGGATTCTATGGGGATCTGGAACGGTTGTGTAAATAAAATGTGACTATGCATATTTGAGACAAAAAGGGCAGGAAAAGCTTCAAATCGCTTTCCTGCCCTTTTCTTTTGTCCTACTGCCCATATTTCGCAAAATACCGATCCAGCACCTGTCTTGCGATCGGCGCAGCGACCGCACCGCCGGAACCGGACTCTTCTGCCAGCACGCAGATCGCCACCTTCGGCTTGTCTGCCGGAGCGAAACCGACAAACCAGGAATGTGTCTCCTTACCTGCCTCAAACTCGGCGGAACCGGTTTTTCCGGCCACCGTATAGGATGCCCCCCGCATCGCGGAACCCGTACCAATCTCGACCACCTGGCTCATGAGATGCGTTAGAAACTGTGCGTCATTCGCAGACATCAGGGTTCCATAGGCGGACGGAAGGAACTTCTTGACCGTCTGACCACCCACATTTTCAACATGATCGATCATATATGGCTTCATCAGCGTGCCGCCGTTGGCGATCGCCGATACGATCATCAGGTTATGCAGCGGCGTGATCTGGGTTTTTCCCTGTCCGATCGCGGTCTGAAGCTTTTCCCAGTCATCCGAACTGCCGTCGAGCGAAAACGTGCTCTGGTTGTACGGAAGTGTGTACGGAAGCTCCGAATTAAAGAGCATCTGATTTGCCAGCGCCCGGAATTTTTCTGAATTAATCTGCATTCCAATCTCCGCAAACGCACCGTTGCAGGAATTGGCAAATGCCTGAATCAGGTTCTGCGCCCCGTGTGCCGTCCCGTGGTAACATTTAATCGTATAATCGCCATTCTGGTAAGAGCCATTACAATTATACACATAGTCCTGCCAGGTATTCGGGTTCTCTTTCATATATTCCAGCACCGTCAGCATCTTGAACGTCGATCCCGGCGGATATAAGCCCTGCGTCGCGCGGTTGACTAACTGCGCCTTCGTATTGTCCGGCGATGTCAACTCTGCCCAGCGCTCATCGACGAGATTCGCATTGAAATTCGGCTGGGAAACCATCGTTAAAATCTTTCCCGTATCCGGTTCCATGACAATCACCGCGCCCCGGTGTTTTCCGATCGCGTCGGATGCCGTCTGCTGCAGATCCACATCGAGCGTCGTAATCACATTGTCGCCCAGATTTTTCTTCCCCTGAAATTCATTGATCGTTTTCTCAATCAGATTCACATGGGAGGAAAGCAGGTAGAAATTCGCCAGCGACTCCAGACCTGTTTTTCCATTTTTGCCGGAATATCCGACCGAATGGACAAACAGATAATCATACGGATAATAGCGTTTCTCGCTTCCGTCACTTGCAACGTTCGTCTGCGCCAGCACCGTTTTATCATTGCTCATAATCGAACCGCGGGTCACCCGGTCTGAGAGGAGATCGAGCCTCGCATTATAAGAGCTGCCGATCACATTTTCACTCTTAAACTGGATAAACCAGCCAAAATAAACGGCCATCGCGATAAAGAGCACCGCAATCCCATAGGTCAGCCACAGAATATGACGGTTTGAACGCGCTCTCGCATTTTCAGTTCTTTCCATTTCATCCTTCTGCCTCATCAAACTGCTGCTCCTCCTCTTCTTCCTCATTCCGTTTCAGGACATAGAGTCCCTGTATCACGCCAAACAGGATAAATGTGCTGAGAATCGAACTGCCTCCATAACTGACAAGCGGCAGCGTCACGCCGGTGGACGGAATAAACTTGGTCACGCCGCCGATCGTCAGGAACACCTGCACCACATACTCAATTCCCAGACCAAACGCGATCAGCTTGTAAAATAATGCCTGCATCCGGGTCGCAATCAGCATGAACTGCATGAAGCAGCCCAGACAGATCAGGAGAATACAGAGCGCATAGATGCCGCCCAGCTCCTCCGAGATCGCCGCGAAAATGAAGTCCTTCTCGACAACCGGGATCTTCTTCGGCATCCCCTGGTAAAGTCCCATGCCAAACCAGCCGCCTGTGCCGATCGCAAAGAGCGCCTGCGTAACCTGATATCCTTTTCCTGCGATGTCACTCCACGGATCCTGCCATGCTTCCACGCGGACACGCACATGCGAAAACAGCTTATACGCCAGCATCGCAGCCGCACAGCCGCTTCCAAGACCGCCTGCCAGATACAGCCAGTTGGAGGTTGCAATAAACAGCATCAGGACATAGGCGAGGAAAAAAATCAGTGCACTTCCCAGATCCTTAGATAACACCAGAATCAACACGTGCGCCGCCGCCACGCCGGTCGTGATCGCCACATTTTTAAACTCCGTTGAGCGGTAAAACATCGTCGCCACGAAGAATACAAAGCTGATCTTAACAAACTCGGACGGCTGGAACGAAAATCCGCCGATACTGATCGAAAGCTGCGCGCCGAAGCTGGTATTGCCGATCACACAGACAACCAGCAGCAGCGCCAGACCTATCAGGCCGTACACCCACGGTATCTTAGCGAGCTGCCAGGTTCTATCTATCACATATGGTATAATCATTGTGATAACCGCCGCAACTGCCATGATGATAAACTGGCGGACCGCCTTGTCCATCGAGATGCGCGTCAGCATGATAAAACTGGTGCACAGAAGCATACACGTGTTGTTCAGCAACAGTCTCGACGCATTCCGGTAAAACAGCCGGTATAAGAGCTGGTACAGGACAAAAAAGACAAGCTGCGCGCCGAAAAACAGCACAACTGCCTCATCCTCGGTTTGTAGATAAATGATCGTACCCGACAGAAGAAATATCAAAAACAGCGGTACATTCTGCAGACGACAGAGCCGGAGTTTCGACTCGTCATCCGGCAGTGAAAAAAAGCGGAAATTGTAATATGTATAAATCAGTATCAGCAATATCATCAGATACCTGGACATCGTTGTCACAAGATTTATCATGGTGATCCTCCTTTTCATGTGTACCCGGAAGATTCCCGGTACACACGCTACTCTACGCCCCTCTTAAAATGACCTCTTGTAAATTCGCCCTCCAGCTCCACCGGTTCCTGATGGAGGAAGGTCTTCACGTAGGCATCCAGCACTTCCCCGGTCTGTGCCGCACTCTCCGACGTAAATGCCAGACGCAGCACCTCCGGCTGCAGGCGGTCTATCTGCTTTTTATCCTTCAAAAGCGACAGGGGGCTGGAATTGTAGATCGTATTGCAGCAGAAACGGCACTGGTTCCTTACCGGAAATACCTTCTTTTTGCGATCCCGCAGATACAGATATTCCGGACATTTACTGCATCCTTCCACTGTTTTCCGGATGCACTGGGCGGTTACCATGACCGGGATCGAACCATATACGAGAAGTTCCCGTTCCCGGCTGTCGCGCGCCTCCAACTCCCGGCTGTTGAGCTCGACCGGAAGGGTAAAACGCATCGAAAGCTCCGGCGCCATCTCCCGCACAAAATCCTCCGCCCGGTGATTCATCGTATAAATACCATAATCCATCACAAGCGGGATGGAAATCTTCCACTCGCGCACCAGTTCCAGCTCTTCCCATGCCCGGATGACAAGACCGTCAAATCCCGCCGATTCCAGCCTGGAACGATGTGTTTCAAAATATTCCTTTGCCCGATCGCGGAAAATATGCGGCATTACCAAAAGACACTGCTTGTCTGCCTCATGGCAGCGCGATACCCATTCGTTCCACTGTTCGGCACCAAATTCAGCGCTATCCAGATAGATGGCGCCGACTTCCGGTACGGATAACGCCACTTTTAACTGTGCCGGGTGTTCGACCGAAACGTGGATGTGGTACAGAGCTGTTTTATTCCCTTTTTTATTCTCAAACAGCGTTTTCTGGCTCTGTACAGGTAAACCTGCTGTGAGTTCAACGTCCTGAGCCGGGCTGGTTTTTTCTGATTCCGAACCTGCCTGGTTATTTTCTTCCGGATTTTGCCATCCTTGTCCTGTCCCGCACGCCCTATTTTCCGGTATCTCCCGGCGGTATGGACGCAGTATCTCCTCGGTCAGCTGCTCAAACGCAGAGCGGCGGAGTTCATTTAACTCCTGCACCGGCACAAAGGGGCTGCCGCCTGTCTCCACTTCCAGATTTTCAAAATAATACGGCGTATTTCCCGTTTTTCCGAGCTGTTTCTCAATCCGCTCCTTGCTCATCGGCTGTTTCACTGCCGTCTGGACAACTGCTCCGATTCCGCCTGCCATCCGGCTTTCTCCCGTCAGCGGATCTTCGTATTGAAGCGTCAGCTGCAGCGGTTCGCCTTCACAGACACGCGCAAACCCCTGAACCGGTTCTTTCACCTCTGCTTTCACATACGTTTTGTCTAGATACTGGTAAAGTTCCCGGTTTTCCTGGCGGAATGCCGGTTTCTCATGGCAGACCACCATATCGCGTCCATTGTGCTCGGTATAATAGCCTAACGTCTGACCGCCGCGGTCAAACAGATCCAGCAGCTCCTTCCGGTCTTTCGGGTCAACCCGGTAACCTTTTCTGCCATTCTTTAAATATAAATCTACGTATTTCCGGTACAGGCGCACCACGCCTGCCGTATAGCGCGGACTCTTCATGCGCCCCTCGATTTTCAAGGAATAAACGCCTGCTTCCAAAATATCCGGCAAAATATCCAGCGTACAAAGATCCTTGAGACTGAGCACATACTTGGAATCGCCCGGATTTAACACGCCATTTTCTTTCTTTTTGTTTTTGTTTTCATTCGGGTTGTTCTCATCCAGCCGCCGAAGGACATCAAACGGAAGCCGGCAGGTCTGAGCGCATCGTCCCCGGTTGCCGCTTCTGCCGCCGATCAGGCTGCTGAACAGGCATTGTCCCGAATAACAGTAACAGAGAGCCCCGTGAACAAAGCTCTCTATCTCCACGCCCGTCTCCTGATAAATGCGACGTATCTCTTCCAATGAAAGTTCACGCGCTATGACGATGCGGACCGCGCCCATTCTCGTCATAAGCGCCGCGCCCTCCGGTCCGGTAATCGTCATCTGTGTGCTCGCATGAACCGGCAAATCCGGAAAATGCTCCCGGATATAAGAAAATACCCCCATGTCCTGCACGATCACGGCATCCAGTCCCGCCTGGTAATACGGAAGCAGATAGTCGTATAAGTCATCCATCTCGTCTTCCTTTACCAGCGTATTGACCGTCATATAAAGCTGGCGCCCATGCAGATGCACGTAGTTGATCGCTTCCAGCATCCCCGTTTCATCCGGATTTTCCGCATATGCCCTGGCTCCGAAACGGCTGCCGCCCATATAGACT
>ENA-OPVG01002493-OPVG01002493.1-human-gut-metagenome-genome-assembly--contig:-NODE-2493-length-11011-cov-3.204180_pt1 | contig 11011 bp, 11 predicted proteins | sample MGYA00241093_ERZ501975 | MGnify/ENA primary metagenome ERZ501975 (study PRJEB25962, sample SAMEA2042993) | human gut metagenome | biome: human gut; feature: human-associated habitat; material: faeces... | reverse complement strand
AGAATTTTCCGGCAACGGCACGGATATCGACAATCCCTCCGGCCACAGCCGATAAAATATCCGTGCGTCCAGCACCGATACCGGTGCTCCGCTGATAGGTTCGGTCAGGGTATTGCCGGAGTCTACCAATGCATGAATGCGCAACGGTCCCTCCGCTCCCTGTAACACAACCTCACAATAGCAGGATTGTTCCGCTTCCTTTTTGCGCCCCCGCACAAGTATCCAGCCGGAGAATGCTCCGACTCCAAGGGTCATACCGATCCCAGGCATATAATTTCTTCCCATTGGGAATCCCCGAAGCAGTGCCGCCAGAATGCCTCCGATCAGGAAGGTGGACAGCATCAGTTTTCGGAAATAGTTCCACAACGTCCCAAGGCTGCGAATGTGAAATGTCACATACAGCATAAGTATTGTCCCCGGCAGAAAACAAAGCAACAGCTTCCCGGCGGCTGTTCCTTTCCATAAAAAAGGAAACAGATACCAGACCGCTCCGACCACGGCTCCCGCAAGCAGCCGGTACCACGTGGCAGTGTGGCCCATGCTGTGATCCACTAGGCAAAGCAGCAGCAGATTCATCCCGAAATTGAGGAGGAACAAACTGTCTAAGTAGAGTTCATAATGCATCACACCCCTCCTTCAGAAACATTATAAAGGGTGGCATCAGCGGATTTTGTCAAATTTTCATCCGCCGGAACCTTTTTCTTTCCATCGTTTTCGACATCGTCCCTGGGGAAGTCTGCGACCGCCATCACTCCCCGGACTCCGCTGTCTCCTCCGGCTCTTCGGTCTTCTCCAGTCCCAGATAGGGCAGAATATTTTCGTACAGCTGCCTTATGATCGGTGCTGCCACCTGCCCCCCGTAGTAGATGCCCTGGGGATTATTGATAATAGCAATGGCGATGACCTGGGGATCATCCGCAGGAGCGAAGCCGATAAAGGAAGATATGTAACGTCCGCTTCCTCTGGGCAGAGTCTGGCTGGTTGCAGTCTTGCCGCCGACGCGGTAGCCGGGCACATACGCGTTCTTGCCGGTGCCGTTTGCGACAACCTGCTCCATCGCCTCGCGCATGTAAGCGGAGGTATCCTCGGAAATGACCTGACGGACCACCTCGGTCTCGTTGGTGGCCGAAGTCTCCTCCGAGACGATCCCCGTCTGCACCGGATAGGAAAAGGTCTCTTCCACCTCCCCGTCCCGATTCAACGCCTCGATGCCGAAATGCGGGGTGATCCGGTTGCCGCCGTTGATAATGGAGGACGCCGTGGTCAGCAGCTGGATTGCTGTGATCTGGAAAGACTGCCCGAAAGCCACGGTAGCCAGCTCCACATTTCCCATATCCTCTTTTTTATGCATGATAGTCCCAGCTTCTCCCGGCAGGTCGATGCCGGTGCGCTGTTTTAGGCCGAACTGTTCAAAATAATGGTAGTAATTGTCCACACCGAGCCGCAGGCCGACGGAAATCAATGCCGGGTTACAAGGGGTCTGGAACTACTGTCAGAGTTCGGGTTGGTGGCATACTTTTTTAACGTGCTGGCTACTCTACCACCTCCCAATAGCATTCGCTATGTTCGAACTTTTCCTTGATATAAACGATCCTGCCCTGCTCCTTTAACTGTTGGATACTGTGCCAGGTATAGCTGTAGGTGTTCCCCAGCCGCTCCGCCATCTGTGGGATCGTAATGCATTTTTCACTTCGGATCAGTTCCAGTACTTTCTCGTTGTAGGCTTTCCGGTTGCGGTCATAGATGGTTTCTTTTTTGTAAGTGAAGGAAAAGTAGAATAAACTGTAATCCGATTCCACAATGCTGTATAGTTCAAATTTACTCCGCATCAGTTCCTTGCTCATGGTGACATCCATATCCCCGTTGTTATGAATCTCTATGACCTCCACACAGCCATAGAGAATTTCCAGAATCGCCTGCTCGTTATAATTTTTGTTTTCTATGGTATCCCGGATCTGCTGTAAGCGGCGGTACTGATCCGCCAGACTCTTCTCCCCGTCTTTCTGTCCCTCTATCTTTTCTTCCAGTTCCCGAAGTTCCTTTTCCAGTCTGTCCTTGTAGATTCCAAAGTCCTCATCGGAAATCACTCCATTCATTAACTTATGAAACAATACATCCTTATTCCGTAAAAGGAGTTCACGCTGGGTTTCCAGTGCCTTCAGTTTTTTTCCATTGTCGGAATTGCATAATGCCTTTTCAATGGTATGAATCGTATCGTTGATTAAACCGGAAGAGATATGGAAAAGGTATGCATATTTTTCTTTCAGTGCTGCCGCCAGTTGCTTCTCTAACTCTTTCTCCGCTATCACCATGTTGTCACAGGTGCTTCGGGTTCTCTGAAACTGCTCGCTGCATTTCCACGTGATGACTTTTTCGGAATGAAGTTTGTAGTGCATTCTGTAGTATGGCTTCTTGCAATTTGCGCAGACCAGTCGGTTACTCCATTTGTAGGTACCTGCCAGCCCCTTGCAGCACCCCATCTGGAACCGCCTTGCATCTATGATCTGAACGATCTTCTCATGGTATTCCCTGCTGACGATGGGAGGAATCACGTTTTCCTTATAAATCCAGTCCTCCTGCGGGAGTTTCACACGCTCCTTGGTGTAGAAGTTGCTGACTTCCTTATGTAAAATGCAGTCTCCATGCAACATCGGAGAGGTCAGCATTTTCTTCCATGTATTCGCCGCAATACGCACAGAGGGCATCTTGTGATACCCTGTGGTTCCCTTGCTCCGCACCCCTCGGTCATACATGATATTGGCTAAACGGTAAAAGCCTATCCCCTGCTCCACCAGTGACAAGGCGTAGCGAAGTTCTGTGGCTTCCTTTTCGTTGACTGTCCACCAGACTCGCTTGGTGTTCTCGTCGATAAACTCCACATTCCGATCCCAGCCGTATAAGGGTCTGCATATATGCAGTGCCTTGGAACCCGTGGCGTAGATCTGTCTGTTGCTGTGAATATCTCTGATTTTCTTGGAAGTGATCTTACTCTGCTCCGCATCCACGATGGCCTGCACAGAATATTTTATATCGTCCCTCTCATGGTCATAGATGTGGTCATCCAGATAAAAATACAGTTGAAACTTCTTTTGCAGATGCAGTTTCACAAAATTGTGCCATTCCGCCTGATCTCTGCAAAGTCTGTCCGAACATTTCACAACCACCAGATCGATCCGATCCGCCTTAATGTCCCGAATCATCCGCTGATATTCCAGACGATGCTCCGCCTCCGTGCCGGTCTCCGGCTCTATATACTGATCCACGATCGTAAGGTGATTGTCCTCCACCAGTTTCCTCGTGTATGCCACCTGCACATCCAGTGCCTCCATCTGTACCTTCTTCTCCGTAGACACCCGGTTGTAGATTGCCACCCGTGTCTGCGACGAAAATTTTGAAAGCTCGCTCATTTCTGTTTTCCTCCTTTTTCTTTTGCATACAGCAACTCCACAATGTCCTCATATTCCTTCTCTGATAAACTTCCGTCCTCGTACAGTAACCGTACAATTCCACACTGCACCTCTGTTTCCTTCCGTAAGGAAACCTCCCGGTCCTTTGCTGCTCTCTTAGCGCCAGATCCAGTTGCCATTCCATCCTCCGAACGAGGTTTTTACCAGTGTATGCCATTGAAACGCTGACCTACACAAAATGCAAGATTATTTCCGCTATTTTCCGAATGTTTTTATTCTTTCATAGCAGTGCATCGTTAATTATTTAACAAGTAAATATACCTCTTAATTTATTTAATCTAGCACGCAATACAAATGCGTTCCGTTTTCAAAAGGTGTGCTGTTACCGCTACGGGTATGGCTTCGGTGGGGACGATGTAAGGTAGTTCGGAAATAAACTGTTCTCGGGTGGGGACGCTATGCGATCAGGGGGAACGCTGTGGGGAAATTGGTGAACGTGTCGGGGTGAAAAGTGATAAAAGGTCAGTGCGGAAGAAAATAAGTGACTATTGCGCTTTAGAAAACTAACAACCAGTCTGAAAATGGTCTACTACTTCCAAAAATGGGAATGTCGGGTCACATGACAGATTGGCTCCTGTGGTTCACAGTGCTTTCATCACTTGTTCGGATGGTGCTGGTGGATTCATGGAAATGCTGCGTGGAAAACTTGAAAATATTTTTCTGAAATGCTTTATTACTGTTTTTTGCTTTGTCTGCGGTTGGAAAATCACATGGTAGATGGGTGTAGGTTTTGATGGGTGGGGAAATTACTAACCAGTCGGGAAAATGTGATAAACGGATTTTTCAGACACTGACTTTTCTTTTTCTCCGCACACCTAACTTTTTTCAGGAATTTTCCTGTATTTTTCACAAAAATATTTTTTATCGGAATTGCTGTTTTTCTCATTTGACAGTTATTTATATTAAATTTTGAAAATTGGATTTTAATATAAAAAGATTTATGCATCATATAAGCGGCAATCTGCATTTCGCTGCCATCGGGGAAACACAGGTAAACCAGATAAAACTGCTGTACTTTCCTCGTTAAAATCATGGGACGCAGACGCTGTTGTCTGGGAATATATACAGTGTCATCGTATCCTCTGTTGCTTGTGGAATTCTGTGCCATCTTCTCAGTCCTCCTCTTCCGGGTAGCGTACTTTCAAGGGATCATAGGGTTCGTACCAGAACTCCCCTCTGCTCTCTATCAATACTCTGTAATAATATCGTTTGTAAACTGCCAACAGCTTTCTCTCCAGCCAGCGGTTCTGTTTCCTCGTTGCGTAGGGACTCTGCGCATAGACGATCACTGTCCGGGGATGCCTGCTGGATAATATTGCACCCAGTCCTTTGTTGCTTCGTCTGATATAAAATATTTTCTTGTCCATCTTGCTTAACTCCTTTTTTATTTTCTATTCACAATAAAGTGTTGTGCCGTGTAAGGGACTTTTCCTTTACAAGAGAAAACAATGTTGAAAACGAAGTTGTTGACAGCACAGATGTTATATTATCTACTTTTTGCCTTTTGAGGTGGCATCTCTTTTGAATTTCTTGGGCTTCGGGGTAGCTGCCTGCAGTGGAGAGAAATAGTCGGAGAAGTCTGCCGCTGAGGACAGATGCGTATAAACCGTGTCCAGATTTTCATACCCGGCATTCTTCAACGCATTTGTAAGTTTCTCATCTCGCAGAGTGACAGAATAGATTTCCCCTGTGGATTCATCCACCCTCTCTCCCCGCACTCCCAAGTGGTTCCGGGTTTCATATAAGATTTTCGTTTTCTCTGTCTTTAGCCGTTCAAATGCCTGCTGGTACTCTGCCTCCTGCTCTTCCCTCCACGAAGTAATGACCTTGTCCCGTTCGATTGCCTTGGAACAGAGATAGCCATGATTGCCATGCATTTCTGCTGTGGATTCGTTCATATTACTAATTACATACTTGATCACTGTTTCCATTTCATCGTTCGTTTCAATCTGCGTTATGTAGAAACTGCCATTTTTCCACAGTTTCCTCACCTCACCGGGTGCTATCGTTATGGGGAAATTGCAGATCATGTGGTAATGCCAGTTGCCGTTTTTCTGTCGGCTAAACGTTGCCACGTAGCGGAAATTATCGTAATGGTCGTTGACCCTCTGGACGAATTTTTTAAACTCCTTATGGGTAGTCTTAATGTCTGAAAACTGCTTCTCAGGCTGTAAGCGACCATCAAAGGTCAGGGTCAGCATGACCATCTTGCCTGCTTCAAAACTGTTATAAACCATTTCCTCAATAACCCGTCTGCGCTGTTTCATTCTGTTGTAGTAATTGAAATCTGCATAGTTGCTCGGAATATTTCTCTTGATCTCTTTTTTCTTGTCCTGCTTGATAGGCTGCGTGGTATATAATTCCATATTTTCGTAGGTGGTCAGCCGTGTCCGCCTGCGGCTGATCTTGATCTTCATTGCCAGTTCAATTAACTCTGATCCCATTTTTGTGTCCTCCTGATTGCCTTCTTACTTTGAAGTATACACAAATTAATTTCATTGTCATCTTGAAAAAGTAACAAACTTTTTATGCTATTTCGTATGCGGAATAAACCTGTTTTGACTACGTGTGGAGACATGAGGAGGCACGTATCTGTGGACTAACCATTACGGGTACGCTATACAAATTGCACAATGGGGTACAAATTTCAGGCATAAAAAAAATGCCTTTCGGCACCACACATTTTTAATTTCTGAATAATACGTTTTGGACGATTAAAATTCTAAGGTTCAGAGACTATTCCAGAAGGGTGTAGTTGGCATCGGTGGGAGGCGATGAGGTGTGGGTACACTCAAGCAACACATACAAATATTTCTGGGCAGAAGGCAACGTAATCGGTGAAGCCAGGGAAGAGTTACCTTGTTCCATAATGGAGGCATGGGACTTTGATTCATTCCATCGGGTGGCATCCGATAAACCAACCGTGGCTGTGGGGGTGGAGGTGGTAAACCAATCCACTACTGTGTAGGTAGGTTCATCCTCTATCAATATCTTTCCTATCGTATCATCCCTGGTATAGACTCCATCATTGATGTAGGTGGAAGTGTTCAAGGTGCGATAGGCTTTGATAATGGTGTAGGAACGTTGAAGGGAAGGATCCGTTGAGGTAACCGAAGATGCATACTCGGGTGCCTTGCCTGGGGTGGAACCACATGAGGTGTCATAGGTATGGGTGTAATCCCCCTCTCCATCCTCCGTGAAGGCTAACATCGCTAACATTCCGATCGATTTACTGTTTAAGTTTCCATCAGGATGATATATTCTGACATTAGAACCTGTGGGCCAGAGATCAAAACCTGCATTCGAGCAAATCGTAGAAGTAGATGGAATGTAGGTGGCTGCATTAGCTGATAACCTATAATATTTCCTTCCCGATTCCGCTTTTCTCAAAGTTGAGGATGATGGTACAAAAACTGAATTGTCTAACGCCAAACCTGCATAGTACGAAGCAACCATCTTAGGTGTTCCAGCATAAACCTCCCCCAGTGGATAATATCCGTTTATGCTCATTGCTATGTGTCCAAGGCTGCTTATAATTGAATCTTTTAAAATTCTTACTGTAGCATCACCAAAATGTCCTGTCAAAAGGTTCTGCATCTGATTGACGCTTTCATCCAATTTCCTTCTTAAATCCGTACTTACCTCTGTATCTGTATCATCAGGTAAGCCAACCACTTTTGCCCTAAAGTCAATTAGTGTCATAAAGGCGTCACTTACTGACGCACCATCCCTAAATGTTAACCCTGGCATATCATAATACTCTGAAAATTGCACCGCTACAATCGGTTCGGCTACAAGGATGATTTCTTCATTGGTGAAACGGGTGGCAATGTCATATCCCCAAATTTCCCTAACCATACCAATGCCTTCAGTTGAACCTCCAACAGGTGTTTTCAACCACGACTTGATTGCAGCAACGTTTGAAGAGGTACTGTTCTTCATAAAACCACCGTTGTTTGGAACTGCACCTCTCCATGGAACAGCAGTTCCTTCCCAGTTAGTTACTTCGGGGTAACGGTTATACTTATCCTGTGCATGAAGTTCATAACCTAACATACTGCCACTACAAGGAAACGCCTTCGGGGTTGTACCGGCGACTGCGCCACCACCGTTGCGTTCGAGAAGGTAAAGGAGAACGCCTTGTCCTTTGTATCCACCTGATCTGCTATAAGTGGCATACCATTTACCACCAGACGAGGTATAGGAACCATCGGAATGCTCTGCTTCTACTGACGTACCGGTATCCGCATAAACTGTAATACTGCCTATCATTGATAACAGTATCAAGGCTAACAGTATGCAGAAGAAACGTAAATTGAAATTATAAATTGTTTTCTGCTTTGAAACCATGCTGAACCTCCATTTCAAAAAATAATAATTAAAAAATAGTAGAATTTTTCTCTCTCGCACAAGATGAATAGAAGCCCGTTAAGGGATAGGAAAACGCCGAAAACCCGCATGAACACTACGTTTTTGTGAGTTGTCGGCGTTTCTTTTACCCTCTGTTTTCATGGTGCTTTTTCCGTAAATGGTGCCCAAATGGTGCCCAAATTCCACGCGGGCATATAAAAGGTTGTAAAGAGCAGTAAAGAGATACAGCGGTTAAAGGTCTATTTCGCTGTGTTTTTTCTTTGCTGCCCGTTTTCCTTTTTTCGGCTCGGCTTCCTTTGGTTTCTCCGGGGCTGCTTTTTCCACCGCGCTATGGTAAGCGTCCAAAACTTCTTTTTTTCGTTCAAGCCGCACGTCCACATAACGGGCGGTAACAGCTTCAAAGTTCATGGAAAGCCCAAGCGACGCGCCGATACCCGCAAGCGTATGCCCCAAGACTTCGCCAACCGTATAGAAGTCGCCTGTCAGTTGGTGCATATTGTTCGCTGCCGTATGTCGTAAATCGTGAAAACGAATGTGCGGCATATCCAAATCTTCAAGCAGCTTTCCAAATTGAGAGGACACCCACGACGCGGCGATAGGTGCGCCGTCCGGCTTTGCTACAACAAGGTCATTGTCATAGTAAGGCTTTCCGTCTTTTGCTGCCTGTTCTTTCTGTACTTCCTGCATGGCAAGCTGTTTGAGGAAGAACGGGCGGGCAAGCTCCGTAATGGGTAGCTTTCTGCCGTTGGATTTCGGCGGTGCCATTTCTTCAATGACTTTTGTTTTTGGCGGTACCTTGAAAGGTAGCTGCTCGGTAACATCAAAGGTGTTGTTCTCCAAATCCACATTGCGCCAACGCAAGCCTAAGATTTCAGAACGGCGCATACCGTAAAGCCCGCCCAAGATAACAGGCATTTCCCAAACAGTACCCTCGACGCGCTGCATTAAGGCTTTCACCTGTTCCGGCGTGTAAGGGTCAGGGGTCTTGTCGCCTTTCCCAAACTTCGTAAGGGTATCTTTTGCCGCGTTGGTTTCGATATAGCGGTATTTGCGGGCATGGCTCAACGCCACACTCAAAACACGTTTTGCCCCGGCTGCGGTGGACGGCTTCAAGCCTTTGTCTATAATCTGCTGAAACATCTTGTCTACCATAGCAGGGGTAAGCTGATTGAGGGTAACGCCGCCGATATACGGATTGATATAGTTTGCAATCGTCTTTTTATACCCGTCATAAGTAGAGGGGCGCAAGTTCACTCTTGCATAGCTTTCCACCCAGTCATTGAGATAGGCAGCGACAGTCTGTTTCCTCTGTGAAGTAATAGAAGCAACTTGCCCCGGATTTTGGAGCTTCGTTTTCATTTCCGCTTCATGCTGTGCTGCTTCCTTTTTGGTGGCAAAGCCCTTTTTTGCATACGACTTCTTTTTTCCGTCCGGGGCGGTGTACTTTATGTTTACGTCGTAGACTGTGCCGGGTCGTCCGGTCAGTACGCCGTTGCTGTCGCGTTTGTTTTTTACCTGTCTTGTTGAGATTGCCATAACTTAACCCCCTTGCTCTGCCGGGGGCTTTACGGCGGTTTTCGCTCGCTCGTACCAATCCCATATAGCGGTATCGGCAATCAAGCGGCGGTTTCCGTTTTGAACGTATTCCAGTTCGCCGTTATCCATAAGCTCGCGTAATTTATTTTCTCCAATACCGCTAACCTTGCTCATTTGCTCTACTGTTTTCAGCATAGGCAAAACAGGGGCGGCATGGTTTGTAGTTTCCTTTTTAGCCATAGGAATACCCCCTTTCAAAATGGCTCAAAGGTATGTTTTTGAATAAAAGGGGCTTTAATCGAACGGCTATTAGCATAGCTCCACGAGAATTTCACTCCTGCGTGGTTCTCACGCAGCCCTACCCATTGCCTGCGACGCTTCTAACGCTCGGACTATGGCTGTAAGGAAGTATCATTATGTATTCTGTGCGTTATCGCCCGCAGGCTGCTATCCCTGCTTTACGGTGTGGTATTTCTCGCTCGCTTTTCTATTAAGAGAAAGGTCATGGCGTACCCACCGCATGGCTCGGCACAAAAGGAACGTATCCGATTTGCCTTATGCTGCGTCGCCGTTCTATTGCGCCGCTTTCTTTATCAAAGAGCAGGGGGCTGTCTTGCGGTATGGAACGGAAAAGGGGAAAGAAGCGTTCCAATATCGCGTAGGTTATTCAGCCCGAAAAGTGAGGATAGCCCTCATCAGTCTTGCTTGCAGCCGTTCCCGTAAGTCCTCGTCTACGCCGTAATAGGTATTGCCGCTTTCGTCGCGGATTTTCTTCATAGACAAATGGGCTATGTAGCTTTGGTAGTGCTGCATTACAATTTTCATGGCGTCGGGGTCGCCCTTTGTCGCGGCTAAAATGACCGGGTAGGGTAACAAGCCGCGCTCATTTTCATTACAATTCGTTCCATTCATCAGCGCGTTCCTCCAAATATCGTTTTAGCAGTTCAAAAGAGCTTGTCCGTCTATACTGTACTGTGCTGCGGGGTACTTTCATAAGCTCCGCGATTTCAGCGTCGGTCATGCTGAAAAAGTAATACAGTAAAACAGCTTGCCGTTTTTCTTCCGGCAGGGAGTGCATTGCTTCGGCAAGCAGCTTCGCCGTAATCTTCAAACCGCCTGCACAAAAAGCGTCCTCGTCCTCATTGACAAAATATCTGTCAACGGTATAAAGCTGCTTTTCCTCATGCGGGGCAAGGTCTGAAAAGTTGACTTCGTGCTTTCGCCGACTTTTGCTTTCCCGGCAGGCGTCAATCAGTTCGTTGCGTAGCGTGTGTTTGCAGTACGCATTAAACTCACATCTTGTCTGCCATTCCAACCGATTAGGATAATCCATGTTCTCACCCCCTTTCGTCCCGGGGGCGGGTTATTTATCCCCTTTCGGCTGCCTTCCACGGACGCACCGCAGATTTGCCAAACGGAATAGAAAAGTTTTTCAAAAAAGTTTTGAAAAACACAAAATGCGCCCGTCTGCAAGGCGCAGACGGACGCAAAGGAAATGTAAGCAGTATTCAGATGATTTGACAGTTCATACTCATGGGTAGACTTGCCCGGTGGTGGAGCTATGCTTTTTTTAATTGATGAAGCTCATGGGTATTATGGAATACCAAAGTAGACACGGCGGCAACCTCCTAAAATGC
>ENA-OPVG01002491-OPVG01002491.1-human-gut-metagenome-genome-assembly--contig:-NODE-2491-length-11018-cov-2.906230_pt1 | contig 11018 bp, 7 predicted proteins | sample MGYA00241093_ERZ501975 | MGnify/ENA primary metagenome ERZ501975 (study PRJEB25962, sample SAMEA2042993) | human gut metagenome | biome: human gut; feature: human-associated habitat; material: faeces... | reverse complement strand
ATAAAAATAGCGTAGCAGTCGTTAAAACTACTACGCTATAAAAAGTCTAACTTTTTGGGGTCACATCATTGCTCGTTCAAAACAAGGTGATTTATATTATGTTTCTGTTGCACAGGATGCTGTTTTCTGCGATGATGAACGATATGTATACTCATCATTTGATGTTCAAATCCAGAAACTTTGCACTGTATCAGAGTGGATTATGATTCACTATAATGTCGCTCAGGCAGATATTTCTGTTTATAGTGACAGAATAGTCTTTACCGAAGAAGGCGGTAAAACATACAAAATTCTAGTAAATGATTTGCCTGATTATATCGTTTATGATTATGATAATTATATACCTGCAGATGCAACTATTGAAGCTGTTCTTGATTATAAAGATGTACAAGGTGTACCTAAAAACTACTATAGGGTAATTGCACAAATCAAAAGTCTGACAGGCTTAGACGCCACACAGGATGAAAATAATTTCATTATTCTCTGTGGAAAAAGTTTTTATATACCAAATGCTGTTCGCTTTAATGGTTGGATATATGCAGAACGAAAAGATGTTATTTCAGCACTTGAATCTAATTTTGTAGATATAGATAACTATTTCCGCAGTTGTGGATTCTACTATGGAACTGATGATAATGGACACTCATATTCAGCTTCACAGTATAAAGCAAAATCTATGTGGCTTCTAAGTAAACAACTTAATATAACTAACAGAATCCGCGTAAATGATACTTCAGGCGGTAATTATTTTAACCTTACAACTAGTACAAAAAATATTGAAGAAGCAGTCGAATCAGTTTTTGGAAAATCAGCCAGCTATCTCGGAGCAATAGCAATCGAAAGCAATACTGTAAAATCATATATCGAAGACAAGCTATATATCCGAAAAGAACGCCTGTCATCAAACAGCACAAATCTTTTTATAAACGGCAAACCCTATGCCATTTCAACACTGCAGACAAGCTTTAATTCTAGTACTTATTATGATAAGACTAAATTATTATCCGCAGTAAAAAATCTTACACCTACAATATCAATCACAAAAGTTGAAACTATACTTAACAACGGAGAAAATTATGCTTACATTGCAGGAAACCAAGCAAAAATTACATTTACTACGTCCTGCCTTGACCATGTTGCTATTGGAGTGCAGACAGATTCAGAAACAAAGTGGTTTCATAATACTGCGCCGTCAAGTTCTATGAGTATGACTGTAAATCTTTATAAGGAAGGAAAATGTACATTAAAAGTACGTGGCAGAACCACAATAGATCCGGCTGATGTAGGGCTGACGTCTATTCCTCATTCTAAGGACTGTGAGCAAACCCAAGTTATCACCGTTCTTCATTCAATACCTAATAATATGGTATATATTATACCATACGCACAGAAGCAAGGATGTACGGTGACTGATAACAATTCCAATGTTGTTGTAAAATATCAACACAGATTTTATTCTGGTCCTGAAACTTGTACATACTATAAATCTCTATCTGGAGAGCAAGCATATAAAAGACAGGTATCGTATACTGCTTCCGGTCTTTATATGAACAAAGAAACATTCCGCATGGATATGGATTTGGACATTATTAATGATTCTCACAATGACCGTGACTGGTATCTTGAAAAACGTATATGGCGTCTATGGTCACAAGGGAAAGTAGCAAGTTTCAGCAGAGAACAAATAGATGCTAACGGGAAAAAATACTTTAATGTAACTATGAACGGTATAACACGCACTATATATAAAGAACCTGCTGACAATGCTTTTTATGCACCACTATACAAAAATACCACTCGTTCCACAATAAGATTAGTAAATAACCACCTTGTTATGCCTGAAAGTCTTATGTATATTTTATTCTCAGATTTAAGTGATATTGAAACATATATATTAAATCACTACAAAATAACTAATCCGTCAAAAAATTTAAAAGGTCAATTAAATGCAATGACTTTGTATGATAAAAAACTTAATATTGATTGTATTACTCTTGACAAAAAAGGAGATGAAGTACAATTGATGGCAACTGAAGATAATACATCATACATAAACCATGCAACTGTCAATGATATCAATTCTGGAATGATTGAATATCGCAATCGCGAGCTTAAGAATGTATTCGATAACCTCAGTAAAAAACGTCAGGAATTATTCCACTATAATCCTGTTACAAATACAGTTGATTTTGATGGATTTGAAGTAGATATACCATCATTAACTTTATACACTAAGGAAAACAATCTGACACAAGACGATTACAAATCATATTTATTTGCCAGTGAATCTGATATCAAAAAAATCGATACATATAGAAGAATTGTAGTTTATGGTGCAGGAATGGGCGGTGTATGTGCAGCATATAAAGCCGCACAATATGCATGGTCACTCGAAGGATTTGATAATTTTGAAATTATGCTTATCAATCCTGTACCTGTACCAAAACTGGGAGGTATCAGCACTGTTGGAGGACAAAATTTCTGGGATACTCGCAAATGGGATGCTAAGCGAAAATTTCCCTACAAAGGTAGTCTTGTTGATGTTATGGGCTTTGATAATTCTACAGAAGAAATTAAAGAAGATAGATATAATGTAGATAAAAAAGCCGAGTTTCTGAAAAGTCTTTTGACTAAATATAACGTAAAAATCTATGAACAACATGATATATCCGGTCCTATTAAACAAGATACAGGTGGTAATATATTGTCAATCAGAATAAGAAAGATTGAACGTGCTACAAATAATATTGTTCAATATGTCGGCGAGTCTATTACGATATCTGGAGATATATTTATAGATGCTTCTGAAGATGGAAAATTAACTAAATTAACAGCACATGATGCTAATGGAAAAGTCGCATATACAAAAGGACGTTATGATTACCCTGCTGATACATTGAATAGACTTCCAAAAGACAAACCTGATTATGGCGATTTTGATGAAGGCACAGAAGAAGGTGCGCGTATGCCTGCAGTCACTTTAATGTTCAAACTTAAATGTACAGACACTGTTCCGATTGAAGCATTATCGATGGTCGATGTTGGAAATGGTGTTTATGACTGCGGTAATACATTATTCAATGATTCTAATTATAAAATGTATCAGTTTAATAAAAAATATGAAAAGACAAGAATTATGTTAAAACCCATAAATTCTGCATGGAATGGCGGAATTCCTGATTCAGACGGAAAAACGGAATGGTGGTTAAATACATTACTTATATTTGGTGTAGATGGTTCCCTGCATAACAGAGATGACCATAACTATACACCAGTACCTGACGATGAATTATTATCCGATAAAATTCTTAATGATGAAAATAGACTTTTATCGTCAGATGATGCTTGGAAATTGGGTCGAGCTTTTCTTGCAGCTCATGCTTCTGAGATTCTTGAAGTATATGAAGAACTTGGATATACCAATGCAGAGTTTGTTACTGATAATGATGATGCGATTGTTACAGGTGATATACTTTATGTCCGTGAAACTATTCATGCAGTAAAAGATGCAAATTTAATAGCCAATGGCACTGAAAACGATAACTACGAAGTTTCAGCGCGACATTGCCATTATTCATATCTCGACGATGAACAAGATAGTACAACTAATCCTGAATCTATTGGATTAATTTATTATTGGTCAGACATTCATCCATATATGAAATCAGAATATAAGAATGACGACGGTGACTACATACATGGTACCGAAAGTTATAAAAACATCAGACGTGATATGGTTGAAGAATTAAAAGATGATTCTCCAATAGAGCCAACATATATACCATACTCAGCACTCACCACACAATATGTTCCTAATATGTTGATACCTGGCTATGCCGTTAATGCATCCTCATTTGCTTGGTCAGAAATGAGAGTATTTCCTAATCTATGTGTTCTTGGTGATGCTGCTGGTATAGCTGCTGTCACATGTCTGTTAAGTGGAGATTCTGCATATGGATTAAAAGATATTTCAGGCGTACGAGAAATTCTGAAACGATATAATGCTATTATAGACAAAAAAGATATATAATTTTTATATTAAATTTTATAAAAAGCGGTTCTCTATGAACCGCTTTTTATATCAACTCTTCTACTTCATATAGTTCGTTACATCTTTTATACGTTCAGGCACTTCTACAAGTTCACCTGTTTTAAGATCATACACATCAATATAAAATTGATCGTGTCCTCCTGATGCTGTTTCTACCCACTCCTGCTTTGTGATTGTATAACAAGGGTTTCCATCATATGAAATCAGATAAATTTTTCTATCCGATTCTGCTATAACTTCACCATCTGGATTATATAAATAATACTTACACTCATTAGGACCTAAATACATATACACCGGTGTATATCCGTTAAATTCTCCACTTTTCCAAAAATCATATTTTGTGTATGGATAAGAGTATAATGTATTATATCCCTTAACCCTATAATTGCCTTTTGGTGAAACACAGTCACTTTCTATATTTTTTTGAAGATATTCATACATATACTTATATACTGTATCATATTCATTTGTATCCCATTCTATTGAACCAACAAACTCTTTTGTTTTGGGATTATAAATCTGTACAGAATTGTCGTGATTTTCACCAATACATATGCTATCATCATATATCAGTGTAAATAACTCTTTATCACTTTTGTATATTATATCCCCTTTCTCATTAAAAACAGCATAATTATTTCCTTCTGAATCAGGCAATGACAGCTTAACAGGTGTATATCCTTTTACTGCATTTGTCTTACTATACAAAATACGCTCAATATCATTTCCATATCCACTATACTTGTACGGATATTTATCTAATAAAATTTCACCTGGAACAAAATATTTGTCTGACGGTGACTCTGCCTTTTCAAAATCTACTCTTATCTGTCTGTTATTACACGGATATTCATCCTTATCAAGAAAATCGCCACCTAAGTATGAGCTGTAATGAGAAGAAGCAAGCTTTTCGCCTTCATAGCTATAAAGCTCCATATTAGTTATATAAGAAACAGGTTCAGCTCCGGCGGAACCGTATGTTGTTACCATATAATAATCATCTGCAAAGTCAATATGGTCTGTTCTTCCTTGATTGTTATTTAGTGTATCAACCATCAGTGTATAGTCCATATTTCCTGTTTCGGCATTGTATATACCTGTACATTTATTATTCTTGCTGTAATTTTCACTTTTGTTGTTATGAATATAAAAATACCATTTCCCGCTTTTTTCAAAGAACACAAACGACCTCTCATCATCAGCAATATCTTCCTCAGGACCGTCATATGTAAATATTATTTTACCGTCATTTTTTATCCATTGCTTATCCTCACCGCTAAAAAGTGATAAATCACCGTTAATTTTTACTTCATACACATTGCTTGCGTAGTCACTCACATCAAGATTAAACAACTTTAGCATTGTTATTGCCGACTGCTCCATTGTATAATTTGATTTTGGCGAGAAATTGTTATCACCTACTCCTCGCATTATTCCGAGAGAATCCATTTTACGCACAGATTCCTTTGCCCAATCCGAAACTGTGTCATAATCAGAAAATACAGTATCAAATAAAGCTATGTCCTCTTTTACGCCCATAAATTCCGCTGTATTCGTCAGTATTACTGCCGCCTCCTCACGCGTAATATCGTCATTCGGTGCAAATTCCGTTTCAGAACGTCCATTTATTATTCCCGAATTTGCAAGAAAAGCCACTTCGTTATCATCTGTATCAGCAAACGAACTCTTAACGTTATTCTCACTAATCAGCGATTTTTGTTCAAGCATTTTATATGCCAAATGACAAAAATCAATACGCGATATATTAGCGGTTAAATCTCTGTCCGCAAAGAAATTCGGCAATAATCCCGCTTCATCTGCACTTATCAAACTTTCCTCCGCCCATTGTGAATGACTTTCGCTTACTTCCGCAGAAGCACCTATTCCCGTCGTCAAAATAATTGACACACATAACGCACCTAAAACTAACTTCTTTTTCATTATAAAATCTCCTTTAAACTTCCTATACCGTTAAAAAATCTAAATCAGAATTTTATTTCCTGATCCCTCTAAAATCACGTTTCCAAAATGTCCGTCTAGAGTCAGTTCAAAACCTGCGTACCTATCACCATATTTACATGATATTTGAGAAATTTTTCTATTCAACTCACATAATATTATACTATAATCCATCTTATGTCCTTTACTTGACACACCCAATCCCATCATATATACTTCATTACCAAACTTAAGTATATTATAATTTATACCATTTTTATAAAGTTTATAAAGTTCCTCATTTGAATCGATTTCAGGCTGAAGGTCAATAATCCCCTCCACCTTCCGTGCACCAATTTTCTCCATCCATCTATTGTTATATACAATATATAACACTTCAAGTGTTATAAATCCGGCACCTTTAGGATGTTTCCTCACATCCAAAAAATATACATCCTGATTGTCTACAATAAAAAACAACAGGATATTAGAACGATTATTTTTCATTTCCTCAATACTGTTTGCTTCTTTATCTGTTAAATGTAAGTGTTTAATACCCCATTGATTTAATAATATATCCTTGAATTCTACATCAAATGCTTTTTTACTTAAATATCCTTTTACACTTTCGCCCTTATCAAATTTTTTTTCAAATAATTTGATTAAATCACATAATTCCTTCGGAAATTCTTCATTCATTTTTTTAATCAGTTCACGAGAATAATGTACCTTTCTCGGTATATTGATTACATTTTTTCCGATAACATTCATAAGATGCAAAAAATTTGTTTCATATGTTTTTTCATCATCAATATTTTTTTCTCATAACAGGGTAAATTATTTGTCAAATAATTTGCTATTTCAACAGATATATCTCTTTTAATCATTTTCTCTACATTCATAAAAACAACTCCTCTTCTAAAAATATTGCGTATATATTTAATATTTTTATTTTATCATTTTAATCATAAAATGTCAGTTTTTTTTCACAAAGTCTAATCAAAAAAGCATAAATTTTTTTATTTGTGTGCTACATTTACAAAAACAAATTTATTTCTCTCCTTATATGTAGTATTGAAATTATTTCTATGTCAAAATAATTTATCAAGCAGATTATTTTGATGAAAGCTTGAAATGAAACAGTTTTAATACAACAATTATAAAGGAGGAATTATACAATGGCTTATAGTTCAAAAACAACAGTCTCAACAAAATACAGGGTTTCAGGTGGAAATTCTGTAATAAGCACTACTTTCTCAAGCCCATTTGAAGCTATAGGACGAGCATTCAAAGTAGGCGGAAAGGTCACTGAAACTGATTCAGGTGTTACAATATTTGAATCTAACACTACTAAATATTATCTTTTTCAGTTTACTAACTTTTACGGAAGCACTGCAAGCAGAACAGAAGCAGATAGTTGGATTAATGATTATGCAAATGCTCATGTTATTTATGGCGGGACAGGAAAGTTATACGGCAGTAACGCCAAGGTGTTAAAAGGTGGTTTATTTCGCACAGAAGCAACTAACGGTGCATATTTATATAATTTCAGCAGTAACAATTGGGGATTCCGTTCAATTAAAACAACGGTTTCTCTTTCTAAAGCTAAATTATATTTTTCGCCAAAAAATCGTGCTGATAATGCATATATATACGTTGCCGCAATCAGTGAAGATGGTTCAGAAGTTTATGAAACAGGCATTATGATGGATCAATATGCTCGTTCCAGCAAAGCCTGGAAAGCATATCACTTTGACAGCAACGGAAATATCAGTGCATCACCAATTGCTACAACTGCACGTTTATCTTCAGGTGTTTATACTGCCAATGACGATATTGTAATAAAAATGTCACTTAATACGGGAAATCCGGGATATTCTTATCGTATTGAAACTGCATCTGGTCAATTAAAAGACAGCGGTACTATAAATCTATCAAGCACAAGTAAAATACGCGCAGGCAATAAAGTCAGATTTTTAACTGCAGTATCTTTCGTGCCAGATTTAGGTTATGAAAATAATACTTATTCAATGCAGGACTTGCGTGACGGAGCATATTTAAAAAATGTAATTCTAGAAAGCTATCTTTATACAAGTACAGATCAGCAGGGAACTGCATATGGCTTTACCGCAACAAGCGACCCGCCTCAATATTCATATATATATGATACTGACTGTATAGATCATACTCGAAACGACAGTAAAGATATTATTAATATCTACTACAACAAGTCTTATACACATTAATATAAAAAGACTATGTCTGAGTTATATAAATACTCTGACATAGTCTTTTGCTTATTAACCTATTTTCTATATATAATAAGTGATCTTAAATCCAAGCAATATTTATTAGTTTCTTCACTTTTGTCATAGATATTGGCATCAACATTTTTTGAAAATAATACGGAAGTATTGTCTTTAGATATAAATAATCCGTCTTCTTCTCCAGAAACATTTAATTTTCCCCATTCGGTAATAAAATTATATTGTTTAAAAATATTATTCAAATCAATATATTCTCCATTATTTTTCAGCAAATACAAAAAGCTGTTATAACCATGTGAACTGCTTTGATTAACATATACCAAATATCCCATATCATATATCGGATAAACTTTTTTTACCAATGCCGCATAAAATTCTTGTCCTAAAGGGGTTTTCATATTATTTAGATTATTAAGCATTTGTTCTGCATTAAGAAAAGAATCTGTTGTGCTGTAAATGTTTAATATCCTTTCGACATCATCATAATTATAATTCATAAAGTATTTAGACATTCCAATCACTTTATTTGGATTATCTGTTTCTGTTACATCTGCTAATTCCTCTGCAACTGCTACAAGCCGTCCTCCTATATTTTCTGTATTTACGAAAACACCATTTACATATGCTTTAATATCTGTTTCATAAGTGTATCCAGCTATACCGCCTGCAGTGCCTCGTTCAAAATACGGGCTAAAATCATCCGCCACTTCCCCGTCTTTGTTAACAAACAATGTACGTATACTATCGTCATATTCTACTGTATATCCATAATTCTTCAGATCTTCCAAGCAAATCATCATTCTTCCGTCCAACGAATATCCTTCTATCTGTTTTCCGTCAAAATATGTTATAATATCAGTGTTATATAGTGTACTGGATATATCTCCGTTATTTGCATATACTGCTAAATTCCATATACAAAAACAAGAAATAATAATTATAAAAATTTTAGTCTTCATAGTATTTCACACTTTCTCAAATCTAATATACTTCTCTATGGTTTTGTTATTTATATTTTATGATTAATATCCAAAATGTCAAGTTTTTTTCACCAACATCATTTAAAAATACACCAAACAAAAAATCAAACGGTATAATCGTTTGATTTTTCGCAGAAATATTCCTAATATATTTAAACATTATATATAATGATATTAGCGTGAATAACGTTTTATTATTCGCATCATATAATTATTTATTGTTCTTTTTGTTTCTATTACTTCTTTTACACGTTTATGGATATGCTTTAAAATAATTTGATGAGATATACACTGAAACATATTGGGTTTAGTTATATCTCCAGATAAAATACAATCATTATTACATCCAGCATTGCAATAACTGAAAATATTACACTGTCTTCTGCACTCATTCTCTCTTATATACCTCTTATTTACTATCTGTTGATAAACCTTTTCTTTGAAAAGATTACGTATATCCTTAACCTCAGAAATATTACCCAAACAATATTCTTCCGGATATGAACGCCCGCACGGATAAACTTTTCCATCATGATATATTGATGCCATATGATACATGCAATTTCCTTTTGTACAGCTTCGCATATGGTGAGTGAAATAAGAACTAACATAACTAGCAAACGGACGAACTTCTATATTACCATCAACATCATTCATCCAGTAATCAAATAATTCACATATTTTATCTGCATATTCAGCAGGATCGGTAAGTAATAATTCACAATGATTTTTAGCCTCTCCTGAATCAAACATAGGTGAAAACTTAAATGATATATTTTTTTCATTGAAATATTTATATATGTCTATTAAATTATGAATATTATGTGCCCCAATAACGGAAATGGTTCCGTGTCTTTTATCGATTTGTTTAAGTAAATCATACGCATTAAGCGTATAATCTGTTTTTCCACGTGTCTGATCATTAAAAGGTCCGTCAAATGATAATCCTATACCAAAACCGTATTTCTTTATGAATTCTGCAGTCTCTTGTGTTATTAATGTTCCATTAGTTTGCATAGTATTTATTATGTGATGTTCCGGACCTTGTCGATATTTCTTTTGGTAATATAATACACGTTCATAAAAATCCAGTCCCATAATCAGAGGTTCTCCTCCGTGCCAATTATATTCAACTCTCTTAAAAAACGGAGCTGTAACAGCTATAGCTTTTTCTAATACTTGATCCGTCATTTTTTCTTTGTCATATCCATTATCTGCATGATAACAATATTTACAACGTAAATTGCATTGATTCGTTGGTTTCATAATAACTGTAATATTATCACTTGTCATTTTTATCACCTTTCTCTTTTCTTTTACCGGATGTTCCGGTATATGGTCCATATGTTCAGTTTTTCTGATCCTCTGATTTTAAAACATCATTGCTTTTTTTCTTCAATAATGCCCATGTTCTTTCATACAGTACCGCTTATTATATCTGTTTCCGCCTTTTTTTTCAATAAATATTTCACAATTATTTTCTCTTTTTTTAAAGATTATCTCTTTTTTCTACATTGCCATATTCCAATAAATGTCATATAATAAGTCAGTCCGGATTTTCGGACATGTTCCTATTTAAATATGTAACTGTTTATATGACAGTTTTCATATCTGACAGGATGTAGGATTCGTAGAAAGTAATCCCTTTGTGGCATTCCATCTGTTTTCTTTCCATGAATAACGGAATGCACGCAGACACCTATGTAACTGTTGAAACTCAGGAACGGTTACTCATATACATGTAACTGTTCAGTACCTTCACAGTTACGAGCCAAAATG
>ENA-OPVG01002485-OPVG01002485.1-human-gut-metagenome-genome-assembly--contig:-NODE-2485-length-11034-cov-2.835140_pt1 | contig 11034 bp, 9 predicted proteins | sample MGYA00241093_ERZ501975 | MGnify/ENA primary metagenome ERZ501975 (study PRJEB25962, sample SAMEA2042993) | human gut metagenome | biome: human gut; feature: human-associated habitat; material: faeces... | reverse complement strand
CGACTCACTTTTTTTGTGTTGCCAAAAGGAAAATAAACAGATAATTCATCCTACATGCAGATACTTTTCTTTTTTTACTTTACCTTTGCGCCCGCAATTGATAAAAGAGAACATTGAATTTAATTATTGACATAGGAAATACGACTGCAAAAGTAGCTCTCTTTGATGGCAATGAGATGGTGGAGGTTGTGACCGACTCCAATCAATCGTTAGATTGCTTGAAAGCTCTTTGTTCCAAATACCCGGTTGAACAAGGTATCGTGGCTACTGTCATTGATTTGAGCGAACGGATACTGGCCGATCTGGCTGCTTTGCCGTTCCCTTTGTTATGGCTCAATCATCAGACTCCGTTGCCGGTAGCCAATTTGTACGAAACTCCCGATACATTGGGGTATGACCGGATGGCAGCGGTAGTAGGGGCTAATGAGCGTTTTCCCCATAATGATATATTGGTCATTGATGCGGGCACTTGCATCACTTATGAGTTTATCGACTCGAAGGGGCAGTATCACGGTGGTAATATTTCTCCCGGCATGCAGATGCGCTTCAAGGCACTTCATCAGTTTACCGGGCGTTTGCCACAGATAGATGCCAACGGGCGGAAACTCCCGATGGGAAAGGATACGGAAACGGCCATCCGTGCCGGAGTGCTGAAAGGGATGGAATATGAAATTTCAGGCTATATTGAGGCTATGAAGCATAAATATCCTGAACTTTTGGTTTTTTTAACGGGCGGAGATGATTTTTCTTTTGATAGCAGCGTAAAAAGTGTCATCTTTGCAGATAGATTTTTAGTGTTGAAAGGATTAAATAGAATTTTAAACTATAATAATGGTAGGATTTAAACACACGATTTGGGCGCTATTGCTCATGATGGTTACCGGAACGGCAATCGCTCAAAATAATACAAACTCTCCTTACACACGATATGGCTATGGCGACTTATCCGATCAAAGTTTCGGAAATAGCAAGGCGATGGGTGGAATTGCTTTCGGACTCCGGGATGGGGCGCAGATCAATCCAACGAATCCTGCTTCATATACGGCCATTGACTCATTGACGTTCCTGTTCGAGGGAGGTGTCAGTTTACAGAATATGAATATTAGTAATGGCGGTGTGAAGATGAACGCCAAGAATGCCAGCTTCGATTATCTCGCTATGCAGTTTCGGTTAGCTCCGTGGATGGGAATGAGTGTCGGATTGCTGCCATATTCTAATATCGGATATAGTGTGTCGGATAGCCAGACTGGGAATGACGGTTTGGTTACCAGCAGAAGTTTTACCGGAGATGGTGGCTTGCATCAAATGTACGCAGGTATTGGTGTAAAAGTGCTTAAGAATTTGTCTATTGGTGTGAATGCTTCTTACTTTTGGGGAGATCTAACCCGCGGAAGAGCAGTGTACTATCCGGGAGAATCTTCCTCTTATTCTTATCAACGGACAATGGTAGCTTCAATATCGGACTATAAGTTGGATTTGGGTGCACAATATACACAGGCTTTGAACAAAAAGAGTTCTTTGACGGTTGGTGCAGTATATTCTCCTAAACATAAGTTGAATAACGATTATTCATCAACTGTCCTAATGGCTGCACAGACTAGCAATCAGGCCTCATATCAGGACAATTTGGATGCTACGTTAGAGTTGCCCAATACTTTTGGAATCGGCTTTACCTACAATTATGATAAACGTCTGACAGTCGGTGCCGATTACAGTTTGCAGCAGTGGTCAAAAACAAAGTTTGGAGTAGTAACCAATGATGAAAATGTGCGTCAGGACTTTAATGAAACATTCGATTATTGTGATCGTACAAAAATATCAGTCGGTGCGGAATACATTCCTAATTTGATAGGACGTTCCTATTTCGCCCACATAAAATACCGTTTAGGAGCTTATTATACGACTCCGTATTATAAGATTGATGGGAAAAAGGCTTCACGTGAATATGGTGTAACTGCCGGTTTCGGTCTGCCTGTTCCCCGTTCGCGTTCCATTCTTAGTATCAGCGGACAGTTTGTTCGTGTGAAAGGACTGGAGACGAACATGGTGAATGAAAATATCTTCCGTGTGAGTATCGGACTTACGTTCAACGAACGTTGGTTCTTCAAACGTAGGGTAGAATAATAAAGTGAGAGAGAATAGACGATATTATATAAACAACTAAAATTTAGATACAATGAAAATTAAAACGCTTGTGGCTATGTTGTTCCTTTCGGCTGGAGCAACCACTGTGGTAGCACAGGATGCGACTAACTGTAATTCGAACAGTAGTATCTCGCATGAGGCTGTGCGTGCAGGAAATTTTAAAGATGCGTATACTCCTTGGAAAGCTGTGTTGGATAATTGCCCGACATTGCGTTTCTACACTTTTACTGACGGATATAAAATCCTTAAAGGGCTGATGGCACAGATTAAGGATAAAAATAGTCCCGAATATAAGAAGTATTTTGATGAATTAATGAATACGCACGACCTGCGTATGAAATACACAGAAGAATTCCTTTCAAAAGGAACAAAGGTTTCTTCTGCCGACGAAGCACTGGGAATTAAGGCTGTAGACTATATCGCTTTAGCTCCGAAAGTGGATGCTAATCAGGCTTATCAATGGTTAAGCCAGTCTGTAAATGCGGTGAAAGGTGAATCTGCTGGAGCTACTTTGTTCTATTTTCTTCAGATGTCATTGGACAAACTGAAAGCAGATCCTAATCATAAAGAACAATTTATTCAGGATTATCTGCTCGCTTCAGAATATGCGGATGATGCTATTGCTGCGGAAACTAGCGAAGCAAAGAAGAAAAACCTGATGGGTATAAAAGATAATCTCGTTGCTTTGTTTGTGAATAGTGGTACTGCTGACTGTGAATCACTGCAAGGTATCTATGGTCCGAAAGTAGAATCTAACCAGACAGACTTGGCTTATCTGAAAAAAGTAATCGATATCATGAAAATGATGAGATGTACGGAAAGTGAAGCTTATCTGCAAGCATCTTTCTATGCTTATAAGATGGAGCCGACTGCTGAAGCTGCTACCGGATGTGCTTATCAGGCATTCAAGAAAGGTGATATTGACGGTGCAGTGAAGTTCTTTGACGAAGCAATCCAACTGGAAACAGACAACGTGAAGAAGGCTGAAAAGGCATACGCTGCCGCAGCTGTATTGGCTTCTGCCAAGAAGTTGTCTCAAGCCAGATCATATTGCCAGAAAGCAATTAGTTTCAACGAGAACTACGGTGCTCCTTATATTCTGATTGCCAACCTGTATGCAATGAGTCCTAACTGGAGTGATGAGTCTGCATTGAACAAATGTACTTACTTTGCTGTAATAGATAAGCTGCAACGTGCAAAAGCAGTGGATCCAAGTGTAGCTGAAGAAGCAAACAAATTGATTGGCACTTATTCCGGTCATACTCCGCAGGCGAAAGACCTCTTTATGTTAGGTTATAAAGCAGGCGACCGTATTACTATCGGTGGCTGGATCGGAGAGTCTACAACGATTAGATAAAATTTATGTTGCGAAAACGAAGTAACCGTTTGTTGCATAAAAGCATAAGCATAACAATTGCCTTCGGGGCAATTGTTATGCTTCTTTCATTTTCTTCCTGCGGCGGCAAGAAGAATGCGCTGGGCGACGCTATAACTGAACGTGATTCATTGCCGGTGATGAATACACTGGGAGTAACGACCCTTATATCCGATTCGGGAGTGACACGCTACCGGGTAAACACGGAAGAGTGGACGGTATACGACCGCAAGAAACCTTCTTATTGGGCGTTCGAGAAAGGAGTGTATCTGGAACAGTTTGATTCTATCTTTAATATCGAGGCCAGCATTAAAGCAGATACCGCTTATTATTATGATAAGCAGAAGCTCTGGAAACTGATAGGAAACGTTGATATACAAAACCGGAAAGGGGAGCGTTTTAATACCGAGTTACTTTATTGGAACGAATCTACTCAGAAAGTATATTCCGATAAGTTTATACGCATCCAGCAGCCGGACCGGGTGATTACCGGACACGGCTTTGACTCTAATCAACAAATGACCGTTTATGTCATTCAGAATATTGAAGGTATTTTCTATGTAGACGAAAACGAGGGAACCGCTCAGCCGGAAGTAAAAACATTGCCACCGGATTCTACGAAAAAAGATTCTGTGAAATAAACTATGAATATTTATATCTCTTTACTCATCACGATGGCTTTCTCCGCTTTCTTCTCAGGAATGGAGATCGCGTTTGTCTCAGTGGATAAGTTACGCTTTGAAATGGAACGTAAGGGAAGAGTCACATCCCGTATCCTTTCTGTTTTTTTCAAGCACCCGAACGAATTTATCTCTACCATGCTGGTAGGAAACAATATAGCATTGGTTATCTATGGTATATTGATGGCACAGATTATCGGCGATAATCTGTTGGCCGGATTTATTGATAGCCACTTTCTGATGGTACTGGCTCAGACCGTCATTTCCACTCTGATTATTTTGGTGACTGGAGAGTTCCTTCCTAAAACATTGTTTAAGATCAATCCCAATCTGGTATTGAATGTTGCCGCTATTCCGCTTTTTATCTGTTATATCGTCTTATATCCTATATCCAAGTTCGCTTCCGGAGTATCCTGCCTGTTTCTTCGTATTTTTGGAATGAAGGTAAACAAGGAAGCTTCGGATATCGCTTTCGGAAAAGTCGATTTGGACTACTTTATACAGAGTAGCATCGATAATGCCGAAAATGAAGAAGAACTGGACACGGAAGTGAAGATCTTTCAGAATGCACTCGACTTTTCGAGCATAAAGATACGTGACTGTATCGTTCCACGTACCGAAGTGGTGGCTGTTGATCTCACAACCTCACTGGATGAGCTCAAGAACCGTTTTATAGAATCCGGCATCTCGAAGATTATTGTGTATGACGGAAATATAGATAATGTGGTCGGTTATATCCATTCGTCGGAAATGTTTCGTGCTCCGAAAGATTGGCACGATAACGTGAAAGATGTGCCCATTGTGCCCGAAACAATGTCCGCTCACAAACTGATGAAACTGTTCATGCTGCAAAAGAAGACGATTGCGGTAGTGGTAGACGAGTTTGGTGGTACGTCCGGCATTGTATCATTGGAAGATTTGGTAGAAGAGATTTTTGGTGATATAGAAGATGAACATGATAATACTTCATATATCAGCAAGAAGATTGATGAAAATGAATATGTTTTGTCCGCCCGCCTGGAAATAGAAAAGGTCAATGAAATGTTCGGACTTGACCTGCCCGAATCGGACGACTATCTGACAGTTGGCGGATTGATACTGAGCCAATATCAGAGTTTCCCGAAACTACATGAATTGGTCCGTGTCGGTCGTTATGAGTTTAAAATAATCAAGGTGACAGCGACAAAAATAGAACTTGTACGCTTAAAAGTCATGGAATAATGGCGATAACCGTGAAATTTTTAGCTAATAAATAGAAGCATATTAGCATTTTTTGTATCTTCGTGCGCTAAAATGACAATGGAAAGAAATAATAATAAACATAAATCGTATTAATCAAAATGGCAACATTACAAAACATTAGGTCGAAAGGACCTCTATTGGTGATTGTTATCGGTTTGGCGCTGTTTGCTTTCATCGCGGGTGACGCGTGGAAGGTAATGCAACCGCACCAGGCACATGACGTAGGTGAGGTGAACGGAGATGCTCTTTCCGCTCAGGAGTATCAGAATTTGGTAGAAGAATATACCGAGGTGATAAAGCTCTCTCGTGGAGTGACTGCACTGAACGACGAACAGACCAATCAGGTGCGCGACGAAGTATGGCGTTCCTACGTAAATAACAAACTGGTTGAGAAAGAAGCAAAAGCATTGGGATTGACAGTCTCTGCTGCTGAACTTCAGGATATCCTGAAAGCAGGCGTGCATCCTTTGTTGCAACAGACTCCTTTCCGCAACCCGCAGACCGGTGCTTTCGATAAGGATATGCTGAATAAGTTCCTGGTAGATTATGCCAAGATGAGCGAATCTCAGATGCCTGCTCAGTATGCCGAACAGTATAACAACATGTACAAATACTGGTCATTCATCCAGAAAACATTGGTTCAGAGCCGTCTGGCTGAGAAATATCAGGCATTGGTATCTAAAGCACTTCTTTCCAATCCGGTAGAAGCACAGGATGCTTTCGATGCAAGGGTGAATCAATACGACCTGTTGATGGCTGCCGTTCCTTATTCTTCTGTAGTAGACTCTACAATCGTAGTGAAAGAATCGGAACTGAAAGACCTTTATAACAAGAAGAAAGAACAGTTCAAGCAATATCAGGAAAGCCGTGATATCAAGTACATCGATGTTCAGGTGACTGCAAGTGCCGAAGACAGAGCTGCTATCCAGAAGGAAGTAGACGAAGCTACCGAACAGTTGGCTAACACAACAGACGATTATACTTCTTTTATCCGTTCTGTAGGTTCGGAGGCTCCTTATGTAGACTTGTTCTACAACAAGACAGCTTTCCCGGCTGATGTAGTTGCCCGTCTGGATTCTGCTTCTATAGGTTCAGTTTATGGTCCTTACTATAATGGTGCCGACAATACTATCAATTCATTCAAAGTAGTTGCCAAGACTGCCGCTGCCGACTCTATCGAGTTCCGTCAGATCCAGGTATTTGCAGAAGATGCATTGAAGACAAAAACCTTGGCAGACAGTATCTATACTGCTATCAAAGGAGGTGCTAACTTCGCGGATCTGGCTAAAAAATATGGTCAGACAGGTGAAAGTAACTGGATGAGCTCTGCACAATATGAAGGAGCGCAGATCGATGGTGACAACCTGAAGTTTATCTCTGCTATCAACAATACAGGTGTGAACGAAGTAGTGAACCTGCCGTTAGGTCAGGCTAATGTAATCCTCCAGGTGACTAACAAGAAAGCCGTGAAGGATAAATATAAAGTAGCTGTTGTGAAACGTGAAGTTGAGTTCAGCAAAGAAACATATAACCGTGCTTACAATGACTTCAGCCAGTTCATCGCTGCTAATCCTACTGCAGAAAAGATGGCCGCTAATGCTGAAGAAGCCGGATACAGACTGTTGGACAGAAAAGACTTGTATAGCTCAGAACATACGATCGGTGGTGTAAGAGGCACTAAAGAAGCATTAAGATGGGCATTCTCCGCTAAACCGGGTGATGTTTCCGGTTTGTACGAATGTGGCGAAAGCGATCACATGGTTGCAGTGGCTTTGGTAGGTGTTACTCCGGAAGGATATCGTCCTTTGAAAGCTGTACAGGATCAGTTGAGAGCTGAAATTGTTAAAGATAAGAAAGCTGAAAAGATTATGGCTGACATGAAAGCCGCTAACGCGACTTCTCTCGACCAGTACAAAGCGATGTCCGGTGCAGTAAGCGATTCTTTGAAGTTGGTTACATTTGCCGCTCCTGCCTATGTGTCAGCATTGCGTAGCAGCGAACCGTTGGTAGGTGCTTATGCTTCTGTTGCCGAAATGAACAAGCTGAGTGCTCCGATCAAAGGTAATGCAGGCGTATTTGTACTGCAGATGTATGGCAAAGACAAACTGAGCGATACCTTCAACGCTAAAGATGAAGAAGCTACACTGGCCAACATGCATGCACGCTTCGCAAGCCGTCTGATGAACGACCTGTATCTGAAAGGAAATGTAAAGGATACACGTTACCTGTTCTTCTAAGATCAGTCGTAAAAACGATAACTGCAAAAGGTCGTTCCTCTTTCGGGAACGACCTTTTTTGCTAACTTTTACATCCTCGCTATACGGAAATCGACTTTATTTCCTTACATTTGCAAATATAAACCATGAACAGAAAGAATGATGTCTAAATATCCTCTCTTAGGAATGACGCTGGTAGAGCTGCAATCGCTGGTAAAACGTCTGGGTATGCCCGGCTTTGCCGCCAAGCAGATCGCATCCTGGCTTTACGATAAGAAGGTGACCTCGATTGATGAAATGACTAATTTGTCGTTGAAACACCGGGAGTTGCTCATGCAGAACTATGAGGTCGGTGCGGAAGCCCCGGTGGATGAAATGCGCTCTGTAGACGGTACGGTGAAATACTTGTACCCTGTAGGCGGGAATCATTTCGTAGAGTCGGTATATATTCCGGACGATGAACGGGCGACCTTATGTGTCTCCTCACAGGTAGGTTGCAAAATGAATTGTAAGTTCTGTATGACAGGGAAACAAGGCTACACCGCCAACCTGACCGCTCAGCAGATTATCAACCAGATTCATTCATTGCCCGAACGGGATAAACTGACGAATGTGGTCATGATGGGAATGGGCGAACCACTCGACAATCTGGATGAAGTACTGAAAGCATTGGATATACTGACTGCTTCTTATGGCTACGCATGGAGCCCGAAACGGATAACAGTTTCTACGGTCGGATTGCGGAAAGGATTGCAGCGCTTTATCGAAGAGAGTGACTGCCATCTGGCTGTCAGCCTGCATTCTCCGGTGCCGCCCCAACGTGCGGAACTGATGCCGGCGGAGAAAGCCTTTTCAATGACAGAAATGGTAGAACTGTTAAAAAACTATGATTTTAGTAAACAGCGTCGACTTTCGTTTGAGTATATTGTTTTTAAGGGGCTGAATGATTCGCAAATTTATGCCAGGGAGCTGTTGAAGCTGCTTCGCGGATTGGATTGCCGGATCAATCTGATCCGCTTCCATGCCATTCCGGGAGTAAACCTTGAAGGGGCCGATATGGATACAATGACCCGTTTTCGTGACTATCTGACCACGCACGGGCTTTTCACTACCATTCGTGCCTCACGGGGAGAAGACATCTTTGCGGCATGCGGCATGCTGTCGACTGCGAAACAGGAGGAAAATAATAAAAGTTAATATATAAAATCGAACATCATGAAAAAGTACTTCTTTTATTTAAGCATGGCTTTAGTAGCTTTGGTCGTTGCTTCTTGTGGACTGAAAGGGAATCATACCTCTAGTGGCCGTCCGTATGAACTGCTGGTAGTAGTGGATGCGGGTGTATGGGACCGTGCCGCCGGAAGGGCCTTGCATGATGTGCTTGATTCTGACATGCCGGGATTGCCCCAGTCGGAACCTTCTTTCCGGATTATGTATACTTCACCGAAAGATTACGACTCTACCCTGAAGCTGATCCGCAACATTATCATAGTAGATATAAAAGATATTTATACGAAAGGTACTTTCAAATATGCGAAAGACGTTTATGCTTCTCCACAGTTGATACTGACTATTCAGGCTCCGGACGAAGAAGTGTTTGAGAAGTTCGTGGAAGAGAACAAACAAACGATTATCGACTTCTTTACTCGTGCCGAGATGAACCGTCAGATTACGTTGCTGGAAGAAAAACACAGTAATTTTATCTCTCAGAAGATAGATAGCTTGTTTGGCTGTGATATCTGGATACCTTCGGAACTGAACAATTCGAAGACAGGTGAGGATTTCTTTTGGGCTTCTACCAATACAGGTTCTGCTGATCGTAATTTCGTGATGTATTCTTATCCTTATACGGATAAAGATACATTTACTAAAGAATACTTTGTTCATAAACGCGACTCTGTGATGCAGGTCAATATCCCCGGATTCAAAGAGGGCGTTTATATGTCGACGGATTCGTTGCTGACTGACGTCCGTCCGATCAGCGTACACAATGACTACACGATGGAAGCACGTGGATTGTGGCGCATGAAGGGAGACTTCATGGGTGGTCCGTTTGTTTCCCACACTCGTCTGGATCAGAAAAACCAACGTATCATTACAGCAGAAATATTTGTATACTCACCTGATAAAATGAAACGCAACTTAGTTCGTCAGATGGAATCATCTCTTTATACGCTGAGACTTCCGCAAGAAGCTCCGCAGAGCCAGATTCCTTTGGGAGTGACCAAAGAAGCGGAACCAACTAAAAAATAAAAACATGGAAGAAAACAAAATAAGAATCGGCATTACCCAGGGAGACATCAACGGGGTAGGCTATGAAGTGATCTTGAAGACATTCTCAGACCCTACTATGCTTGAACTATGTACTCCGATCATCTACGGTTCACCTAAAGTGGCGGCCTACCATCGTAAAGCGCTGGATGTGCAGGCTAATTTCAGCATTGTCAATACAGCTTCCGAAGCCGGATACAATCGTCTGAGTGTAGTGAACTGTACCGATGATGAAGTGAAAGTAGAGTTCTCCAAACCCGATCCCGAAGCAGGTAAAGCTGCACTGGGCGCTTTGGAACGTGCTATTGAAGAATATCGTGAGGGGCTGATCGACGTTATTGTGACCGCTCCGATCAACAAACATACCATCCAGTCGGAAGAGTTCTCTTTCCCCGGTCATACAGAGTATATTGAAGAACGGCTGGGCAATGGAAACAAGTCGCTGATGATTCTCATGAAGAATGATTTCCGTGTGGCTTTGGTGACAACACATATTCCGGTAAGGGAGATTGCTACAACGATCACAAAGGAACTGATTCAGGAGAAACTGGCTATTTTCCATCACTGCCTGAAACAGGATTTCGGTATTGGTGCTCCGCGTATTGCCGTGCTCTCACTCAATCCCCATGCCGGAGACGGCGGATTGCTGGGTATGGAAGAACAGGAAGTGATTATTCCTGCCATGAAAGAAATGGAAGAGAAAATGCAGGGAATGAATTTCTGCCGGGGAAATAAAGGATATCTGATCAATCTGCAGCATGTGGATGGAATACAGGACGGGTGTGCACTGATAAAAGGAGAACAGCTTGTGTTGAGCAGGGCACGTAAGAAAGAATTTATGGAAGCGCTGACAAATTACTGGGGAGAGGTTGTGAAATAAAATGATAGATTATATTATGCCGGATATACCGAGAATCTATACAGCTATTGCGGAGTGGGTAGCCTGCATGCTGTTTATCCTGCCGGTGAAAAAAAGATTTGACAGATTGAAAACAGGGCTGCTGGCAGCAGGGGCGCTTATCATCCAGAGTCTGTTTCTGATGGTGACTGGGAATGTACGGATTTATTTCTGGATTCCGTGTATGGTTATTGCAGTATTGCTGAT
>ENA-OPVG01002478-OPVG01002478.1-human-gut-metagenome-genome-assembly--contig:-NODE-2478-length-11063-cov-3.572402_pt1 | contig 11063 bp, 9 predicted proteins | sample MGYA00241093_ERZ501975 | MGnify/ENA primary metagenome ERZ501975 (study PRJEB25962, sample SAMEA2042993) | human gut metagenome | biome: human gut; feature: human-associated habitat; material: faeces... | reverse complement strand
TCAGTACCGACATATCCTTCCAGAGCTCGTCGCCAGAATTCCACCATGTACTATTAGTATCTGTAATGACACCATTTTCGTCAATATTCCATTTTTCTTCTTTCGAAACTGTTCCTAACAAATTCTCTGTCTGTCCTAAATCACGACTATAATACGATTCAAAATCATTCAATGTTGCCTCTACTGCATCATCCTCTGTATACGCTGATACTTGCTGTACACCTAATGGCATTTGTATACCTGTCATAACCAACGTTGCTGTAAGTATCACAGCGCACAATCTTTTCTTTCTTTTTATCATTTTATTTTCTCCTTATTAAAATAATCCTGTCCAGCCCTGTATTTCATTCGCTGACTCACCTGTAAAACTATCAGGGATGATAAGGTTGCTAGAACTTGTTGTTATCACATCTTTTGTGTTAAATTCTACGACTTCCGCCTCTGGGCTTGTATAAAATTTTCTCATTTCTATCCTCCTCCTTAATTATTTTTTTATAAATGAATCTATTACGGACCAATATTCTTTTGCAATGCCCGGATATTCCTGTCTCTTAACTTCTTTTGCAATATCGCTGATATTTCTTTCTGGTCCCATGCTACTGTAAATTGTTACTGCATCTGCATTTTCATAATTTACTGTTACATACGCTCTTGCTGTAAAGTCTCTTGTGTAGTTTAATTCATTTACTCTACAAATAGAACCACAGTATGTTCCTATTTCTCCATTAAACCATCCACTGTTCTTAACATTTATCTTGTCATGGCTGTATGTAAGTGTCAGTTCTTCTTTAAATGCGTCATTAATATCCTTTGCTGTAATTAATGTTCCCTCGGTAATGGCACTTGATGCTACTGCAGCCATATTGTCTGATTTAATGCTTGCCTGGAATCTGATTCCTCCTGTTCCTTTTTCATTGCCTTTGTATCTGATTCCTGCCCCATCTGCCATGGTTACTGACAATTCATTTACTGATTTAAAGGTCATTCCATCTACAACTTCTACTTCTGTTTTTGGTGCATACATCTTTCCATCACATAAGTATCCGTATTTAGCATCTCCAAGAGTTACTTTACCATCACTTATTTCAAATTCTTCTCCATCAATCAGTACAGAAGGCTTTTTGACTTCACTGATTTGAATATTTTTAAATTGAGTACCACCATTGTTTGATGCCAGGAACAAATAACCACCCTTATACCAGTCAGAATATCCAAATGGCTGAGTCGGCCATGCCAAGCAATTGTCTACATAAATCTTTATTCTGCCATCTTTTACTTCCAATTTCATATTATGCCAATTATCATTTGACACATCAACACCGTCAATTGTTGTATCATACTGTGTTGCTGACTGATGCGTTCCACTATTAATATCCTCAAAACTTCCTGCCAGTTTGATAGAATTTGTTCCGTATGGTTTTATCCATACCCCTGTATCTTTACCATTCCAACCGTTTATAGAACCATCAGCATTAACTTTTGTTCCAAATCCAATCATTGCCCCCTGTCTTACTTTCCAGTTATCTTTATGTGTAATACCATCCTCTTCATAATCGCCTCTGATATTGTTTTTAAAATCCACGGAAAAAGAGAATTCTTTATATTTCTGAACGTTATATGCCAACATTGACATATCCGGCCAGAGATTGTCGCCAGTATTCCACCATGTACTATTCATATCTGTAATGACACCATCATCATCTACATACCATTTTTCCGTTTTATTTACAGATGTAAGGATATTTCCTGTTGTTCCTAAATCAGAAGCGTAGTAAGCACTGTACTCCTTCAGTCGTTCTTCCTGTGAAGTTAACACTACTTTATCGCCCGCTATCTTTATATTCTTAAACTGTGTGCCACCATTATTTGAGCCTATTACTACATAACCACCCTTATACCAGTCAGAATATCCAAGTGGCTGAGTCGGCCATGCCTGCTGTTCATCTACAGTAATCTTTATAATTCCCGCTTTGACCTCTAATTTCATTGTATGCCAATCTTCATTCGCAATGTCAACGCCATCAATTGTTGTATCATACTGTGTTGCTGACTGATGCGTTCCACTATTAATATCATCAAAACTTCCTGCCAACTTTATAGAATTTGTTCCATATGGTTTTATAATTATTCCTGTATTGTCACCATTCCAACCTGTGATATCACTACCATTATTCTTAATACCAAAACCAACAAATGCCCCATATCTCATTTCCCAATTATCTTTTTGGGTAACTCCGTCTTCTTCATAATCACCACGGATATGATTCTTAAAATCAACTGTTAATGTAAAATCTTTGTATTGAGATATATTATATTTCAGTACCGACATATCCTTCCAGAGCTCGTCGCCAGAATTCCACCATGTACTATTCATATCTGTAATGACACCATTTTCGTCAATATTCCATTTTTCTTCTTTCGAAACTGTTCCTAACAAATTCTCTGTCTGTCCCAAATCACGACTATAATACGATTCAAAATCATTTAACTGCATAGCTGCAGACACATCTTTTGTCCCTGCCGGAATAACATTTACTCCACCTACGACTAATACAACTGTTAAAATCAAAGATATTAAATGTCTCTTCATCTTTTTCCTCCTTTTCACTTTTTTGCATTGTATCATTGTTTAAAATAATTATAATTTATAAAAAGTTTTAAGCCTATGGAACTTTAAGGTAATTTTTTATTACTTTTGGACTTTTTTTCTCGTTGTATCGTTTTTACGCTCTTAACATTTTATCTTTATAAATTCTTTCGCCTATATGTCTTCTGAGCAGAACAATAATATTTACAAAAGGCTGCCAGAGAACAAAACATCTACAATAATTGTTTTATTCTCTGACAGCCTTAATATTATTCACCTTTCTATTCTTTCCACAGTTGTTTTCCTGCCTGAATTTGTTTTTCTAACTCTCTCGAATTATCCATATATTTTTTATATCCTTCAAAATCATATCGGAGGAAAAAGTTTAAGCAGATACTCAATCGAACAAGTATCTTACTTGTACATTAATTATATCATAAAGAAAATAAGGGTTTGATTTTGGCGTAAAATGTTAGAATTGTTAGATAACATTCGACAAATATGTTAAACTATATTGGTGCTACCTCAGTACGGTAGGACGGTTACGCTCCAATCTGAGAGTACAAGCTTAGTTTATCGGATAAATGGTAAATTGTGCCGTAGTTAAAGAAAGGAGCCTTTTTATGTATTCAAAAGAACAAAAAGATATTGCACTACGGATATATCATCAAACAGAGTCTGTAACTGAAACTATTAGGATTCTAGGGTATCCAACACGTAGAAATCTGTACACATGGATTGCTGAGGAAAATACCCCACCCAAAACAAGGAAAGAATACCCTGTAATTAATAATCCTCCTGATCATCCTCGCAATCCTCCATTAGAAGTAAAATTAGATGCAATTCACCGTTGCTATGAGCTCGGAGAAAATATAAAATATGTTTCAGAAGACATTGGGTATAGTAGAGCTAGTATTTATCAATGGCGAAAACGTTATTTAAAAGAAGGTACATTAGGTCTTATGAATCACAAAAACATTACTCCGGGAACATTAGTAGAAGGTTCTGTTTCAAGTACAGATATTTCTTCTGATGAAATAAATCAGTTGAAGGCTCAAATGCAAGATATGCAATTAGAAATAGATATTCTTAAAGAAACGATAAATGTATTAAAAAAAGACCCAGACATCGATCATAGTGCTCTCAGCAACAGAGAGAAGGCGGTGATAATCGATGTCTTGAAAAATGGATACTCACTGCCATTATTATTACAGAAATTACAATTATCAAAAAGCAGTTATTATTATCAGGAACAATCCCTACAAAAAGAAGATAAATACACACTTTTACGTGTTAGAGTCATTGAATTATTTACAGAGAATAAAGGTCGATATGGTTACAGACGAATTCACGCCCTACTTAAGCGTGAAAATATAATTGTCTCAGAAAAAGTTATTCGTAGGATTATGAAAGAAGAACAACTTGTAGTAAAAATCAAACGAACTCGTAAATATAATTCCTATCAAGGTGAAATATCTCCAGCAGTAGATAATCTAATTAACAGAAATTTTTCTGCATCTAAACCTAACGAAAAGTGGTTAACAGATATAACCGAGTTTGCAATTCCGGCAGGAAAGGTTTATTTATCGCCTATAGTAGATTGTTTTGATGGCTTACTTGTCAATTGGAATATAAGCACTTCTCCAGATGCATTACTTGTCAATTCTATGCTTGACGATGCAGCTAAATTACTATCTGTAGGAGAAAAACCAATCATACATTCAGACAGAGGCGTACACTACCGCTGGCCAGGCTGGATTGACAGGATGGAGAAAAATGGTTTCATACGATCAATGTCAAAGAAAGGCTGTTCACCTGATAATTCTGCCTGTGAGGGCGTATTTGGAAGAATTAAAAATGAGATGTTCTATAATGCAGATTGGTCTGGGGTAAACATCTCAGAATTTATTGGTATTTTAAATGATTATCTTTATTGGTATAATGAAAAAAGAATAAAAAAATCATTAGGATATTTGAGTCCTATAGAGTACAGACATAGACTTGGATTGGTCACTTAGATAGTCCAAGAAAATGTCCGCACCCTCCTCTCGGTTGTCCCTAAAATCAGACCTTAGAACAACCTCTTTTCACAACTTATCCTTTACATAACTTAATAACAGAAATTAATTTGTAATAACTTCGTCTAGATTTATATTATCTGAACTCATTTTTATGAAAGTTAAATCACAATTATTATTGTATAAATCTCTTGATTCCTTTATTATTTTATCGTCATCTGAAAATTTTTCTATTACTTCTCTTTCTTCGCCCATTTCTTTATAAATACCTGAATAATCTTCATTCCACAACTCCTGTATATTTAATTCTTTATCTTGAATATTAATATATCCATAGTGATTTAATCCTCCACTAACATAGAAATAAAAAATCCCTGGATAATTCATGCTTTCTGACGAAAATAATCTAGTTGTACCAGTAGCAAAATTATAACTTCCTACTTCTTCTATCTCTTTATTTTGTCTATATACAGTTAATTTTAACTTTTCTTTTACAATTAATTCAGGTATAGCATCACCATCTAAATCCTTTATCACAAATTCATATCCTTGTTTAGAATTATTTTTATTTATGTCTTGCAAAAATGTTATATATGAACTACGCCATTCAACTGTTTCTATATCTGGCTTATTACCTTTTTCTGCTTGGGTTTTATTACATCCACAAATTAATATTGCTAATAATCCAATAGTTCCAAATAGTATTCCTCTTTTTTTCATAAAACAATTCTCCTTAAAATTTATATTTCTTTCCAGTTTTTATTATTTTTGTCACTTTCCCTTTTCCCCAAGGATTATTTTTATTTTTCTTATATCCTTTTGGAGGGTTATAATCATGATAAATAATCTCTACTACACCCTGACCACCATAGTGCCCCCAAGAATTATCTGCATCCGCTCCTTTGATATCTCCTATCATACATTTGTAAGTAACTGTTTTTTTAGCTTTGCTTTTTTTAAACTTAACATTTACATAATCTCCTACAGAAACTTTCAATTTATTTCCAATATTAGCTTTTGTTGCAATTAAAATTCTATTATCTATCATAGCATAGTATTCTGGCTTCTTTTTTTTATATTTTTTATCTTTTTTTGCCCGTGCTTTTAACTTATATTGATCCGAACTTTTAGCTTTTATCAAATGATGCCCCATATAAGATATTGTGGTTTCATAACCTTTCGGAATTTTTACAGATTTCTTTTTTTTATGGCCTGACAAATCCACATAAGCAATCGGATTTCCGCCACAATACGCATACAGGTTCCATTCTTTGAAACAATTATTCCAACGCCTCCCAATAACGCCACAAGTAAATACGCATAGGGATAAAATCCTCCCTGAAATATTAAAAGAATGATAATTGAAATAATTGATAATATTGCTATGATTTTTACCTTTTCGTTTCGTGATATCAACATCTTATCATATCGGGCTTGTGGTAACAATCTTTTGAGGAATTTTGCTATTCTCCTTTTCGATTAAACTAACACCACAATATAAACTATCAATATATTCGGTTTCCAACCGTTTTCACCCATCTTCCATATGTTTTCTTTCCCTTTATCTTTTTATATGGTCTAATTTTCACATATGTCTTCGATAATTTTTTGTTAAAGATTATTTTCGTACTTGTATATTTTTTCGAAACATTTACTATGATTTTTTTCTTAAATTTCTTATTATTGCTAGCGTAAATCTGGTATCCAGCAGCACCTTTTACTTTTGCCCAGCTGTATTCTAATTTTGTTTTCTTGTTTCCATAATATTTTATGTTTCTTGCTACTGCTTTTGTTGCTGCATATTTAAAATTCTTACTGTATTCCAAACTTGTTTTGCCAATAAAGTCTAAATCGTCTCCACTAACATAAAATGCTTGCGGTGTGATTTTCTTTGAATTACTCTCTATTACCACACTTTTCTTCATTGACTCCTCATATGGTCCCTCGAATGCATCTTCATCAATTCTTACTATTGATGCAGGTACCGTTATTTTCTCCCATGGAACATTTGAAAATGCCTTTGATTTTATCACTTTCATATTCTGTCCAAATGCAATATTAACATCAATCTTAGAGCATCCGGAAAATGCCTCATTTTCAATGATTTCCACTGAATCAGGAATTTTCACATCAACAAGATTACTGCAATTTTTAAACATTGCTTCAGAGATAGTTTTCATGTTTTTAGGAAGATTTACCTTTACGATACTAGATAATTCAAATATATTTTTACCAAACTTCGTAACGCTGTCAGGTATATCTACGCTCTCCACATTAGCAGTATAAAACGCATTATCAGCAATTTCTTTCACATAAGAAGGTATGACAACATTCTTTGCTTTCCCATCATACTTTACAAGTACATTGTCATTACTTATGTACATTCCATCTTCTTTCTTTATTTGATTAGAAAACTTTTTCATAAATTTTTCTGTTTCAATATGATTGAAGCATGTGTATAACAAGGCAATGCTATTTCCATCCAATTTTTTGGATTTTACAATAATATCTTCAACTTTAAATTCTGCTCTTTTTGTCTTTGAAAGCAAATTTCTACTATCCACTACTTTTTCGATTGATTCCGGAATTATTACTTTTCTAAGTGAACCACACGCAAATGTGTCAGAGTCCTTGGAAACACTGTCATATGCAACTGCCTGAACATCAAAGGTTGTGCAACCTTCTCTTACTACCAATTCATCTCTTTTTAGTGGCATTCCCAAAACTGTTTTACCATCCTTTGAGTATACTACACCGTCGTAACTTTTATATTTGGTATCTTTATTCCATGTATAGACATTCATTGCAGAAAAATACTTCATGTTGGAAATGTCTAATATTGTATTAAGCTTTACACTTTTAATATTATCATAACGGCTCATTATATCTTCATTTTTCTCTGGATTTGGAGCGTAAACCTTAAATTTCCCGGGCATTGTTACAGTCGTCAATAATTTACAATTACATAAAGAACCTGCCCCAATTGTTTTTACACTTTTAGGTATTGTTATGTTTTCAATGGCTGTATTATAAAAACTGTAAGAACCTACGGATTTTACAGTGTTTGGAATGGAAACACTCTTTAATTTTTTGCATGATTTAAATGCATTATCCGGAATAGAAGTAACACCTTTTTTTATAATAACTTTTTTTATTTTGGTGTTTCCTCTAAATTTCATTTTTTTTGGCATTTTACCTTTTCCGCTAATTGTAAGAACTCCATTTTTTAATGTGGAATATACTCCTTTATGTTTTACCGCTGCATTAGCCTGCGATGCCGGTAATACAGAACAAAGCATTGCTGCCGCCAATGTAACCGCTAAAATTTTTTTTGATTTTCTCATAATAATTCCTCCCGATATTAAAAAATATAATTTTAAATTTGTTATTTACCTGACGTCATATGTAAATTAAACGACGGGAGATTTATTTTTATTGCATTATGGATGGTATGAATTATTATAACTTGAATGCAAAACTAACTTCTGGTTTGCTTTTTCTGTTTTCTTTTTGCAGAACTAACTTCTGGTTTCGCCATTTTTTGCCTATTTAACTGTTGTTTTTTCTCATTCTCAACTCTATAATTAAGTTAAATCAATGGATTTTTGAGCATACTAATCAGGCTCCCGGAAATCATTGTGCAAGAGTAACTTCTGGATGCCTGTGGATTCGGTTATCCTTTTCGTATCCTCCTGCCTGTTTTTTACTTCAATAGATCAGGCTTCAGGTGGACCTCATCCGGCAGGATGATTTCCAGCCCAAGCTTTTCCATTGCATTTTTATCAAATGACTTCAAGGCCTTATTTATTGGTGTCTCACCATTAAATTTTGGTCTTGATGTGTTATTGATATGATTTATCATTAACTGAACCTTTTCCTGTGTAAGTTCATCAAATGATGTTTTCTTTGGCAATACATATCTTATGTATTCATGATTCTTTTCCAGTTCACCTTTTTGTTCTGAATGTCTTGCCTCACAATAGTATAATCTTGTTCTTTTTTCTCCATTTGTTCCTTTTTCGAACTTTTCAGGATCTGCAAACTCACTACCATTATTTGTTAGAATAACCGGAAACAATTCCTTAAATTCTTCTATTCCTATTGTTTCTTCGATGTAGTCAATCACTCTTACTGTGCTTGACATTTCCTTACTGTCTATTAGAAATGCCAACATCAGATTGTTCTCCGGCCACAGAAATGTCTGTAATAGTTTTCCGCCTTTTATACCTTCCACTGTGTCCATCTGGACTATTCTTATTCCTGGATGCTCTTCAATATATTTCAAAAAATCATTATGTCTATGACCTATTTTCTTCCTTGGACTGACCTTTGGTGTTTCCTCATGTTTTGTCCTTTTCTTATATCTTACAGTTCTGTGCATGTCTATGTTTCTTGCCGATAAATAACATTTATCAATATATTCATATACCGTTCTCATGCTACATGGAATTTCTTCTTTATGATTCTCATATGTATGTGCTATTGGCTGTCCTTTTTTTATTAACGGACTTATTAGTTCATCCAGTTCTATCAGTTCTGCCTTTGTCATGTCTATTCCTTCTCTTGAACTTTTTAATGTTTCAAGATACTCGTGATGTGCACAATTAGCATTATACAGATATTTGTCATATCTGCATGTGGCAGATTTCTCACATGCATTGCAAACATATGGTGCCTTGTGTTCTATTGGACAAACATATGGTTTATATGCATCACATAGGGTCATGCATTTGTAGCATTTCTTACATTGGATTCTACAATGATATCCTTTTTTCTTGTTACACAGGTTTCTTTTTTTACACGTATCTTTATATTTACAGTCATTTACTCTGTTGTAATTTCCTGCTGTTTTTGTTCTCTCTTTAAAATACCTATGCTTTCTTATTTCTTTGGATATGGTGTCCGGTGAACAACCAATAACGTCGGCAATTGCTGCAAAACTTAAATGATTTTTTAATCCTAATTGAATCTCCTGTCTGTTTTCCCAGGTTAAGTGTTGTCCTTTTTTTCTTTTCTCAGGCATTTTTCCTCCAATCGCAGGAGGATACATTCCTATTATATCATTGCAGGACTAACTTATGGGTTGATTGTAAAAAACAGAACTTCGAAATTCATTTAAGGTAAATTATTATCAATTGAAGTAATTTTTTACAATAAGGCATACAGATAAAATATCACCTAGTCTTTGACTAGGTGATATTTTATCTGTATTTGCAATAACTTCTTTTTATTTAATATTATAACTCTTTTAATTCAATGATTATTCCAAATTTACTTGCCTTCTATCTCTTTCCTCATCTGTTCTGCACGTTCCCAAGATTTTGTTGCATTCATCCCCTCGTTCTGCCACATTTTTACTGCCGTATCCACTTCATAAATATCCATAATTGTAGTATCTTCAAGGTCCTTTTCACATTTTTTGATGTTTGCATTTGCTACTAAATTTTCAATAAATCTTAACATATTTACATCCTTACTTTCTAATATACACAAAATAAATGGTAATCTTTGTTGTGATATAACATAGTTGTAACACAACAATATCTTTAATTCTTTATTTTAATATCCCCTTTAACAATATCACTATCTATTGAATTACAAACAACATTGCCTTCAACCTTGTCACATTTTATCGAGTTACAAACAAGGTTTCCCTTTATTTTATCTGCCTTAACATTTCCATTTACCTGAACCGTTTCTCCACAATTGATGTCACCTGATAAATCACCACCAACTGTTATATTTTCACCTGCATTACACCCTCCTGAGAAATGTCCCCCAACCGTAACATTTCCATTTGAGTTACAACCACCACTTAAATGCCCGGTAATATTCACTTCTCCATTTGCATTGCATCCACCTGAAACACAACCTTCAACATATATATTGCACTGGCTTTGAACACTTTTTGCATCACCAATTATTTCAAAAGTAAACTTTTCAGTTATGTTGTCTTTTTTTTGTAAAATTTTTCTACCTTTGCAAACCACACCACGAATAACGCCATCGTCCTCCCATGGCAATTCTGTACAATATTCATTATTGACATTTGGTTCTGATTTCCTTGAGAAAAGTTCGTCTATGTTGCAGTTAAACAGGTCTGCTAAAACCGGCAAAAATAAAATATCCGGCAATGACTTTGCATTTTCCCACTTTGAAACTGCCTGAAAAGAAACTCCCAACTTATTTGCAAGTTCCTCCTGTGTCATTCCGGATTTTTTACGATATGTTTGTATATTAGTTGCCAAAATATTGCATATATTTTCCATGTAATCACCTCCGATAATGAAATTATATATAATATGGAGATGGCTTTCAATCAATTAAAAGTCGATATTTTTCAACCGGTGGTTGAGTGACCGATTGTTAATTATAATTCATATACAAACAAAAAAGCCCTGAACATTGTACCGACCCCCAAAAGTTAGACCTAAAAATCTAACGATTGGAGGTCGGTA
>ENA-OPVG01002474-OPVG01002474.1-human-gut-metagenome-genome-assembly--contig:-NODE-2474-length-11087-cov-2.283629_pt1 | contig 11087 bp, 8 predicted proteins | sample MGYA00241093_ERZ501975 | MGnify/ENA primary metagenome ERZ501975 (study PRJEB25962, sample SAMEA2042993) | human gut metagenome | biome: human gut; feature: human-associated habitat; material: faeces... | reverse complement strand
AGGATGTTGCCTTGACCTGATCGCCACACTGACTTCTGATCAGCGCGATATCGGTTGTATCAATTGGAAGTACAAGGTTTACATTCGGAACAATATTAAGCATTCCATTTTCCTCCAGATATGAAACTTCAGTTTCAGAACCAAACTTCTCACTCCACTCTTTGTTTGTTGCTGTGTTATTTTTTTCAAGGAAGGATGCCCAGTAATCACTTCCAAATGTCTCTCCTGTTTCTGGATTCATCTCAATACTTGCAACAAGCCACTGATTTATCTGGTTATTTCCATCAGTCCAGGAACCGCCGCCAAGTTCTTCTGGTACCTGAGGATCATCTGCAAATCTTGTCATACCAGCATCTGTCAGTGTATATGTACCATCATCATTTACAGTATAAATAAAGCCTTCCTGACCAATATGCTGCATAGTCAGACCTTCTGGTGAGCAAAGCCAATCCATAAATTCAAGGATACGCGCCTTATCTTCATCTGACACGTTAGAACCAACTGCCCATGCACGGCCATCGCCATAGTAGGTATCTGATGCCTGATAAATATTCAGATCTTCTAGCGGAATACCACGATAATTCTGACGAGCCTCGCCCTTAGCTGGTGAATTCCAGAAACCATACTGCCAGTTGTACCAGAACAGATGAACTCTTCCCTGACGCATCTTGTCACATGCTGCATTCCAGTCCTGTGTAGCGGAATCTGGGTCAACCAGTCCCATCTGATTTGCCTTATATAAGAACTTTAACATCTTATAGTAAGCGCCGTCTTTATCAGTTAATGGTGTGATGGAATTATCTGTTCCCAGTAAAATAGAACCATTTACTTCCTGACCATACCACTTTGTAAGCTGATTTACATTCTCAATACTTGTGCCATCCCAATCTGGCCATAAGCTCAGTGCATATGTCTTATCTCCAGCCTCATTTGTCGGATAAGCATCCTGAATCTTCTTTAAGGTATCTAACAGATCGTCAAGATTTTTCATCTCTGGTGCGCCAACTTCTACATAATGATCCCACTCAAGTCTTGGCATTACAGCTACAGTATCTTCCTTGTACTCAGTCGGTCCATTGGAGTTCATCTCTGCCGGAATTGCATAAACGCCTTCCGTTCCGATTACTTCATTTATCGAATCATTAAACAGACTAATCTGCTCATCATATTTCATGAGATTCTCATAATTTGGAAGATCCTCGCTGATATCTGCGATCAGACCTACATCAACACAATCCTGCATATCTGCATTATCCAGAATAATAATATCACCCAGATCACCAGATGCACATCGTGTCTGGTAAAGAGATGCTGCATCACCAGATACCTGCGGCGCAACGATGTTTAACTCGATGTTGAAACGATCCTTGATTTCCTTTGCGTACCATCCAGTCTGCATACCCTGATAGTTTGCTGCCACATCGTAAACTTCGATTGTCAGGGGTTCATCATGATTCACTTCTGGTGCTGCCCACGCATTCATTGGAAGTGCGCCTGCTGCCATCATCGCTGCCATTGCCATGCTTGCTACATTTTTCTTTTTCATAGTAAAATCCTCCTTTTTGATTTTCTTTGATTTTTACTTTAATTTACTTTAATTTTTCCTTTTGACCCTTTAGCCCTTAACTGCTCCTACCATAATACCCTTTACAAAATATCGCTGGAAAATCGGGTATACAAACATGATTGGTGCAACAACCAAAATCGTAACAGTCATACGCACACTCGTCGCTGTCTGTGCTGTTGCGGAAGCAGCTGCCATAGCGCCTGAGCTTGCAGAACTGTTTGCCAGTGCCTTTAAGGAACTTGCCTGATTCAAATACTGATACAAAATAAACTGCAGCGGATACAGCTTCGTATCTGTCATTAAAAGAAGTGTATCCTGAAATGCATTCCACTGATTAACTGCTGAGAAAATAGCAACTGTTGCCATAATCGGCTTAATAACAGGAATCATAATCTTCAAAAATACTTTTATAGTTCCTGCACCATCAATCTCTGCTGCCTCCTGAAGTTCCTTTGGAACAGACTCCACAAACGTCTTTGTCAGGATAATGTTAAATGGAGAAACAATTGCCGGCAAAATATAACCAAGGAAGTTATTTGTAAGATGCATATTTTTCATTGTCAAAAACCATGGGATAATTCCTGCATTAAAGTACATTGTTGCAACTAAAAGTCTGTACCAGAACTTTTTGTGCCACATATCTTCCTGAGTAAACATATAACCTAAGAATGCTGATGCACCTACAGTACAAAATGTTCCGATTACTGTTCTTCCAAGAGAAATTTTTGCTGCCTGAAATAAACCGTCAATCTTTAGTGCGCTCACATAATTCTGAAAATGAATTCCTCTCGGCCAGAAAAGAATCACGCCTCTGGCGCTTAAATCATTTGCACTGATTGTATTGATAAAGATGTAGTAAAACGGATATACACAGACTAGCGCGCACAGGCTGAATATGATGTAACAGATAACACCGACCATACGGTCGCCGAAGCTTTCCTTCATCTTTGTCTTATGTTGATGAACTTGTTCCTTTTTCATCTAAGCTGCCCTCCGATCCAAGTTAGATAAAGCTCTCGCCACGTACCTTCTTCGAGAAGGTATTTGCACCTACAAGAAGAATTACACTGACTACACTCTTTAACATACTAATTGCAACAGATACGGAATAGCTTCCGCTTCCCATTGCGGTATTATATACGTAAAGATCAAGTACCTGAATGTACTGTTTGTTAAATGCGTTCTGAAATACGTAATACTGCTCCATTCCATTGTTTAAGAAGTTTGCAATGTTAATCATCAGCAAAACAAAATAAGTCGGAATCAAACTTGGAATTGTAATATGACGAATCAGCTGCATACGGTTTGCACCGTCAACCTTTGCTGCCTGAAACAGCTCATCATCAATACCAGAAATTGCTGCTATGTACATAATTGCCGCCCAGCCAAGATTCTTCCAAGTCAGCCACAGCCACTGAGTAAACCAAACATGCTTTGTAGACTGTAAAAACAAAATTGGCTCTGTTGTAAATCCAAGATTCATTAACAGTGTATTTGCCATACCTGTACTGTTAAACAAGCTGAATGCAACTGAATATACAAGAACCCAGCTGACGAAGTTTGGAAGTGTTGTAACAGTCTGGACAAACTTACGAAACTTCACGCATCGAATCTCATTTAAAAATACAGCAAACAGCATTGGAAGCCATGATGTACCAAGTGTTAACGCACTCATCGCAAATGTATTTTTTAATACCTGAACAATCTGCTGGATCTTAACATCATTCTCAACCAGTGACTTAAACCATTTTAAGCCAACAAACTGTGCCTCAGAAAATGGCTTCGGCGGACGATAATCATAAAATGCGTAAATCCATCCGTATAACGGATAGTAACTAAATATAATTACCAATGCAATGAAAGGTGCTACATACAAAAACAACCGTATGGACTTCCATTTTTTTTTCGTCATCTTTTTCTTTTCCAACTGCTCCACTACCTTTCTTTTTTATTTGGTGTAACGTTTTTCTTTTGTTAATCTCATTATGTCACTTTGCAGGCATTTTGTCAATACCTAATTTGATTTTATTTTTATATTTGTCTATTTTGCATATTTATTTTTATATTTTTTATGTATTCAGCCTGTTTTTTTGTGTTGCTTTACCATTCTACTGTTTGTTTAACGTTACTCTTTTACATTTTGCAAAATACTAACTATTCCGATCCCAATTTACAAAATCATGCAAAAAAAGAAGCAGCCTTACCGACTGCTCCTCTAATTTGTTTACCGTTTTTATTCTTACTCATTTCGCTTTGGAACTGACTCACGTATTTTTATCTCACATGGAATTTTAATGTGCTTTACCGTATCACTATCAGCTCCATTATCATCACTGTCCTGCTTTTCTATCTTTTCAAACAACAGTCTTGCCGATTCTGTTCCAACCTCAAGAAGAGGAAGGCGGCTGCTTGTCATCTTGGGAATGTACCAATTTGCAACCTTCTCATTATCAAATCCAGTAACAGCAATATCCTTTCCCACTTCAAGTCCCATATCATGAATACAGTTATACACACCGCCTGCCATCCAGTCTGACATACAAAAAATCGCATCTACCCCAGCATTCACTAACTTAGCTGTCATCGTATATGCCTTTTCAGGCTCCCAATTTGCATCAAGAACCCATGACGGATTATACGGAATACCTGCTTCAAACAGTGTCAGTGCCTTTTGCTTGCTTATTTTTTCTTCTGTCCGTGCAAGTTCAGCAGAATCTGTTATACCTAATCTATTTTCAAGTGCCATTTTCACCCCTCCGTATTCTGAACAATTCAACTGATGATTCAATTATATATTTTATTATATCACATATCTTGCTACATTCCAATAATATTTGTATAAAAACTATTTCACTAAATCTTATATCAATTCTTCTTCCTCTTGTCTTCTTTCATTTTTCAACGAAGAGAAATATTTTTCAAAATATTCATTACGCACTTTGGTTATTGCAATTTTATTTTCTATGGCATAATTATAGACGCTATTCCAAATACCATACAGATGTTCGGAAAGCTTATTTATATCATCTTCTTTTTTACATTCCTCAACAACATTTCTGCTCCAAGCAATAATATCTTCTTTTTCGCAAATCTGTTCCAAATATTCAGACATTTCTTTCATTATATTTTCGAAAAATTCACCCAAGCAAATACACTCGTTTATCCATTCAGTATTTACATCCTTGAACTTCTCTAACCACTTATCACTATTGTATTTTATAAATGCATCCTTCACTCTTACGGATAATCTCATATTTTTATCTATGTCTTTATATCTAAACGTTTCTGATAACATAGCTTCTATATAATTATTCTCTATATTCATCATGCCGTAACTATTTTGATGAAATATATCTTTTATTTCATCAGCAAGTACATCTAATTCCAGTGATTGTTCTTCTTCTGTTTCTTCATCTTTATAAGAAAATTCCTGTGTCTGTTCATCTTTATAGGAAGATTCCGCTATTTGTTCTTCTTTCATTTCTCCATATTTTAGAAGAAGTTCTACTTTTTTCTTTATATTTTTTTCATATTTACAAGAATATTCCAGTGTATGTCCAACTTCATAAGAAAATTCCGAAGTCTGTTCATCTTCTTCATCTTCATAGGAATCATAAATGTCACAAAAACACTCTCGATAATTCTTTATATAATAAAATACCCATTTATCAACGTTTATCTCAGTTTCAAGATACATACGTTTCAAATACGTCCCCAAAAATACAGGATATGTACTGTAATTTGTTACATTAACTATATACTTATATTTGTCCTTCACATTATCGTAGTGGCGTATATTTTTAATCCTATTTTTCAAATTCTTATCTTCATCCATCTTAATACTAATCATCGAATCCAATATAAAGTTGATAGGTTGAAATATTCTTTCAAATTCATATCCGCCAATACTATTGATCATGTTGTTATAGCCATTGTTGTTACTGAACTGAGAACATTTATCGGTCAACATATTATCAACAAACAATCGTAATCCGCTTATTAGTTCCCCTTTGCCACCGTCAACTTTGGTTGCTGCTGTACGCTCCGTTTTCGGTACCTTGCATTTTATACCGTAATTATTTGCTTCTTTCGTTAATATACTGAATATAGATAATATATCAAGCATGATCTTTTCAGACTCATCTTCATCCTCATCTTCCCAAAAGAATTCGGGATCTATAAAGTTTTCCTCATTTTTATAGTTATAATTTTCCCCATAGTAAACGTTTCGAACGATTTTACTAAAAGCATTTTTCATATCATCAATAATAATCTTCGCACAGTTTATGTATTTCGTTTCGCAATGATTTTTCTCATATACCCAAACAGCAATATCCTTGATTAGTTCATCAACAAAATCAGAAAATTTATTATTTATTATTAAGAATTTCATATACGGAAGTCTGTTGAATGAAATATTGCATTTTTTATTTGGTTGAAAAAAATTTTTAATAATATATTTACGCATCTGTTGTTCTATATCTTTTTGTGGATTTTCAACATGTATATTTTTTTTATTATTCATATTTTCTTCACCTGTACCCCATGCTCCATACATGTCTTTATTTATTATGAACATAATGTCTTTTAAATCTTCAATTCGAACGCTGTCTTCTTTTTTTGTAAATCTTCCAAATAACCATCCTTGTTCACCAATGTAAAAACAAAATATAATGTTTAGAAAATATAGAAGTATTATTGAAAATATTGTATATCTGTCTTTAAATTTATATTTCTTTATATATCCGCCCTTTATATGTTCCTTACGATAATACTTACCTAAATAATTATCATCTATGCCTTCTATTATCCCTTCAAAGTATTGTTTCATATCATTTATGGGATTATATTCTGTGTCGTTCAATGTTTCAGTGGAATTATCTTCATCGTTTTCATTTAGCATCTTATCCCACACGCCATCAATCGCTTCAAATTTAGTTATAAATACTATAATCGAATTATTTTCTTTAATCGACTCTTCAGATATATCTGTTCTAGGTTCTTTATCCAACTTAAATTCAACAACATTTTCCACCAAATAATTAAACAAAGTTTCCCCCTTAGTTCTCCACTTTGATATTGGCTTTTCTTTTTCTATCGCATATAAATAATCTCCAATATACTTATATGGTATATTCGAAGTTGCACACATATAGCCAAATAAATATTTTCCTAATCGGGTTAAACTTATTGCGTGTTGTTTGTCAAACAACTCTTTTTTAAACAATCCTTCTTCATTCGTTATATTCCATCTCAGTAGATAACGAAATCTACGTTCATATTTCATACGCAGTTTGTTTTCTTCATTCGTATCCTGCTCACAAAATTTCTTCCACATAACAATCCACCTTTTTTGCCAATTAATGTTTCAAATTACAATACTCCGCTTCATTCCAAACTCATTTTATAAAATTATATCATTTCGGCACAAGTTATGCAATTTTTTTCTAAAATATTTTTATATTACGTGTTTTATTATTTATTTGCAGATTATTTAAGCGTATTATTATATACATCAGCTGATAGCTTGAAAGATTAATCTAAAAAATCACTAATATGCGAAGTGTTTGCGAAACTTTTTAGGCGTAATTTCGCAGGCACAAACGGCATGACAAAGCGCTTTTTGAAACGAGATAAACAATCTAGAAATATAGGAGGAAACAAATGAATTTATTAAATCATACACAAACTAACAATATCCATGATATTACAGATGAAATTGAAGAAAGAACTAATTTGAACGTTCCTTCAGCTATAATTATACCATTGAAACAACACAGAACCGTCAACCTTAACGCAAATGATACATTTGAAATTGATGTAAAACTGATGACAAGAAAGAAAATCTTCGAAAAAATTTCAATTCAGCCGTCCGAAATTGAAAATCCTAATCTTGTTTACAAGTTTGGTACAAAAGGTGTAAGTCGCCTATCAGAAAATGAATGGGACATTTGCAAGAAAATTTACCATAAGCTATCGGAGAATATTGACGAGGAATGTGTTTACGGTTTTGTTGGTGCATTTGATAACAAATACATTTTTGGTGATAACCTCATCTCGCCAACTTCAATAAATACTATTGGAAATGTATTTTTTAGAAGTCCTTGTACAATCGAACATGCAAGTGCAAACTTCTTTTTTGAAAAGTATCTTCCGTGCTTCAAAAGTCAGACAGAGGGCCTCATCTTTTTGTTTACCCTTTTGTTAAGCACTTGCATATCACGATTGGGTAACTTAGGCACAGATCGACCGTCATTTATTTTGGCTGTTATAGGTCGCACAGGTAGCTATAAAACTTCTACTGTTCAAGCTACACTCAATCCATATAATAATGAAAATTTTAGTGTTTGTTCTTTTGAAGACACAGTTGCCAGTATTATAGCAACCTTAAAACAGTCGCGTGATATGATTACAATCGTTGATGATTTTTATACAAATACTGACAGAGAAATAACTGCCAAGCTCGAAAAAATCATACGCCTTAACGGTGACAAATCATCAGTTGCTAAAAAAATGAGTGGTAAAAAAATCGTATCCGAATCGTCTGATACAATCACGGTTGTCACAGGTGAACAGATCCCAAAAGTACGATTTTCGTCGATTCCGCGTATGCTCATTATTGACTTTCAAGAGGCAGTCAATTTGCAGGCATTAACGGAGTTACAGGCCTCACAAGCTGAGTTCAGAGGTGCATTGGCTGATTTTATTCAATACACATTAGATAGTGACTTTTGTATTAAATTGAGGCAAACATTCTTGGATCATCGAGATAGCATTATGCATCACGAAGCTCCGAAATGGCACGCACGTTATACATCAATGTGTTGTTGGTTTTTGGCAATTTACGATATGTTTTGCGAATATTGCACTGCAAAAAATATATTTTTCGCCAACATCAGTGATTTTCCATCAAACATTCGTCACTACATCGCCGAGCAAAGCAAGCGTTATCTTGAAAACGACAGCATCTTCATATTTTTCAAGACACTTGAATCATTACGTGTCGAAAACAAGTTACATACAATAAATACATCAAAAATCACCAATGACACACCAAAAACAGATATTTTATACGATGATAACTATGTTTGGATTGAAAGCGTTAATGTTTTTGCTAAAATCAAACTTGCATGCCAAAATGAAGGCATTTCGTTTGATTTATCTCGGCAAGAACTTTACCAAAAATTAGAAAGTGAAAAATTACTTATAACAAAGGATAACCGTCGTTCATACGAATATCGAAAAGGACAATTTAGGCAATCCGTTATATGTTTACCAAGAAATAATATCAACCGTTATTTGACTTATGATAAGGAGGACATCAAACTATGAGTACTGAAAGCGAAAATCTATACACAAAGAATGATCAACTAATAGCACAAATTTATGATAACCTTTCGGGAGAGAATAAATCAGAAGAAGCAATTTCGCTTCTTCTAAATCCTAACCATATCTCACCAACAGAACAGGTAAAAATTCTTGGACTATTAGGTGAAAAGGATGAAATATTTCATTCTCTGCTCATCAAAACAGTATTAAATAATATTAATATTTTAGACAATAACGAGTCGTTTGAAATAATTGATAATCATTTTAAACAACTGGTAAATCAAGCTTATTTACTTGATGATAACGCAATAATTAAGATTTGTCAAGACTTATTTTATCTTATAAGTCAAGGTGTAGCTGCATTTTATCCATATATTTGGATACTGCTAAAAAACCATGGTCATATCACAACATACACCGACAAGAAATTAAGAATCATCAGCCATTATGCAGTCGTTTTCAGTTTCGATGGGTACAATGCTAAATCTATTCGAGAAATACTCAAAAGCAACTGTATATTATGCTCAGAACAAACACTCAGTGCATTTAAAACAGTAAAAACAAAGAAAGAACAAGCATATTCACAATGTGCAAAAGCATTGCTATATATCATGATTCAAGCTTTTAAGAAACAACATCCGGACTATGATAAATTTGACGAATACTTATCGGATGTTCCAAATAAGTATCGCGAAGAACTTCGTTGCGATTCATTATCAAGAAATTCCGAAAGGCTGTATGCTAATTTGTATAGTTTTTTTGAGAATGGCGGTCACAAACAAGTTTATGGCTTGTAATTGCTGAAGCCGATATGTAACTGCCCTTATTTCATTTATGTATTATTTTCATAGAGGAGGAAAACACAATGCAAAAAAGTATTTTACATTTAGACAAAAAACAAGGGCAGACATATCATGCCATATTCAAAAATAATCATGGGAGGCGGTTATACATACAACTACAAATTAATAATAATGAAATTTTCATTTCAGATTGTTTTTACACCGACAGACCTGCAAGGAACGGACATAATGCCGTTCCCTGCAAATTTCATACTTCACACTGTACTTGTGACAGTTTTATTGATGTATTCAAAAATGAGCTTGACAAAACATTTTTCGGAATTGAATTTTCCGATACCGAAAACAAGTTGTCACCAGAAGAATATATCAAATTAAAAACACAAGTCAAAACAAAATATAAATTTTTAATTCTTGTAAACGATAATAATACATATAAAACAAGACTAAAAAATCGTATTCACAGGTCGATTTTGCTTGAAATCGTTTGCAGTGGAAACAAAGGAACAATTACCGATTGTCACTACAGCGACAGAACATACAAGCGAAACAACGCATACATAACACCGTCAGGACTGACAAGTATTACTTTTGATTTTAGTCTTTACAACATATTAAAAATAGTCAATTCTGAGCTTAATTGTGATTTTACCGATGTTATCATCACGCAGGACAGTTTTGGCTTTAACGATTCTCCCCTACCGATTTGCGGGAGTATTTAGACAAACCATACACCGCATAAAATAAACTAAAAACGGAGGTAATCATAATGTCGGAATACACGGATATAAGAAACAATACATATCAAATACATCAGCGTTCGCTTGTGAATACTTCTCAAGCGGAGCAACAAAAGCAAGAAATTATAGAAGAATTGTATCGTATCTTTGATAAGAAATAATTTTATTAAAATCTGAAAGGAGGAAGCAAAGATGGCGATTGCGTTATACGCAAGAAAATCAATAGAACGTGAAAACAGTATTTCATGCGAAACACAGATAGAATACTGCAAATCAGTAATCAAGCCTGATGAACGCAGTGAGAAAACCATTGAATTTATCGACAACGGATATTCGGGCGGCAATGTTGACCGTGACGGATTTCAGAAAATGATGCGTCAAATTGAACGCGGTAAAATCAGCAAGGTTATTGTGTACCGTCTTGACCGTATCAGCAGAAGTCTTTCGGATTTTGTGGGTATTTTGGAAACGCTCAAAAAACATAATGTTCAGTTTGTTTCCTCTCAAGAATCGTTTGACACGTCAAGTCCGTACGGTGAAATGATCGTGAAAATACTTATGGTATTCGCCGAATTTGAACGCAAAAGTATAATTGAACGCGTCAAACACGCATATGCTTACAGAAGTGAAATGGGACTGTATATGGGCGGT
>ENA-OPVG01002466-OPVG01002466.1-human-gut-metagenome-genome-assembly--contig:-NODE-2466-length-11122-cov-1.655553_pt1 | contig 11122 bp, 9 predicted proteins | sample MGYA00241093_ERZ501975 | MGnify/ENA primary metagenome ERZ501975 (study PRJEB25962, sample SAMEA2042993) | human gut metagenome | biome: human gut; feature: human-associated habitat; material: faeces... | reverse complement strand
ATAAACCGCGTCTTCGATTTCTTCTACCTCCAGACTCGGTTTGAAATTTTTGAGTTCTTTTTCATAGTCCAGCATCACCCTGCCTCCTCTGTTATCGCTTTTATCATTCCTGTCAGATAAAGAGATCCGAGGCAATACACCGCCTTTCCTGCCTTTCGGGAGAATAGATATGTAAGTGCCTGGTGCAGTTCTTCTTTTACCACAACAGGTTTATCTGTATATTTCTGAAATATCCGCTTTAGTTCTTCTGCCTGTGCAGCCCGCTTATCTTCGATCAAAGTAATCACATATTCGCTGACGCTTTTCTCCTGACAGAGAATCCGGATCATCTCTTCGTAATTTTTCTCTCTGACAGCAGAAAATAACACAATCTTTTCTCGTCTGTCTCTTTGGATACTCTGCACAAACATCCTTACCGCACTCACATTGTGAGCGCCGTCTACATAAAAATCCGGCAGAATCTCTTCCATTCTGCCTTCCCACTTCACCTGTGAAAGTGCCTCTCTCCATCCGGAGACATCTCCCTGCTCTCCGAAGATCATACGCATGGCCTCCATGGCAAGCATGGCATTTTCCGGCTGATACATGGCAGTGTTCTGCAATTTCCATGTAGTATCTCCATAATACGCATTTGACGGAGAAAATGCAAGAGTTCCGTCCTGAATTTTCAGAATTTCGTACGCACTTTTCCCTATTTTTTTACAAGGACAGCCAAGCTCTCCTGCCCGCTCTTCAATAACCCGACTGCTCTCCTGCTGTGTATCTGCAAATATGACAGGAACATGCGGCTTTAAGATTCCTGCCTTTTCTGCCGCAATCTCTTCCAGCGTATTTCCCAGAATCTCGGTATGATCCAGTCCGATCGATGTGAGGATACAGGTAAGCGGACCGCTGATAGAATTTGTCGCATCCAGCCGTCCGCCCAGTCCTGTTTCCAGTATTACATATTCCACGCCTGCTTCCTCAAAGCCTGCCATCGCCATCCCGAACAGAAATTCAAAAAAGCTCGGATGAGGAAGGCCTTCGGCCTCCATTCTCCTTACGCTCTGTTGTGTCCGTAAAAACAGACGGGTAAATGTCTCGTCTGAAACCGGTTCTCCATCCATCCGGATGCGTTCATTCATCCGGATCAGATGCGGAGATGTGAAAAACCCTGTGTGCTTTCTCTGGGCCCGAAGCATCGCATCCAGATACACGCAGACCGAACCTTTTCCGTTCGTGCCTGCTACATGGATGACCTTTTTTCCATTCTGTGGATTGCCGAGAAAAGAAAGAAACTTCTGCGTGTGCTCCAGTGTATTTTTCTTCGTAAATTTCGGCAATTCCGAAATATACGTTTCTGCTTCCTGATAAGTCACTCTACTCATCTTTACTTTCCTTCTTTACATCTTTGTCCTGATTGACAAATGCATTTCGTCCTGTTTCCACCTTATCCTCCGCATCCGGAAGTTTGGTGAGTTTTTCATCCTTATATTCGTATTGTGCCGATTCCCTGAAAATAGTCTCACTGGAACCAACCTGATTGACCTGAATCACATCACCGTCTTTTAGCTCCACATCTTTTAAATCCAGACGGGTATTGTTCAAAAAGGTGCTGGTTTGTTTCTCTCCGTTGACATAGACCTTACTCTGTTTCGTAAAGTTCTCTCCATACAGACTGTAACTTCCATCCAACTGCTCGATCACACTATCCAGTGTCACATCACTGACTCCCATCACCATATGTCCTTCTTTGATCGGAGAGCCATATTTATCATAGGCGTATTGCTTTCCGTAAAGAAGATCGTACTGAAGCAGTTCCAGATCTGCCTGATAATTTTTCGTCTGACGTCTCTGCTGGTGATAGTTGAAGACGGTCAAACACTTCTGCCATGATCTGATATGCTGCCAGATTCTTATCTTCCTGTTTTAATCCGATATTATCCCAGATCACATAATTTGTATTATACAAATATTTGCTCTTTAAATCCTTTGCCTCCAGTCCCATCGTCGGAAGATGGTCTCCGTAGAATACAAGTACGGTCGGTTCTCCGCGCTCTTCAATCTGACGCACCAGATTTCCTGCAAATTCATCCATCTCATGCACCATATTGACATAGTATTCCCATGCGTTTTTCTTGCCCTCATCCTCCGGTCCGGTTACTACGATCTTCGGATTTTCAATCACTTTCTCCGTCGGATACTCTCCGTGTCCCTGAACACTGACTGTAAAGACAAAATCCTGCCCTTCTGTGGTATTCATAGACTGGTCAAGGTATTTTAAAAGTACGTCATCCGTTGCCCATCCATTTGGCGTAGTCTGCAAAATATTCATAAACTCTTTGCTGGTATAATGGTCAAATCCCATATGGTTATATACCTGTGCACGGCTGTAGAAATTTCCACCGTTATTGTGAAGTGCCTCTGTACCATATCCGAGTGCACTCAGTGCAGATGCCGCACTCTCCACATATTTTGTCTTGGCATATGTCTTATACGGATACTCTCCCGGTCCGAAGAAACGCATACTCATTCCGGTCAGCACTTCAAATTCCGTATTTGCCGTGCCTGCGCCGATGGAAGGCACCTGACAATAGCCGGAGGAATATTCCGAAGCCATTTTTCTCAGATTCGGCAGGGCATCCTTCGAGGTCTGCAATGCCGTAAATTCGGAAACATCAAAGAAAGACTCCAGCTGCACGAAAAGCACATTCGGCAGCACCTTTGCATCGGAGGTGCTTTTTGTAATCTCGCCATTGTTGCTGATTTCCATCATTTTTTCCTTCGTGTAGCCGTTTGGCTCGGAAATGCCCGTATTAAAAATACTTGCCGCAAAGCAATAGGGCAGACCGTAGTCCTGATATGCAAACGCGATATTCGCGAAATAGGTCGAAACGATACGGTTCTGAATGACATAATCCGTCAGTACGCCATAGCCTGCGAAGGAAGCCCCCACAAGCACAATGGATATCACATAATTGATTTTTCCCTTAAATCTCCCTGCCGTGCGGAACAGATGAATCATCCCCAGCACCAGAAGAATCAGGATAATCGCAATCCCTGCCAGCTCCAGCACGTTAAAATAATTCGTGAAAAGGGAAACCCCCTCCGAAACCGTTTTCAAATCCTGTGCATTAAACGGCGTAACCCTTCTGGAAAGCATCAGCCCATTGGTCAGCCCCAGAAGCAGCCAGAGAAAGCTGAGGATGAAGCGGGCAAACACACGCCGCTTGCATAGATATACAATCGAAAAGGTAACAAAAATCATAAACGCATTATACAGAAATGCCTTCGTGGAAACACGCGAATACGAAATTGCCGCCACCACAGAATGACGGGACATTGCCTCTATCAGAAAGTTGATGGCGATTGCCCAAATGCCGTGCAAAATCAGTGAATAGCGGTTCATATAGGGATAAAGCTTCTGCATTTTCTGTGCAAAGCGGCTGTTGCGGTATGCCGCTTCCTTTTCCGCCTGCCGCTTTTTCATCGCACGAATACCGTTCTTCATATCTGCCCATTTCAGAGATTTCAGCTTGCCGAAACAGCCCTTGATATCAGGCTTTTTGAACTTTATTTTTCCCATTTGTATCAAACTCCTTGTTAGATTGCCTTTCCTTCTTCAAAGCCTCAAGCTTAGAACAAAAAACGCCCTTTGCAGCAATCTACAAAGGACATAAAGTTACACAAGACTACTTTTCGATAATAGCGTTCAAAAATGCTTTTGTCAAGCGTTTAAACAAATTTTAAGAAATATAAAAAGGAAGGTATTGAAAAAAATACCTTATATACCAACAAAGGACAGGCACGCTCCTCCTGTCCTTCATCGGTATTTCGTTTCTTTAAAAGGTACCCTTTCGTCAATTTTCTGATGAAACGGTACCCTCTCACAAATGCTTATATATATTTCTGCAAGGTCGGAATCAGCTTATTCATATCAATCGGCTTTGCAACATGGTCATTCATGCCTGCCGCCAGCGCACGCTGTTTGTCCTCCGCAAAGGCATTTGCCGTCATGGCGATAATCGGAATAGCTGCCTTTTCGGCATCCGCCATTCTGCGGATTTTCCTTGTGGTATCATAGCCACCCAGAATCGGCATCTGAATATCCATCAGAATCAGATCATAAAAATGCGCCGGTGCCTTTTCCAGCATTTCCATACATTTCACGCCGTCCGCCGCGCGCTCCACCAGAAGTCCTTCCTCCTCCAGAAGCGCAATCGCGATTTCCGCATTCAAATCGTTATCCTCTGCAAGCAGAATCCGCTTACCCGCAAGCGGCTTGCCATTCGGATGGACTTGTGCGCGCTTGGTTTGTGTGTCCTCAAAAGCCGCAATACGGCAGGGAATCCGAATCGTAAAGGTCGAGCCTTCCCCCACTCTGCTGTGTATTTTAATCTCGCCATGCATCATCTCCACCAGCTTTTTCACGATACCCATGCCGAGCCCCGTACCTTCCACACCGCTGACCGTAGAGGAGCGTTCTCTGGTGAAGGATTCAAAAATATGCTTCTGGAATTCCTCTGACATGCCAATCCCGTTATCGCTGACGGAAAGCTCCTGTATACATCTGCCATCCTTCTGTGCAGGAAGCTGACGCACGGAGCAGTGAATGGTACCGCCCTCGCCTGTATATTTAATCGCATTGCTGATTAAATTCAGAATGATTTCCGTAAAACGGGAGATATCCATATAAATATACGGATAGATGATATCCTTGGAAATGGTCAAGGTCTGGTGCTTCTTTTCAATCTCCGCGCTGACCATGTGCAGGCAGTCATCCAGAACCGATTCTGCTTCAGCCGCGCTTTCCTCCAGCACCACATTGCCCGTTTCAATCCTCGATAATTCCAGTACGTTATCCAGTATGGACAGCATTTTCTGTCCGCAGATGCCGATTTTTTCCAAATAGCTTCGCAGCAGCTCCTTTTTGTCCAGATTCCTGTCCGCCAGCTCGGCATAGCCAATAATCGCATTCATGGGTGTGCGGATATCGTGGCTCACATTGAACAGAAACACCGATTTTGCTTCATTGGCTGCATCCGCCGCCTCAACCGCCTTTTGCAGCTGCTCCTGCTGCTCCTCGCTTTTCGTTCTGCTTTTTTGTATCAGGCAATACGCACCTAAGGCAAACAGCACCAAAACAATAGCCGCAAACATAGCCATCTTCACCGCCGCACGATTGCTTTGCTCCAGCAGCTTATAGGTATGCTCCATATCCATTTCCATGCAAATCGCACCGATCACCTCGCCGGTATCCTCGCGCACCGGATAGCAGGCTGTGAAAATATGCCCCCATGCGGTGTCCACGATTTCCTGCGAATAAACGGTTTCTCCTGCAAGTGCCGCTTCGATATACGGAACCATTTCTTTTTCTATGTACGTTCCGGGGTAGGCAAAATCCTTTGCATCCAAATCCAGCCCATCAATCAGATAAATCGGTCTGCCGTCCGCCCCCATCTTCGCTGTATAAAGATAGCGGGTGGGATTCAGCTTTCGCAGCTCGCTCAGCTCCTTTTGCAGCCTCTGATAGCGTTCTGACTGCATATCCGCAATCGTAGAAATATTTTTGTAATCCTCTCCGGTTAATTTATGCAGTACCAGCTTATGAATGGCATCAGCGCACTGCGTATTCCATTCTACAGCCGATTCCAGTGTATTTTCGCTGTAATTTCTCTGCAAAATAAAGGTATATGCAGAAACGAGGAATACCGTAAGCAGGAATAAAAATACGATAACAGCCCTTAGCCTGTGCGTTTTGCTTCCGTTTATCTCTGCCGTTTCTTTCTCCAAAGGCTGCGGCTGTTCATCCATCCTCATTCCCCCCTTATCGTGTTTCAATCCATCAAAATCCTGAATATCTTCTTCATTTTAACACGCATGATTTCAGAAAACAAGAGAAGTCTCTGCTGATTTCGACAAAATATTACAATCCCTTCTGCTGCAAATATAAAAAAGTCCTGTACCCTTTCGGATACAGGACGAATTTTACTGTATAAGATTACAGATTTTTTGCATATTCATAGCCCAACTCAAATGCTTTTTTGTTGTTGGGGATGAATTTTGCTTTGCCGCCTTCAAAAACATGTGCGAATGTTTCATCCAGACCTGCAATATCAATTGCGCCTGTTGCGTAAACAACTGCACCCAGCATAACCAGGTTAGCCAGCTTGGAGCCGCCGAAGTTGTCTGTTGCAATTTTGTTTGCGGGAACAGCGTATACCTTAACGCCATCCTTTACAGCGCCAACGGTGCAAAGGTCAGCATTCACAACCAGAGCGCCGCCTTCCTTTACAACGCCTACAAATTTATCCAGAGAAGGCTGGTTCAGTGCTACGATACAGTCTGCATCCTTTGTAACAACGGGAGAACCAACATTTTCGTCGGAAATGATTACGTTTACGTTTGCAGTACCGCCACGCATTTCGGGACCATAGGAAGGACACCAGGAAACTTCTTTGCCTTCCAGCATGCCAGCATAAGCCATAATTTTACCCATCAGCAGAGAGCCCTGGCCGCCGAAACCTGCGATGATAGAAGAAAATGTACTCATAATTATTTGCCCTCCTCTACTGTGATATCTTTATATACGCCCAGAGGATAGTAAGGAATCATTTTTTCTCTTACAAATTCCATAGCTTTTACGGGTGTCAGACCCCAGTTTGTAGGGCAGGAAGCTACAACCTCGATGAAGGTGAAGCCCAGACCCTGTTTCTGGATTTCAAATGCTTTTCTGATTGCTTTCTTCGCAGCTGCTACCTGTGCAGGTGTGGAAATGGATACTCTTTCGATGTATGCGGGACCTGTCAGGGATGCCAGCATTTCGGAAACGCGCAGAGGGTTACCGTTTACCTTGGGGTCACGACCGTTCTGAGCTGTTGTTGCCTTCATGCCGGGCAGAGTTGTGGGAGCCATCTGGCCGCCTGTCATGCCGTAGATACCGTTGTTGATGAAGATTGTTGTAATCTTTTCACCACGCGCTGCTGCATGAACGATTTCACATGTACCGATGGAAGCAAGGTCACCATCGCCCTGATATGTAAATACTGTCTGTTCGGGGTGTACTCTCTTGATACCTGTTGCTGTTGCGGGAGCACGACCATGCGCACACTGGATTGCGTCAATGTTGAAGTAGTTGTTTGCAAATACTGCACAACCTACGGGAACTGCAACGATGGAGTTGCCCAGCTCGCCCATTTCTTCCAGAACTTCTGCTACCAGTCTGTGTACGATACCGTGTGCACAACCGGGACAATAATGCAATTTCGCGTCTGTTAAACCTTTTGTTTTTTCAAATACAACTGCCATTATTTGTCACCTCCCATAACTTCTTTACCAAATTCAACAATTTCATCTACAGTAGGTACGTTACCGCCTGTTCTGCCGTGGAATGCAACCTTGTTTCTATCGTTACAAGCGTATGCAACGTCGGGAACCATCTGGCCCATGGACATTTCCACATCCAGGAACTTTTTGATTTTATCATTGAATTTATCGAATGCCTTCTGAGGGAAGGGCCACAGTGTTTTAGGTCTGATCATACCTACTTTGTAGCCTTCTGCTCTCAGATAGCCGATTGCTGTTCTAACAACTCTGGAAGCTGTACCGTAGGAAACGAATGCATATTCCGCATCATCCATCTTGTATTCTTCCCAAGCCTGTTCGTTCTTCACAACCTCATCATATACCTTGAAGTGATCATGGTTCCATGCTTCACATTCATCGGGTTCGATAACCAGGTTTTTGATGTTGCTTCTTTCTGCGCCGTAGTGACCTACCAGAGCCCATGTTTTTTCGGGCAGGTTGGGTCTGGGAACGTAGTTGAATTCAACGGGTTCCATCATCTGACCAATCAGACCGTCAGCCAGAATGATAACGGGCAGAAGATACTGGTCAGCGATATCGAATGCTTCCATAACCATGTTAACAGCTTCCTGTACGGATGCGGGAGCCAGAACTACGTTGTGGTAGTCACCGTTTGCGCCACCCTTTACTGTCATGTTATAGTCAGCCTGACCGGGCTGAATGGTACCAAGGCCCGGGCCACCACGCATCATGTTGATGATAACTGCGGGCAGACCTGCGTTACTGATGTAACCGATACCTTCCTGCTTCAGTGCAATACCGGGGGAAGAAGAGCTTGTCAGCACTCTTGCGCCTGCTGCTGCTGCACCGTAAACCATGTTAATTGCTGCCACCTCGGATTCAGCCTGCACGAATGTGCCGCCTACCTTGGGTAATTCAACAGATAAATATTCAGGTACTTCGGACTGAGGAGTGATGGGGTAGCCAAAGAAATATCTGCAACCCGCCTCAATAGCCGCTTTACCAACTGCTTCGTTGCCTTTCATCAAAACTTTTGCCATTGAAAATTCCTCCTCTCTTAGTCCAGTCTTTCTACTACAATCGCACAATCAGGGCACATCTTTGCGCAGCTTGTGCAAGCGATACAATCTTCGTTGATCATTTCTGCGGGATTGTAACCTGCGGGATTGATTTTTGTTGTAGAAAGAGCAAGTACGCTCTTAGGACAAACAGATACACAAAGGCCGCAACCCTTACAAATCACTTCATTGATCGTTACTTTACCTTTTGCCATTCAAAATACACCTCCATAAATATTTGAATTTACATCCAGGTCTTTCTCATATTAAACTCCATAGGGAAAAGCTCCCCAGAAAGTCCTTCTGGTATTTCCTCTGTCATTACATCCTTGACATAGGAAACATACTTCACAGGAACCCCTGTGCGTTTTGTTACCTCCTTCAATACTTCGTCCCCATGGAGCAAACATTCCGCCGTTGTCTCTCTAACAAGGTTCGTGTTATTGATGAAGCCTGTCACCTTCAGCCCAGCCGCATATTCCAGATTTTCCATCTGCTCGATGATACCCTCAGGTGTAGAGGTATTCGGGCGGTAGGCATTGACTACCATAAAAAAGTCTGCTTCCGCATGATCCAAAAGAGGTTTGATTCTGCCCAGCACCAGTGTGCCGACATCGTTGCCGCCAAGGTCTACCACATACTGATATTCCTTATTGATGACAGGCATCGTCATCGCGCCGGAAACCGCAGGAACATCCGCAACTGCCGTATCCAAGTTGGATGCAATTACCTGAATTCCCTTTTCTTCCAGCTCTTCTTTTTTCTCTCTGGAGCGGAAATAAACATTTACAATATCCAAATCGGCAATGGCTACCCTTCCGTCTACGCTTTCGCGCAGCTTCTTGACATAATTGACTGCAAATTCAGTCTTGCCGCTGCCGTAGTGACCTGTGATAATTCTGATTCTTCTGTCGTCAGCTACCATCGTTTTCGCCTCCAAACCATTTCGGGTTTCTCTCACAATACCTTTATGCAAAATTTCCAATAAATGTATTTCAAAAGTGCCATTCTATGAAAATTTAATAAATTATGCTTTTATCAAGAAAATATTTTAGATATTTTTTTGTTGTTTTTCTCTTACCTCGGTCTCATTATAACGCAACTTTTTCTCAGTTGCAAGAAAATTCACAGATTTTTTGCTTCGTATTTAAAAAAATACATAATTTTTGACATATAAACCGTCAAAAATATATTGTATCCGAACTATCATTTGTAAAAAAGTTATACTTTTCAATGATTTTATCTATAATTTTTGCATTTATTCGATACTTGTCATACAAATAATATCGTTCTTTGTCTGTCAAAAAAGTGTCGATAAGCGCGAAAAAACCACGTTTCTTCAAAAATACATTTAAAAAAACGTGGTTTCTTTTTTATTTTGCTCTTAACTTGTCATACAATAAGCTTATATGTTGAAAAGCAGCTCCCCATAGGTCGGGAGAGGCCAGCTGTTTTCATCCACCAGCAGCTCCAGTCGGTCGGCAGGCTCCCGCAGCTCCTTCATTGCTTTGAATACATGGTCACGATAGAAGAATGCCTGTGTTTTATTATCCTCCTGCAATGCCCCTGCGCGCTCGGTTTCTTCTTCAAGAACCTTCAGCTTTTCGTGGAGCAGCTTCAGATTTTCATTGATATCCTGCAAAATTTCTTCCTGTGCGGTGGTATCCATGCCGACAGCCTTCATGGCGATAATCGCCTGCGCAACCTCCCCTGCATATTTCACAACCGCAGGACGAATCTGCTTGGATGCCATATCAAGCATGGTTTTTGCTTCAATGTTAATCTGCTTGATATAGGCCTCATAGCGGATTTCCGCTCTTGCCTGCAATTCGATGCTGCTCAGAACGCCGTGCTTGCCGAACAGCTCAACCACCTTATCATCCAGAAATGCCTGTACCGCATCCACGGAATTGGTGATATTGGGCAGCCCTCTGCGTGTCGCCTCCTCCAGCCATTCCTCAGAATAGCCATTGCCGTCAAAAATGACTCTTTTATGCTCCACATAGGTTCTGCGTACCAGCTCATGCACTGCCGCATTGAAATCCTCTGCCTGCTCCAGCTCATCCGCAAATTTCTGCAGCTCCTCTGCCACAATCGTGTTCAGGGAGAAATTCGGACCGGAAATAGATGCAGAGGAAGGCGGCATACGGAATTCAAATTTATTCCCTGTAAAGGCGAAGGGAGAGGTTCTGTTTCTGTCCGTTGCGTCCTTTTTCAGTGCAGGCAGCGTGTTTACACCAACTCTCATTCTGCCGCCCTGCAGGCTGCTCGTTGCTTCGCCATGCTCAATCTGGTCGAAAATATCCTGCAGCTGATCGCCAAGAAAGATGGAAATGATTGCCGGCGGGGCCTCCTGCGAGCCGAGACGATGATCGTTGCCGGGGTTGGCTGCAGAAAGGCGCAGCAGCTCAGGGTATTCATCCACGCCCTTGATAATCGCGCACAGAAATACAAGGAACTGTGCGTTTTCATGCGGTGTTTTCCCCGGATCAAGCAGATTCTGCCCATCATCCGTGCTCAGAGACCAGTTTACATGCTTGCCGCTGCCGTTCACGCCTGCGAAGGGCTTTTCGTGCAGCAGGCAGGTCATATCATGGTGTCCGGAAATTCGCTTCATTGCCTCCATAATCAGCTGGTTATGGTCTGTTGCCTTGTTGCAGTCCTCAAAAATCGGTGCCAGCTCATGCTGTGCAGGTGCAACCTCGTTATGCTGTGTCTTTGCAGGCACACCCAGCTTCCATAGCTCCACATTCAATTCG